>Ga0209298_10003021_pt1 | contig 10232 bp, 6 predicted proteins | sample S_140806_EF_Meta_FD_187325 | JGI IMG/M metagenome (GOLD analysis project Ga0209298, IMG submission 187325) | Freshwater microbial communities from Lake Simoncouche, Canada to study carbon cycling - S_140806_EF_MetaG (SPAdes) (version 2) | ecosystem: Environmental > Aquatic > Freshwater > Lake ... | reverse complement strand
TCAAAAAGAAATTGATAAATACAAACAAAATATAATTAATCTACAAGCAAGAAGTGGAATGTTGTCACAGGATCCAGAATCAGGAGTATTTATTCCAGGCATTGAAGCAGACATTAGTAAACAGGAAACTGGACTTGCAACACTACAAACACCAGAAGGTAAGAGAGCATTTGAAGCTAAAAAAATTGCAGAATTAAATAAGACTAGAAAACAAGAAGGATTAGCATCTTTAATTCAAAAAGAAGAACCTAAGGTAGAAGGTAATGAAGGTGATGGAAGTAGAAAAATTACTTTTGATGAAACTAAAAAAACAAATCCAGGAGAAGATGTTAAAGAAGAAGCTGAAATGTTAAAAGGATTATTAAAAAATGAAGGATTAACTACAGCTGAAAATGCTTTAATCATTGCAAAAGCTTTAGGAACACCTGGAGGTATTAATGCTAAGATAGCTGCTGCAGGAGAATTAGCATTACCGGTTCTTAGAGAAAGAGGTAAATTAGATAAAGAAGCTACGCTAAAAGCCTATGAAAGTTCTAAAGAAATTAAAAAAGCTAGGATAGCTGCAGGAGCCTTGAGTTCAGCACAAAAAGAATTTGAAGCAGATATACAAAATACAAAGAACATTGCTATACAAGAAGGTAAAGCAATAAAAGGAGCTGATGGAATTACAAGATATGATGGATTAACAGAGGAAGAAATAAGATATCAATTATCTGGTCCACGTATGATGAAATTTGGAGCTGGTCAAGTACAAGAAGCTCAAAGAGCAATTAAATCTGCTCAAAAGATTATAGAAGATGAAAATGCTAAAGGTGCTAAAGCTAATACTAAACTTATTCAAGATAAACAAGCGATTATAGACGACTTAGTAAGAACATATAGATTACCTAAAAAAGCTAATGGTGGAAGAATAAACATGGCTGTAGGTGGAATGTCTATGGACGAAACTACAGTAGATGAAAATACTGGAGAAAAGACTGAAACTATTGTTGACACTAATGTAGATGGGTTTCCAATGAAACCAGTACAAAAATTATCTTTTGAAGAAATAAGAAATAGACTTCCTAAAGAGATAACTGATGATATCGTAAGACTTATTTCTAATAGTGCTGAAGCATTACAAGATTTTTCTTATATAAAAACACAACAGGATGTAAATAAATTTAATGTTAAATATGGAGTTAATTTAGTATTACCTCAAAACGCATAGGAGTACTATGGCACCTATTAATACATTTAATCAAGATGAAGAAGATCAAGAAAGTACAAGTCTAGGAAGTTTAGGTAGTCTTGGAAGTATTTTTGGATCTACATCAGAAGAAGTATTAAAACCAAGAGGCTCAGCAACACTTGGTGATTATTTTACTGATATAGTATTTCAAGCGCCTGCAAAAGGTCTTGGAACTGCGGTAAAAGGATTATTACAAATACCAGCGTTTGCAATTGATTTTGCTTTTGATACAGACACACTTTCAAAATTAGATAAATATTTCAGTGAAGGGTTTTTTAAAATACCAGAAACTGAAACTGGGTTAGGAGATATTGCAGCTACATTAGTGCAATATGGTATTCCAATTTCTAGAGCAACAAAAGTAGCTCAATACATACCTGGATTAAAAGGATTAAGTACATTTAATAAAATAAAAACAGATGCAAGTATTACAGAAAAAGCAGGAGAGCTTGCAAAAAGAGCTGGTTACTTTGGGGCAATAGGAGGATTAACTGATATAGCAGTATCTAGTCCTGGGATAAATCAAACTGCAGGTGAACAATTTGGATTATATGATGAGTATGGTGGTGAAGGATTAAGAGGTAGAGATAAGGCTGCTGAAGTATTAAAAAGTAAATTAAAATTTGGAGCAGAAGGTGCAACATTGAGTGGTGCAATACCTTTACTCCCAGTCGCTGGAACTTTAGGATGGAAGTATGGATTAAAACCAGCTGGAGAAGCTATTGGGTTTGTTGGAAATAATGCAATAAGAGCTATTAATTATACTGTAAGAAATCCTATAGCAGAAGTATTATCTGGTGGAAAAATTGCAGGTGTTAATATACCTGGCGTTATTCCAAGTTTAGTAAAGAAAGCTCAGTCTGGGATGGACACTGCTGAAAAAGGAATCATAAATATTCTTCCTGCTAAAGATACTACATTAGGTAAATTAATAAATGATGCTAATAAAAAATTTAAAGAATGGTTTTATGTTAATGGAAATGTAGATGATCCTGCTTTGTTAGACGTTAAAAATGCATTAATTGGAGAAATGGAAGCAACTACTAAAAATGCTATTAGTGATGTTCAAGAAATGAATCAGATTATTAAAGATAAAATAATAGGAAATCAATACAAGGCTTTTGAGAGTGGTGTGTCTATGCCTATTATTAAATATAATCAAAGTTTATTAGATGAGTATTTTAATACGAGAGGTACAGTAAAAGCGTCTCCTAAAATTTTAGAACCAAAATTACAAAAAATAGAAATACCATCAAAACCAACAGTCGGTGAAAATTTAAATATTTTTGATAATAATGGAAATATTATAGGTGTTAAAATAACAAGTGTTAGCAGCAGTGGATCTACTGTAAAAGTAAAATTACCAAATAATACAGAAAAAATAGTTCCTTTAGATCAAACATCAAGACCGTTTACTAATGTTAGAGATCCGTCTTATCAAATAACAACACCTGGTGTGGGTTCTCAAGGTAAAAAAATATCAGAGTTGTCTTTAGAAGAAAAAAATATTTTAAAAGAAAAATTGCTAAATAAAAAAAAAGAAATAGAAGCAGCAGGAACAACTAATCAACCTCTTTACGATGATGTTATTAGAGACATTAATTCTATTAATTTTAATAAAACGGGGCAAAAAGTTACTAAGGGTAAACCAATTTATGAGAAAGATAGATCTGGAAATATCATTTATGAATATAGATATTCTGAAAACGAAACTACTCAAAAGATATTAGACTCTTTAGATAAAAGAGTTTTTAATAGTGAAGTAATTGACTATGCAAAAGAAATAAAACAAAAACTTGTAAAGTTAGGTTCTGATGTTTCTAAATTTAAAATAAAAGAAGAAGAGTTAAAAAATGGTTTCATGGAATTTATAGGCACAACATCAAAACAGGGTCTTGCTGCTTTTAATAATAAAAAATTTATATTTGATGAATTAAAGGAAGAAAAAGTTATTAAATTATTTAAAAATGAAGTTTTATTAAGCCATACTGACTTAAGAGAATCTATAAGAAAAAGACAGTTATATGATTTATTTAAAGATGATCCTGTTATAACGGCAATTAAAAGAGGTGGTGGAGAAGTGTCTGAAATATTAAATGTGACAGAAAAAAATTTAAAAAAATTTAATGAAAACTATGGTGTTAACTTAGATATAAATACAATAAAAAATTATAGAACAAAAATAAATGCTAATATTTTAGATGATATTGCATTTTTAAAAGTTAAAAATAAAAATGAAATAATTAATTTAAATTCCAGTAATATTGATGTTTTTAATAAAAAATACAAAACAAATGTAACAATCAAACAAGTGGATAGTTTTAAAGACTATTTAGATAAAGAAGCAAAGCAAAGAACAACAAATATTAAAGATGCTACTATTAGAGATAGTCTTGATACAAGTCAAATATTTAAGAATATATCTGACCAACTTGGTGGAGATTTTGGTAGAGTTACTATTAAAAAATTTGCAACTGAACCATTAGAAGCATTAAAACCAGGTGCCTTACCACTAAAACAACCAGACATATCGGTTACAATAGATAGTTTACCAAAACTATATGAAAAAATTAATCAATTAAATAAAGGTGGAAAAACAGATTTACGTACGATTGTTGATTTTTTATCAACTCCAAAAGGCGCAACTGTAAAAATAGATGGAAAAATGATTCCTTTACCGGAATCCAATTATAATTATGGATTACTAGATAGCATTCTGTTTTTAAATAAACAAAGGTATCAAGGTAAATTTTTTGATGCTCTTTTAGATCTATCAAGTTCTGCTAGACAACCCGATATTAATAAAAAATTAATTCTTACAGAAGAAGAAATGACAATGTTTGGAAGAAATAAAGAAAATCTTACAAAAATACAATCTGGCCAAATAACACCTGGGATACAGAATTTAATTAAATCTGATTTATTAAATGGAACATACTATGCAAAACCAGAAATAATTAATGCTATTAAGAATTTAGATAGCATTTTAGGTTCAAATTTAATGAATAATGAATTTTATAAAAGTTTTATGAAACTTAAGGGTTTTGCCCAATTCGGTGGAACAGTGTTATCTCCTACTGCTCAATCAAGAAACGCGGGTGGTAACTTTTTTAATTTATTTGGAATGAATCTTCTTGGCACTAAAATATCTTTAGGAGACAGTTGGAAAATTGCGTTTCAAGATTTATTTAAAAATGGAAAATTAAAAGATAAAGAATTTAGAGCATTAATGGATGATTACGCAACAAGAGGTATTATACAAAATAATACTCAAATAGAAGAAATAAAAAAAGCATTTGTACTTGCAAATGATGGTAAATTAAATTTAGATAGTTTTTTAGATAATAAAATAATTAGAAACCTTACTAGATCATATCAATTAAGCGATAATGCTCCAAAAATATTTGCGGATAGATCGTTTCAAAGTATATTTGCAAATGCATTTAAAACAGAAAAACCAGAATTATTAGAAAAAGGAACAAAAGCATATAATGATTTTATAAATGAAGCTAAAGATTTTTATAAAACTGTTTTAAAAAAAGATTTTGTAGATATGAATTATGTAACTAATGAATTAAAAACACCAAAAGAAATATTGGGTGATTTATCAGCAGAGATGGTTACTAATTTATTACCTACCTATAGTAAAACTCCAAAAGCAGTAAGATTAACTAGAGAATTACCTATTGGTAACTTTGCTTCTTATCCATCAGAAGTATTAAGAAATAGTAGTAAACTTGTTCTTTTTGGTGCAAGAGCTTTAACAAGTTCAAATCCATATATAAGACAAATGGGAGCTCATTTTTTAATTGGAGCTTCTGCTGTATTTGGTGGATTGGGATATGTAGTTACTAAAACTGCAGAATCATTAACTGGTGTTAGTGAAGAAAAAATGGATGCATTTAAAAGATCGTTTGCGGCATCATATCAAAAAAATTCAACTTTAGTTCCTGTAACTAAGGCTGATGAAAATGGTAATTTTAAATTTTATAATTTTTCATATACAAATCCATACGATACCATTGTAAAACCAGCTAATGCTGTGTTAGGAGCTTTTGCTGATGGATCTTTAAATAAAGATAGTGCTGATAAAATTGTCATGAATGCATTTTTTGGAAATACTGTTACAGGAAGAAAAGGTGCTTTTGGAGAATTATTTGCTCCATTTATAAGTGAATCAATTGGAACTGAGAGAGCTTTTGATATTTTATTTAGAGATGGTGTTAAAAAAGAAGGTGGAAAAGTATTTTATCCAAATGATGATGCTTCTGTAAAAATTACAAGAGGATTAGAACATATAATTGGAGGAGTTGTTCCAGGTGGAGTTAAATCTGCTCAAAGAATATGGGAAGGTGCTACCGGTAAGTTTACAGATGCTGGTACTATTAGAGACATGAGTACAGAATTAACTGCTGTAACTACAGGTATTAGGATTGAAGATGCAAAACCATTAGCTAGTATGCCATTTATTGTTACCTCTTATAATAAAGATAAACAAATTGTGGATAGAAAATTTGCAGAGATAGCTTATAAACCATCTACAACTATGGAACAAAGATTAGATGCTTATAGAAAATATTTATCTGAATCTTATGACTCACAAAATAAAATGTATCAAGTACTTAAAGATGGACAATCACTTGGTATTAATGAAGGGGATTTAAGAGACATTGTTCAGACGAGATTAAATAATAAAAAAGAAACTAATTTTTTATTTGACGGAGTATTTAAAGTTCCAACATATAATACAAAGGCATTTGATTCCATGATAGGTAGATTAGAAAAAGAAAACCCTATCCTGGCTTCAAAAACAGCATCTCAAATTGATGTTATTAAAGAAATTTACAGAGATATGAATAGTGAGTTTCAAAACTTTGATTTAGGAACTTCAAAAGAACAATTTGAAAATCAATTGAATAGAGTATTAACACCGGGTGTTAGACAAATAAGACAACAACCTGGTACTATTAATGTATTACCTTCTAGTTCTACACCAACGATTCCTAGAATACCTTTTACTTATAATACTCCACCAGTTGCAGCCAATGTAATGGCTGTCAATCAACAGCAACAACAACCACAGGCATTAGGAGAAAAATATGCTTTATATTCAACTTTATTTCCAAGAGGTTAATTATGGCTAACGGTAGAGATCCAAAGACAACAGGAGAACATATTATAGCTCTTTATGGCCATATATCTGGTATCAAAAGAGATCTAAAACATTTGACAGAAGAATCTTGTCGTAACCATTCTAAATTTGAAAGACAGTTTGATAAATTAACTTGGTGGATCATTGCAGGACTAGGTTCAACGATAGCAATACTACTCACAATAGCTTTTAGTTTAATAAAATAAACTATTGCATAACCTTTTAAAAAACTATATTACGCGTTTATGAATAATATTTTAGTACATAAACATTTAATTGTTCGTGCAGAAGCTAAAAATCCTCCAATGGATGAAACTGTTCTTACTGAATGGTTCAAAAAATTTATAGAAGAAATTGGAATGAAAGTAATGATGGGTCCTTATGTTAAATACTCTCATATGGTAGGTAATCGCGGTATTACAGGAGCAGCTATTATTGAAACATCTCATATAGTAATGCATGTCTGGGACGAGCCTGACCCCGCCTTGCTTCAGTTTGATGTTTACTCATGTGGTGAATTTGATCCTGAAGTGATATGTGAAAAAATAAAGAAAGACTTTAATACAACAAAAATAGAATATAAATTTTTAGATCGCGAACATGATTTAAAAGAATTGCATACTTTAACTTACACTGATCCAATAGCTAAAAATTATGCAAATAAAGAAATAGAGATGAAAAACAATATATTAATGAAGAGTCGCAAAGAAGTTGAAATTAATGGTAATGGAACTTCTGGATATACAATTAAAGAAGGTATTCATAAAGGTATAGTTTTAGGTCATATTACAAGAGAAAAACAAGTCATTGAAAATTAATAAGTAATTACTATATATCTTCTAGGTTGCACCATAGGGGTGGACCTAATTAAACTTGCTTTTAACAAAGGAGATAATTATGACAAACATTGAAGTTTTTAATAATTTAAGCAAACAATTATTCAATGGATCAACAAAGTTTTTTGATGATGCCTTTGAAAATATTTTTGACACGTGGTCAAAAGTACAATCATTTCCATTCTATAACGTAGTTAAATACTCAAAAGGTAAATACGGTTTAGAAATCGGTTTAGCTGGATACAATAAAGAAAATGTACTTGTAGAAGTTAAAGATGGTATCTTAACAGTAGAAGGAAAAGTAGATGATAAGAATGTAGACTATGTACAAAAAGGTCTAGCATTTAGACAATTCTTCAAACAGTTTGAATTAGCTAAAGATACAATAGTTGATGAAGCTGAAATGAAGGATGGATTACTTAAAATTAAATTTGGTTTTAATGAACCAAAAGAAATTGAAGGTGTTAAAATAGAGGTAAAATAATGATACCCTATACACCATGTGAAAATGATTGGTTATCTAAATCCAATCTTTCAATTCTTCACCCATAACTTGTGAAGCTATATTGATTTTCTTGCGGAGGGCCTTTACGATTTTTTCATCTACTGTGCCCTCTGCAATAATATCTACATAAGTCATTTTTCTAGTTTGACCATGTCTATTGATTCTAGCTTCTGACTGAGTTCTTTTCTCAAGATCATAACCATTAGAATAATAAATCATTGTATTAGCTTCAGTTAAAGTAATTCCATATCCACCAGTTTGAGGTGTACCTATTAAAAACTTAACGCTACTATTTGGGTCCTGTAATAGTTTAATATTATTTTGTCTGTCAGATTGAAGAGTATCACCATAATAAGTTACATAAGAATCTTTACCAAATTCTTTTTCAACAGCTTTAATAATAGCTTCTATATCATATCTATAGTGAGCCCAGATGATTGCTTTGTTTTCAACTTCTCTTAATATATCTATTAATGCATCTAATCTTTCATTTTTAATTTCTTTAATAGAACCATCATCAGCAGTAAAGTGTCCACAAGTTATTTGATGTAATCTCATCAATTGAACAAGAGCTGTTGCTGTTGTCATAAGTTTTCCATCTAAAGCAGCAAGCGCAACTTCTTTCATAGAGTTATATATTTTCTTTTGTTCTGAACTTAATTGAATAATTCTTTTTGTATAAACATAATCAGGTAAATCTAAACAATCTTCTTTTAATACTCTGTATGAGAAAGGTTCAAGTCTCTTTGATAGTTCATCTAGATTACGATAGCCAATAACTAATTGAATAGATCTTCCACCAAAGTTAGCAGTCTTTAAAACAGCATAACGGGTCCTGAATGCATAGTATGAAGAGTAATCCAATAAACAAGGATCAAGGAACTCGCACTGTTTATATAAATCTAATGGAGACTTAGTAACAGGAGATCCAGTTAATATTCTTCTATACTTAGCCTGGGTACCAAGATTAACAATAGACTTAGTTCTAATAGCATCTGGATTTTTTATTGTAGTAGATTCATCTATTGCCATTAATGTTTTATGACAACTTAAAAATTTTTCAGCAAATGCAACTCCATGTTTTGTAGACATGGATTCTACATTCATAACTAATATGTGAAGATCATGACTAGATTCAAATAAAGGTTCAACTTCTTTAGAAACAATTCTACCATCTTTCATAAAAGATGCTTTCCATAAAACTTTTTTAATTTCAATATGGTTTGGAAGATGTGTTGGTATTTCTATGTCAAACCAAGTTTGATAAACACCTTTAGGAGCAATAATTAAAGCACCATCAATCTTTCCTTTATCATAAAGCATTGCAATATTATCAATGAGAACTTTGGATTTTCCAGTTCCCATTTCCATAAAATAAGCAAAAACTTCTTTATTCCATGACTTTTCTAACGCAGTTATTTGATGCGCATAGGGTTTAGTTTTAAACTTATAATTCATATATTTAACACTTTATCTTTCTGTAAAAACGAATTATAACATACTTAATATTAATTTGTCAAATGCGAAAGTATGGAAAATACGGTATACGTTATACAAGAATTACCGGGTACAAGAATTGGTCAACCAAAATTTAATATTTTGGGAGCGCAGAAATTTGGTAAATTAAAGACATTACTTCCTGAATATTCACAAATGATATTAAGTCCAGGTCCTTTAATTGCTAAATTAAGGTCTTTACTTAAAGATTATACACCAAAAGATCATTTACTACTTACAGGCGACCCTGCAATTATTGGTGTAACATGCTCTATAGTTTCAGATATTACCGGTGGTAAATATAATTTATTAAAATGGGATAGGCAAGAACAGACTTATTATTCTATTGAAATTAATTTATATGAGAAGGGAAATATTGAATCCTAGATATTGACATAATAATTAAAGTGTTATATATTTCCACTTATGAAATATAATAGAAAGAAAGTTAACAATAAACAGAAAGAAAAATATGAATATAAATTTTGAACAAGATCAAACTGAATCATTAAATAATATTAATGATGCTAAAGTTTTATCTGATCAAGTAGTTAAATTAAAAGAACTTGAAGATAAAATATTACTGCAAGAAGAAATTTTAAAAAAATTAAAACAAAGCGCTGATGTTCTTTCAGGAGAAGTCATTCCTACTATGATGACTGAAATGAATATATCAACATTGAAATTAGCAGACGGTACAGCTGTAGAAGTTAAACCCGTCTACGGTGCTTCAATTTCCCCTGAAAGGAAAGAAGAAGCATTTAACTGGCTTCGTATAAACGGCTTAGGTGATCTTATTAAAAATGAGGTTACCGTTTCTTTTGGTCGCAACGAAGATAACAAGGCAATTGCTTATGCAAACCTTGCGGCAGAGAATGGATTTCAACCCGCCCAGAAATTAAAGGTTGAGCCCATGACTCTCAAAGCATTGGTCAGAGAGCGTATCGAAGCTGGGAAAGATATGCCCTCTGATCTATTTAACGTGTTCGCAGGAAACAGAACCAAAATAAT
>Ga0209298_10003019_pt1 | contig 10241 bp, 9 predicted proteins | sample S_140806_EF_Meta_FD_187325 | JGI IMG/M metagenome (GOLD analysis project Ga0209298, IMG submission 187325) | Freshwater microbial communities from Lake Simoncouche, Canada to study carbon cycling - S_140806_EF_MetaG (SPAdes) (version 2) | ecosystem: Environmental > Aquatic > Freshwater > Lake ... | reverse complement strand
CCTTGGTGGCCTGGGCACTGCAGTTGATGCAGTCCGCCACCGATCGGCAGGAATTTTCGCTGATGTTGGCCGGTTGCATGGTGTGCTCGGCGGCAGTGGGCCTGGCCACCGTGATGGTGCTCACCCTCACCAGTCCCGAGCGGCTGCCCAGCACCGTCCTGCCCCACCTTCCCGATGAACAGGAGGCCTGGGTGAGCCTCGATGCCATCGTGCTGCCCCTGGTATCGCAAGGCCAAAATGATCCCCGGTGATCAAGAGGCGGTCCGCGAGCTATTTGAAGCCGTTGCGCCCAGTTACGACCGGCTCAATGACCTGCTGAGCCTGGGTGGCCACCGCCTCTGGAAACGGCAGGCAGTGGCCTGGCTGAATCCTCGCCCAGGGCAACGGCTCCTGGACCTCTGCTGCGGCACCGGCGATGGGGCCCTGCTCCTCGCCCAAAAGGTGCGCCCCGGCGGCCAGGTGCTGGGCCTGGACGCGGCGGCGGCCCCCCTGCGACTGGCCCGCCAGAGGGCGTCGCAAGAACCCTGGCTGCCGCTGCGATTCGAACAAGGGGATGCCCTGGATACGGGCCTGGCCGCTGGTTGGGCCGACGGGGCCCTGATGGCCTACGGCCTGCGCAACCTGGTGGATCCGGCCCTGGGGTTGGCGGAATTGCGAAGGGTGTTACGCGCTGGCGGACGGGCCGCCGTGCTCGATTTCAACCGCCCCAATCCCAAAGGCGGGCAATCCGAGGTGTGGGCGGCCCAGTTTCAACACTTTTATCTCAGCCGTATTGTCGTGCCAATGGCCAGCCTGGTGGACCTCAAAGACCACTACGCCTATCTGGAAACCAGCCTGGCCCGCTTTCCCACCGCCCAGCAGCAGATGGAGCTGGCTCGACAGGCAGGTTTCGCCGCAGTGGGATACAGGTCCCTGGCGGCAGGGCTGATGGGGTTCCTGACCCTGGTGGCTTGAGTGCCGGTATTCGCGATCACAGGCGCCTGGCGACGGCCCCGGGGGGGTGCTTTTGTAGGGACGCCAGCCAGTCTTGACCATGGGCGTTCCCCTGTTTGACTTTGCCGCCAATGTCGGCAAAAAAATCTTCAATCGTGGTGAAGATTCGATCACCATTGCCCAAAAACTCCAGAAACACATCGATGCCAATAATCCTGGTATCAGCGATCTCGATGTGGTTTTTGATGGTGACACCGCCACCATCAGCGGCACGGCCAAAGATGCCGCGGCCTATGAAAAGGCGGTGTTGATGGCGGGCAATGTAGAAGGCGTCGCCAAAGTCGAGGCCGCTGGTCTTGGGGCCCCGGGAGATTCCACCTTCGTGCTGGTGAAAGAAGGTGACACCCTTTGGGGTATTGCCGAACGGGAATTAGGAGATGGATCCCGTTACAATGAAATCTTCGCCGCCAACCGGGAAGTTATTGAGAACCCTGACCTCATTTATCCCGGTCAGAAGATACGGATTCCCAAGGGTTGATTGAAACGGCATGATGGGCTTCCCCAGGCTTGGGCTTGGGGAGTATTCACCCGCCAGCAATTTCTACCATGGCTGACCAAGCCAGCCGCTCTTGTGCTTTTCCAAGGGCCTTTAGTGAGCGCCTTTCTTGGTCGCGCCTAGCCCTTTTTGGCGGCATCGCCGCCTACGCCCTTGGCGCCCCCCTGGCCATGGCTGGCCTCGGGGCCGAGCCCCCCGCCGACCGGGGCACCGCCCTGGCACCGATCACCCTGGCCGAACAGCCCACTGCCGAACTGCCCACTGCCGAACAGCCCACTGCGGCGCAACCCAGCCCTGAGCAGCAAGAAGCCACGCAAGCCCTAGATAAAACAGAAGCATCATTAGCCCAACAGCTAGCCAATCCGGTGGCGGCCTTGATCAGCATTCCTTTCCAATGGAATTGGGACGATCGCATCGGCGCCAGGGAAGACATCAATCGCCTGACGCTGAACATCCAGCCGGTGGTGCCGATCAACCTCAGCAAAGATTGGAATCTGATCTCCCGCACGATCCTGCCGGTGATCCATCAAAGCGATGCCAACAGCACCATCAATCAGGGCCGTTTTGACAACGGTGTTGACTTTGGCGACACAGTGCAGAGTCTGTTTCTTTCCCCCAGCCGCCCCGGCCCATGGGGCCTGATCTGGGGTGTCGGTCCGGTGGCCCTGCTGCCCACCGGCACCAACACCTTCACCACCGCCAATCAATGGGCGCTCGGCCCCACAGGAGTGGTGCTCAAACAGAGCGGGCGCTGGACCGTCGGTGTGCTGGCAAACCACCTGTGGTCGGTGCAGAACCGGGGCCGCCTCGAAGATGTCAACAACAGTTTTGTGCAGCCTTTCATCAGCTACACCACCCCCACTGCCTGGACCGCCACCCTGCAGACCGAAACCAGCTACGACTGGCAGAACGAGCAATTGGCAGTGCCCATCAATTTTGTGGTGACCAAGATCCTCAAGCTGGGGGATCAACTGGTCAGCGTCGGCGCTGGCTTGCGCTACTGGGCCGAGGGACCGGAGCAGGGGCCCCAAGGCTGGGCTGGACGGGTCGTGTTCACGCTTTTGTTGCCCAAAAAATCCTGACGTTGATCTGGCGCTGCACGCAGGATTTGGGGCCCAAGCAGGCCTGGGGCGCACAATTTCGCTACCGGACTTTGGGCTCAGACAAAATTATTGCGCTTGCGCTTCCTGCCGCTCCCTCCCGTGAACCTGTCGTACCCCTGGCCGCGCCTCAAGCCCTTCAGCTTGGCCCTTGCCGTCATCGGCGCCCTCGGTAGCGGCGGATGGGCCGGGGTCGACAGGGCCCAGGCCGCTGAATCAACCCCAGTTGCCCCAACTCGAGGCGGCCTCAGCACGGTGAACACGCGCCTTGGCCCCTTGGTGCTGGAGAACGGCTATCCAACAAAAGCCACCGCAGCCAAGCTCTACGACGAGCTCGATTTCCAGCGGGCCACCCAGGCCTATCTCTGGGCCCTGCCGGCCATCGGCTTCAAAGCTCTTTACGACGCCCAGCGCCGCAGCTTGGGAACCGCCAACGGCGAGGTGTTGCTCTATCAGAACCTCCAGGACAAGGCGGGCATGTTGACCCCCAACATCACCACCCTCTACGCCTTCAGTTTCTGGGACCTGGCCAGCCAGGGGCCCCTTGTGGTGGAAGTTCCCGCTGGCTTGACCGCCGGCGGCGTGATGGACATCTGGCAGCAACCGATCACCGACATGGGCCAGACGGGTCCGGACAAGGGCTTGGGGGGCAAGTATCTGATCCTGCCCCCCGGCAGCCCCGCCGTGGAGGCCCCCGGCTACCAGATCGTGCGCTCCCCCAGCAACCAGGTCTGGTTCGGCACCAGGGGCCTGTCGCCGGACAAAGCAGCGGCCGAGGCCACCGTGCGCCAGCACCGCGTTTATGGCTGGAACCAGCGGGCCAATCCCCCCGCCACGGCTTACAAGTCCGTGGGCGGACGCCCCTGGCAATCGGCCCAGCCCGCCAACCTGGATTACTGGCGCATGCTGAGCGAGCTTTACGCCAACGAGCCCGTTGCCCCGAGGGACCGCATGATGTTCGCCATGCTGGCGCCCCTGGGCCTGGTGCCCGGAGAGCCTTTCAAACCCGATGCCCGCCAGATCCGCATCCTGGCGGACGCCGCCCAGGTGGGCGAACTGATGGCCCGCACGGTGGCCTTCGACAAACGCACCCCCGGTGTCACGGTTTACCCCGGCAAACACTGGGACTATGCCCAGCGCTTTGAGCTGGATCAGGAAAGCCCCGACCGCAAACGCGTCCAGTTAGATGAGCGCAGCTCCTGGTTCTATGAGGCCATTGGCATGTCGGTGGGGATGCAGGGCCGCATCGTTGGCTTCGGACAGGCCTATCTGGAAGCCTCGAAAGACAGCCAGGGCCAATGGCTCGATGGGGGCCGCAGCTATCGCATGCGGGTACCTGCCGATCCGCCGGTGAAGCAGTTCTGGTCCATCACCCTCTACGACAACGTCAGCCGCGGTCCCCTGATCACCGCCCAGGGGGCCGCCGACCTGAGCTCCCGGCAGACGGGACTGGTGCGCAACGCCGACGGATCGGTGGATGTGGTTTTCGGCCCGGTGCGGCCGGCCGGAGCCGCCAACTGGATCCAGACCAATCCGGGCCAGGGCTGGTTCAGCTACTTCCGCTTTTATGGCCCCACCGAGCCCTACTTCAGCAAAACCTGGCAGCTCAATGACATCGAGCCCCTGGGCCGCTGAAGCATTGGGGCTGGGGATAGTGCTTGGGTTGCGGATACCGGGCGGTTTGGGCTTCTTGGACCTAGCGCTTGCTGAAACCATTCGCGTATGAGGCAGGGATCTGCAGTAGGCCGAACGGCGGTGCCCACGGGAATCTGATGGACGGCTCCCGGGCTGGGACTGGCTATGTTCGTGTTGGTGCTGGTACTGGATCTGTCGTTCTTGGGAAGGGGGAGCTGGAGAATTTGCTGAGTGCCAGTTTGAGTGATTGAAAACAATGACCCGTCTTGAAATAATTATTCAAGCCCCATTTCTTTTAGTAGATCATCTGTGATCTTGGACCAGTTATAATTTTGGTGTACATACTCACTTGCGATGGCTCCCCCCCATCGCTCCCTTGATTCCGTCAGTTTTTCTATGCCATCGATAAGTGAGTCAAGATCAGGCTCGAGAAAAATTTGCACCGTGCTTTCCATAAGTGTAGCCTTGATTTGTAGTCCCATCCTTGGATCAAAATAATCATCCGTAGGGCCTCCTTGGGTGACAAGGATAGGCAATCCGCATGCCGCAGCTTCAAGTGGCGGCATATTGAACCCCTCAGCTTTGTAGGGAGATAGGCAGGCGTCGCAGGCATTGTAGAGGGCTCGCATGCCATCAAAGTCAAAATTATCTGAAATTTCAATGATGTCACTAACGTGAGTCTCGCAAAGACGTGCCAGTTCTGGCAGGTCGGATATTTTGTTGAGGTAGTGTTGAAGTTGAATGCCGTACAGGTTGCCAGGCCTTTTGACAATTAGTTTGAGTTCGGGCTTGGTCTGTTTCAGGGTTAAAAAGGCTCGAAGTAGAACGTCAATGCCTTTATTATCGGTTAGGGCGCTTACTGAAAGCAAAACAAAATCATCGGGCTTGATCCCAAACAGTTCTCGATAAAGCGTGCGCAACTCAGCATCTACTTGGAAAAAGGTGAAAGGATCAACGCCATGGCTGATCACTTTTACGGTCTCATCGCGGAAGCCGGATCGAATGAATCCCTGACGAGACCAATGAGATGGCGTAATGATTCTGATGTTTTCATTCAAACTTGCAACCTCGGGATTTTCTTCAGTGAAAAAACCATCAACAGTACCTGCTTCAGAAGTTCCGAATACAAATAACTTTTTACCCCTGAATGGCGACAGATTAAAAGGAAAGCTGATTCGATAGGTTACGTCAAAGTAATCGCCTTCGTCGGGATGGGGGATCGAAATAATTTGATTGTACTTCTCCGGTTCAAAGCCGCTTTGGTCCTGGTCGCTTTTCCATTCAGGCCGGAAATAGGCAGTATCTCGATGACGTAGTTCGATGGGATGAGCTAAGAGGTTGAGGATTTGCCATTGGTTGACAAGGCAGTAGGAATGATTGATGCTGCGCCAGCCCTCGATGCAAAGACTTGGCTGTCTTGTCTGCAGTGGCTCCGCTGCTGGTTGACTAGGCAGAGCATGGAGTTTCGACTTATAGAAACCATAAATGTATTTATCATGTTCATGAGGATTGGTGTCATTGCATATTAATTCTGCGCAAATATCACTATCGATATGATCCGGATGAATCCACCAATCTTCAACAATCCGATTACCCCAGGAAACGTCACTCACGATCAGCTTGTACCCAAGTGACTGGAGCAATTCTCGGCTTTCACTGCGCTCTAAGTGGCCTCCGGCTGAATAATCGTGCTCAAAGGTAATCACTCTGAATTGATAGCGGTCATGGGGTATTTTTTTTAAGGCGATCAGGCTGTTTTTGGGGGGATCGATATCTATGCTCAGATAATCAATAACTGAAGGCATGGCAGCGTTATCAAGAATTTCGCCGTAATTAGCTGTTGTCGCATCGCCCAGCAGGCAGCTATTCGAGCGCATTGCCTTATGGCGCAACACCATATCTTGATCCAATTCAATTGAAATTCCTCGCCAGCCAAACAATGATTCAAGCAAGAATGTGTTGCTGATAAAGATTGGTTCGTGGGCGCCAATCTCCAAGTAAGTTCCTTGGGTCTTGCCATTTAGCATGGCAAGCGTAAACATGTCTTGGTGCAGCTGGCTGTAATTGATTTGAATTTTTGCTATACCATCGAAAGGGCGCAAGAAGCGATCCTGTTTGACAATTGAATATTGAATGGGATTGTAAAAGTCTGGATTGGATTGCATTGGACCAACTCGTGTTGCAAAAAAGTATATCCCTTGATCCTAGCCGATTTCGAGGTCAAGATGAACTTGCCTGCCCCGATCATGAATCACGAGCAGCTCGCCCATCGCGATGGATTGGAGTCCCGCTCGGATATCAGCAATCAATGATGGACGTTGGTGTACGTGGTTGCAACGCTCAAGCGAAGAGATTTGGCTCTGACTTGCATCGATAGCACCCCAAGGTAAAGCGACGATTCTCCTCCGCGACATGCTTACTGCCTGGGAGCTGGACTTGGCAAACCAGAGCTCTCGGCCCCAAGCATCCCCAACGGGCGAGTCAGAGCCCCTGGATCGAGACCCTCTCGCAGGGCCAACACCAGGCCAGCGGCCTCGCCATAGCTGGCGGCAGGCAACACGGGCAGGCCCAGGGCGGCGCCATCCACCTGCAACACACAAGGATTACCGCTGACGGCGATCAGGGGCACGCCACGCTCGACACTGGCCAGCACGGCCTCGCCGCCCAGGGCCCCGGCCGGGGCCACCACCGCCCCCAGATCCGCCGCTAAAAGGGCGGCACGGCGGTCCCGGGGGGCCACCAGATCGGGGGCGCGGCTGAGGCCCACCAGCACGCAGGGCAAAAAGGTGTGGCCCAGTTCCTCCGCTGCCGCCCGCGGATCCAGCAGGGGATCGAAGGGCAGGGGCGCCAGGGCGGGGGCATGGGCGCAGGGGATGCCCAGGTGTTCCACCAGCAGGTGGCTGATCACCGCCTCGGCTCCGGCCAGGGCATCGACGCCGGCGCCGTGGCGGTAGGCGGCCAGGGCGTTGCTACCAGCATCGTCGGGGAAGCGGGCCACCACGGCGATGGCGGTGGCCCCGGCGGCCACTAGTTTTTCGCCGGCCCGTAACAGCACATCGGGCCGCTCCAGCGTGCCCCAACTGCTGCCGCTGGGCCCCATGCTCAGGCCCACCCCCAATGGCACGTCGGTGCTGAGCACCGGACCGATCGCCAGGCCCAGGGTGGCGCGGCAGGCCTCGGCCGCCTGCAGTTGGCGGGCGCGCAGCTCCGGCTCAATGCCGCCATCGAGCAGCAACCCCACCCGCCGGCCCGCCACCGGCGCCAGGGCCAGCTCGCCGCAGGCGAAGCGATCGAGGGCCCAGCCCTCCACGTAATGGATGCGGCGATCGCTCCAATAGAGGGCGGCGCCATTGAGCACATTGGGGTGGGTGACCAGGCAGCCGCTGGCCGCCGCCAGCAATCGCGCCGCCGGCAGGCCATCGCCCGCGTAGCCCCCCACGGCGCAACCGATGCCGGTGGGGATCACCAGCAGGGTGGGCAGGGGGGGCGTCAGCATCGCCAGAACGTTGGAAGCGTGGCTGCCGAAGCAGAGTTTGGACCTGCCGGCATGACCGAGTCCCGGCAAGCCACCGAGCCAAAGCCCAAATCCGAGCCAGGCAAAGAGTCCAAGCAAGACTGCGAACCCAAGCCAGAGCCGGTCAGCGCGTCAGAGCCAGGGTTCACTTCTGCCCCAGGTCCGTCGCCTCCCAGCTCGCCCACCACAAGCACCGCCTCAATCCGCAGGCCCCGGGCCGGTTCGGCGGCGGTGATCGCCCAGCGCAGCAGCCGCGCCGAGGCGCCCGCCTGGGCCTGGCCGGCCGCCAGCAAAAAGGGCCGCAATTGCGGCAACAGGGCACCGGCCGCCGGCTGGAACCAGACCGCCAGCGGCTCCAGCCTCACTTCTGGTATTGGCCGAACTGGGCCTCGTAAAGGGCATCCTCCTGGCCGGCCAGCAACTGCAGGTCGCTGAGCGGGTAGCTGACGCAAAGCAAGGCGTAGCCCTGCTTGCGCAGTTCTGCCTTGACGCCCATGGCATCGGGTTGGTGGACGCTGCCGCTGGTCAGCTTGGCGGCGCAGGTGGTACAGACTCCTGAGCAGCAGGAGCTGGGTAGCGGCACCCCGGCCGCCTCGGCCGCAGCCAGCACGGTCTGGTCGGCGCGGCAGGCAAAGCTGTGGATGGTGCCATCGAGGCTGGCCTGGACCTGAAAGCTGGGGGTTTCGCTCACCGAGTTGCCGTCTTTGGCGGCCATCCTGGCTGAGCGCCGGTCAGGGGCCAGGGCAGGGCTGGCCGCTCAAGGGCCGAAGAGCAAAAGTGCGGAGATCATTGAGGTCTGTCTGAGCGATGCTGTCCCCCAAGACAGCTTCCTTAACTATGCAGCTGAAATAACAACTGCAAAGTTCAGACTGCTCAAAGAGATCGCGATTGCTGGCCTGTGGCGCAGTGGCAGAACAAAATGGAGCAGGGGCGCACTCGAATCGGCGCGATCGCTGCCTGGGCGGCGGCGGGGTTGCTGGGGGGCCTGATCGGCTGCCTGGCGGCGGTGGCGCTCACCGAGCTGATCAAGCTGTCGCTGGCCGCCGCCGCCGGCCTGGGCCCTGCGGCGCTGCGGTTGTTGCCCCTGTTGGGGGTGGGCCTGGCGGTGCTGATCCTGTTCGGCCTGGGCCGAGGCCAATCGGTGCAGACGATCGCCCCCCGCCAGACGCTCCGCCCTGGCGTCGCCCCCGGCTCGCTGGCGGCCTGGTATTCGTTCCCCCACGACATCGCCCGCGCCGATCTGACCGGCGATGTGGTCAACGCGTCGGGGCTGGAGGAGCGGTTCCCGTGGAACCTGGCGCCGCTGCGGGCGCTGGCGATTTTGGCCACGGTGGGGCTGGGGGCGCCGATGGGTACGGAATCGCCGGCGGCCCATATCGGCGTGGCCACGGGCAGCTGGCTGGGCAGCGCGGTGCCGGCGCTGCGGGCCTTGGCCCGGCCCCTGGCGATCGGGGGCGGCGCGGCGAGCGTGTCGGCCCTGATCGGCATCCCGCTGGTGGGCAGTTTCTTCATGGCCGAGCTGGCGGCGCGGCGCCATATCCCGCTGAGCGCGCCGCGGGCCGCCGCGATGCTGGCGGGCGGCCTCAGCGGCTGGGCGGTGCATAGCGCGTTTCAGCTTGATCTGATCCGGCTGGTGGTGCCCAGGGTTCCCCCCGGCGGTTTTCTCGCCGCGTTGCAGGCCACCCTGTGCATCGGCGTGCTGGCCGGCGCCCTCACGGCCCTCACCGGTGAGGCGATCTACTGGGCCCGGGGCTGGCGCGACCGACCGCTGACGCGCCTGCTGATCGGCGGCGCGGCGCTGCTGGTGCTGGCCTTGCTGATCGGGGGCCTTGCCACCCCGGCGGCGGCTTTCGGGCCGGGGGGGGCGGCGATCATCTGGGCCGAAACCACCAGCCCCGCCCCGCTGCGCCTGCTGGCCCTGGCATTGCTGCGGGCGGCCGCCACCACGGCGGCGGTGCTGGCGGGGGGCTGCGGCGGGGTTTTCGTGCCGTTCCTGGCGATCGGTGACCTGTGCGGCCGGGTGTTCGCGGCCCCCTTCGGGATCGCGGCAGACCTGGCCGGTGCCGCCGGAGCCGCCGCGGGCATCGCTGGCGGCTACCGCCTGCCGTTCACCGCCATGGCGATGGTGCTGGGCGTCGGCGGACCGGAGGGCGCCCAATTCACCAGCATGGCCACAGTCCTGGTGGCGGCCCTGTCCGGATTAGTCACGGCCCGAGCCGCCAATGCGCTGAGCACGCTGGCCCGCAGTCTTTGGCGTGAGCGGGTAGGGTCCGGGGGGTGAGGGGATCAGGCGAATGGCTTCGCACCCCATTCACGCAAGAACCGGTGGTTAGCCGTTTGCCAAGGTTGGCTATATCAACGTTCAGTCTTTATGAATAATTAGCCCATTCATTATGTAGACCTTTTGGGTAACGCACGAAATTAGAATAGAATAGGTATTTGCAAGGCAGATTGGCTGAAAGGGCGTGCAATCGAACACTCAAGATCAGAAGCTGGCCAAGAT
>Ga0209298_10003016_pt1 | contig 10242 bp, 7 predicted proteins | sample S_140806_EF_Meta_FD_187325 | JGI IMG/M metagenome (GOLD analysis project Ga0209298, IMG submission 187325) | Freshwater microbial communities from Lake Simoncouche, Canada to study carbon cycling - S_140806_EF_MetaG (SPAdes) (version 2) | ecosystem: Environmental > Aquatic > Freshwater > Lake ... | reverse complement strand
AAGTATATATACAAATCAAAATACAGGAAGTACTTCAAAAGTATCTATGATTGGTTTTAGAAATAATGGTGCATTATCAGGTGCATTTTATACTGGTGGAACAATTAGTTTAATGAGAAGTACAGAAATAACAGGTTCATTAACTGTAACAGGTTCAGTATTAATAAATTCTGGTAATTCAGCACAATCATTTTATGTAACAGGTTCAAAAAGTTGGGCCACTATAAATACAAATCAAAAAATTATATCTATTGGAACTGGTAGTGCATCACAAGAGGAAATTGGAATTACAATAGGTAACTCACTTATAGGTTCAAATTGGTTAAATAAACCAGCAATATATACATATTCTAATAATATAAATATGACTGGAGCGGCCGTTATTGGGTTCCAAAGTAGTGGTTCATATACAGATAATAGAGTTACAATATTAGCACCATTAGAAGTTAGTGGTTCATTATATGTTTCTGGTTCAGCAATAATAACAGGTTCAGTTCAAGGTAATGTTAATAGTTTATCAATAGCATCAACTACAGCATCTTTAAACTTAAATGATGGTAATTTCTTTACACTTCAATTAGTTTCAGGTTCATCAACACATTTGAACCCATCTAATATTAAACCAGGTCAAACTGTTTCTGTATTTGTTAATACAACAGGTTCAGCAAGAATGACATTTGCATCAAGTGTAAAACAAATAAGTGGTTCAGCATATGTTCCAACAACAACAACAGGAATTGATATTTTAACATTAATAAGTAAGGACTCATCAAGTTTATATTTGGTGAACGCACAAAATTTTATTTAATATGAGTTTATTTTCACCTTTTGGATTTATGAAAAAAATGGGAGTTGGAAAGGAACCAACACCTGGTCCATTTTGTTGTTACCCTGGAACAAGTAGTGATTTTAGTGGACAATCAAATTCAGAACTTCTTAATTTAGGTATTTTAAATGATGGAAATATAATAGTTCAAGGGTTTGTATTAGGAACATATAGTGGTTCAAGTATTTCAAATTCAATTGTAATTGATAAATGTGGTACTTTAGTTAAAAATATAACTCCATCATTAGTAGATGGTAATTTTGCTGGTTACGTACAACAATCTAATAGTAATTTAATTATTAGAACATCATATTTAGTGGTAGGTTTTGATAGTAGTTATAATTATAATGCTTCATTTTATTCAGGAAACTGTTACCCTACATCTAATAATAGAATATATGCAATGTCTATAATAAATAGTGATAAATTATTAATAGCAGGAAATTTTAATAATTATCAACTTACTGGAGGAACAATTTATAGTGGTTATACTAATTTAGTAATGTTAAATAGTAATGGTATCCCTGATACATCATATAAACCAGTTTTAAGTCCAAATACTGGTGGTCAAGTTATGTATAAAGATACTAATGGAAAAATTTTAATTGGTAATGTTACATCATTTAGTGGTGTAACAACATATGGATTAGTTAGATTAAATGGTGATGGAACATACGATAATACATTTTCAGGTCAAACATCTTCAATATCTGGTATAAATGTTATTAATCAACAATCTAATGGTCAATATTTAGTTGGTGGGTCATTTACTTATAGTGGATTAACAACACAAAAATATTTAATTAGATTAAATTATGATGGTTCTTTAGACACATCATTTAATTATATTGAACCAATATCATCTGGGTTTTATCCTTACATATATGATATATATGTATTATCAGATGATAAAATATTGGTAGCAGATGCTTATGGATTTTTTGGTAGATATAATAGTAATGGTTCATTAGATAATACATTTTATACTGGATTAACATCTAATTCAACATTTGCCAATTTTGATGAACAATCTATAACAGTTGATAGTGAAGGAAGTATATGGTTAGGTGGAGCATTTCAAGATTATAATGGATATAATGTTGGTAAATTGGTAAAATTATATTCAAATGGTATATTAAATCAATGTACAACTCCTTTACCAAGTCCAACACCTACTCAAACTCCAACTAAAACACCTACTCCTACACCAACACCAACTAAAACATCTACCCCTACACCTACACCAACCCCAACAAGTACACCAATACCACCTAATTTTTATGAGATAGTAACTTATGATATAACGGCATATGATGCTTGTTATAATGGTGGTTATTTATTTCCTATGGCTGGTGATAATACAACATTTTGTAATTCAACAATATTCACAAGTAGTGCTTGGTATAGTGTACCAACAAATAATTATGTTTTAAGTTATAGTGGAAATACAAGAAATGTAACACACGTTGTTGGAACAAATTATGCTTACACATATGATAGTGGTTGTCAAGCTTGTCCAGCAACTCCAACCCCTACACCTACAACAACACCAACACATACCCCAACTCCAACTCCTACACCAACTAATGCGTTTAGTTTAAGTATGTATTTTTCATTCCAAGTAGATACTGGTTATGGAGGAAGTTGTCAATTGTATAAATCATTTGATGGTATAACTTATTCAGTTGTTAATAGTTTCTCAACTACAAATAGTGTAACATTTACAGCTGATGCTGGTTATTATTATTATATAACAACAAATAAAACAAGTGGAAGTACAAATAGTGGAAGATATGCTCAATCAGTATGGAGTATTGACGGTATAGGAGATATTAATGTGGCACCAACACAAAATAACGGAACATCAATAGATAGTACACCATTCCAAGTGGCAACAAGTGGAGTACATACTTATGAATTAAGAGGATACGTAACTAATTTATTATAAAATATGAGTAAAAAATATATATCACAGATTAATAATTCAAACTTTGTATATCCCAATAACAAATTGGCGGAGTATGATGTTGAGATTATTCACGAATTAAAAGAGAATAGTGTATCAGGAACCACATCAGGTTTTGATATGTCATATAATAGTGGAACAGGGAATATAAGTATTTCATTTACCTATCAATGGTATTTGAATAGTGCAGAACCATTCATTAGTAATGATAATAAGTTAAATATCTTATCACTTCATTTAATGACCAATGATAAGAAATACTTTAAACCTTGGATATGTGTGGGATTGATTCAAGATAACAATACAGCACTTTCATATAAGACAGATACACAGAATTTTGTGGTAACACCAGCAATGGTTGGACAAGCATCTTTTACAGATGGAACATATTTTGCTGAAATTAGAATGATGGGACATAGAGCAGTATTTCCGTTGAATTATAGTGATGTAATTTCAGGAATAGCAACTCCAACTCCTACACCTACCAATACACCGACTCATACACCAACGCCAACCCCTACTCCTACACCAACAGGTGGTGGAGGTGGTGGAAGTTATAATTATTATAATGTAACAAAATACAATTGTCCTGGATGTACAATTAATACGACAGATTTAATTGCAAGAACAACTAATCCAGTAACATTAACTAATGGAAATTACTATAATAATGGAGATGGATTTGTTTATTTAGTTAATTATGGAACAGGTGGACCAAGTTATACAATAAATTTAGATGGTTCAGCGTCATCAGGAACTAACTGTGTTGGAACTTGTGGAATATAAAAATTAGAAATATGGAAATTAAATTAAACATTATCAATACACTTGATATAAAAGAAAAGAGAAATAAGATTGAATGGGTAGATTTGGATTTTAGTATTATTCATTCATTACAAGGTAATAAGGAATTATTGGAACAAACCTTCCAAGACACAAAAAAAGAATTAGTATAACATGGCTAAAAAAATTGAAATTGATATTGAGGTTAAATCACAATCAGTTGTAGATGCAAAGGATAATGTTGATGGATTAAATAATTCAATTAAAGATACCGAAAAAACTACAAAAGATTTTGGTAAAAGTATTACAATTGAATATGATAAAGTTGGTAATGCTACAGATGTTTTAGTTGATAAGGAAATGTCTTTAACCAAACAAATTAGAGCGGTTAAAGCACAGATGGAGATTTTGACTGCAACAGGTAAAGGACAATCACAGGAATTTACAATTCTTCAAAGAAAGTTTAACGATTTAAATGATAATTTATCAAAGAATAAAGCACGTTCACAGGAATTATTTGGAACATTATCAATGTTACCTGGCCCTGTTGGACAATTTTCAGCTTCATTACAAGGTGGGTTAGATTTATTAAAGACATTTTCAGGGGTTAAATTAACAGATTTAAAAAATCAATTTAAAGCTGTAGGTGATGATTTAAAAGAAATATTTAAAGGATTTAGTGAATTTAATAAAAAACCAATTCAAACACCACAACAACAAGGTCAAACTACTGGTGGTGCAGGTGGAGTAGTACCACCTGTTGCTTCTACAGGAAATGTTACTGAACAAATAGAAAAAAGAAATGCCGCTTTAAAAGAATATATTAAATTAAATGGTAATGCTGATAGATCAAATATGGTATTTGATGCATCAAGTGGTAAAATGGTTAATCGTTTAGAAAATTTAAGTAAAGCATCAACAGGAGCAAAAACATCAATACAATCACAAACATTAGCAACTAAAGCTTTAATTGCAGCAGAAACTTCAGCTATAACGGTTACATTATTATTAGAAGCCGCTTTAGCAGCTTTAGGTATTGGGGTTATTATTGCGGGAATTGTTACTTTTGTTAGTGCTATGAGTGAACTTATCTTTAAAACAAAAGAAAGTACAAAAGCATTTCTTGATTTTGCTGAAGGTTTAAAATTATCAAAAGAAGCATTAGATAAAGAATTAATTACAATTCAAAATTGGAGTCAAAATAGAATTAATATATTAAAAAATTTAAATGCAGAACAAAAATCAATTCGTGAAGAAGAAATAAGAGGTGTAATAAAACAAAGAGAATCAGTAGAAAGGGAAATAAAAGGTATGGATGCTACTGTTCAAGATGCTTTGGATACCTATATGAAGTATAAAGGTGGATTGATTAATAATATGTTCTTTAAAGATGAAATGACTAAAGCATTAGATGCTTATAATAATGCATTAAATCAACAAAAAGAATTAACCGCAAAAAGTATTACATTAAATCAAGATTTACAAAATAAAGATTCAGAAAATCAACTTCAAACCCGTAAAGAAAGAGATGACCGTAGAATAAAAGATTTAGATATTCTTATTAAACAAGAAACTGAAATAAGAAATACTGATAAGAAAAAATTAGAAACTTATTTAGCTGAAAAAGCAAAAATTGAAGCTTATTGGGGACATTATACCAATAAACAAAAAGAAGATATAAGAAAAGAAGATGCTAAAAAAGTAACAGCAGCTTTAGTTGAAGATAAGGTAAGAATTATTGATGGTGAAATTGATAAAAATAATAGAAGAATTACTGCTATTGGAGAAGGAAGTGATGAATATTATAAAATATTAAGAGATAATGCAGCGAAAATAAGAGATAAAGAAATTGCACAAGCTGATTTAGATGAAAAAACTAAAGCAAACGCTATTGCAAACGCTAAATCTAAATATGCACAAGCAATTTTTGATGTAGATACAAAGATTTTACAGAGTAAATTAACTAATTCTCAAATACAATCAAATGCTGACCTTCAGAGTAGTATCCAATATTTTGATAATTTAAGAACTATTGAACAAAATAATTATGATTTACAAATTCAATTAGCACAAGGTAATTATGAAAAACAAGAATTATTAAAGAAAGAACATATTAAGAAATTAATTGATATAGATGTTCAAGAGTTACAAGGTAAAGCAGGATTTTTACAACAATCAGCACAATTAGAAAATGAGAATTATTCAGAAGGTGAAAAAAGATTTACTAAAAGTTTTGGTATTATCAAACAAATGTATGATAGAAAATATGAAGATTTAAGAGCTGCAGAAAAATTTAATTATGATGCTGAAATAAAAGCTGCTGGTGATAATGATGCTGCAATTGAACAAGCAAGGATGAAACATAACCAAGTAATGTTGGATTTAATTGTTTCTGAAAAAGAAGATAGACAACAAGTATTAAGAATGATGACCGAAGCTACCGCTAAATTTGGTCAAGATTTAAATACTATTGGTACTGTTTTAATGAATGAAAAACAAGGTAGAGATAAGAAAGCATTTGATAATGGTAAAAAATTAGCTGTAGCGGGTGTTGCTCTTGAAAAGGCAGCAGCAATTGGATTGATATGGGAAAATAACGCTATAGCAAACGCTAAAGCAACAGCAGCATTTCCATTAACATTCGGTCAACCATGGGTTACAATTAATACTATTTCAGCAATTGTAGGTACTGCAGCTACAATAGCTTCAGCAGCACAAGCAATAAGTCAAATTAATGGAACTGATTTTCAACCTGCAGCTAAAGGTGGTATGGGTAAAAACTATGGTGATGGTGGTATGATTGACGGACCAAGACATGCTGGTGGTGGAGTTATGATTAATGCTGAAGGTGGTGAAGCGGTAATGACAAGAGGAGCAGTAACAATGTTCCAACCATTATTATCAATGTTAAACCAAGCAGGTGGTGGTACATCATTTAGTAAAGGTGCTGTGGGTCAAGCTTCATTTGATAATCCACAAACACAAATAGGTCAAATGGAACAACCAATAATAAAAACATATGTTGTTGAGAATGAATTAACAACCATTCAACATAGAACAGCAAGATTAAAGGATTTAAGTACCTTATAAAATTATTTATATTTAATATTATGATAAAGAAAGAAAAAATATTTGAATTAAAGATTCAAGAAGATGATGAAGTTAGTGGTATAGATTCAATCTCATTGGTTGACGAACCCGCTATTGAAGTTAATTGGGTCGCCTTCAAAAAGGAAGAACAACATGAGTTTCATATCCCCGATGGAGAGGATGAAACCTATTTGGGTAAATTATTATCAAAAGGACAACCAGAACAAGAATTATTGGATGAGGGTTGGGAAATAGATAGAATTGAAAGTGTTAAAGAAAACTTCGCAACAACTCCAAATGACACTTCATATCAAGACAATTCATTTTATAGAGTTAGATATAAGTACGCTTTAAATAGTAATATCAAACAGTCAGCAATTATTCCTACGACTCGTCAGTTTTGTAGAGAATTAATCAGTAAGAATTATGTATGGAGAATAGAGGAGGTTGAGAATGAACTTAATTCATTTGGTCAATCAGCTCAATTCTGGCGTGGTGGTTATAATTGTCGTCATGAATGGTTTAGAATATTCTATAAAAAATCTTCTGATATTATAAACAAGGCTTCAATCAATAAGGGTAAAATTACAGATGGAGATTTTCCTGTTGAGTTAAGTCCTGAATGGTTGCAACCTGATACGGTTACAGATAAGACAATGGCTAACCCATCCCCATCTACTATAAAGAATTTGGGTCTATCTAAAGAAAAAAAGAAATTAGATATTACACCAAATCCTTGTTGGGAAGGTTATGAACCAATTGGTTTAAAAGACGATGGTAGTCCTAATTGTGTTCCTATTAAAGAGAATATGGAAAGTGTTTCTGATTATCCTGATAGTGTTAAGAACAATGCTAAAGCTGTATTGAAATATGTTGATGAAAATGGATGGGGTTCTTGTGGAACCGAAGTTGGTAAGATTAGAGCAAATCAACTTGCTAATGGTGAATCTATTAGTTTAGACACAGTTAAAAGAATGTATAGTTATTTATCACGTCATGAAGTAGATTTAGGTAGTTCTAAAGGATATGGTGATGGTTGTGGAAAATTAATGTATGATGCATGGGGAGGTAAGAGTGCTTTAAGTTGGGCTAAATCAAAATTAAATGATTTTGGTTATGACGTGGGTGGACTACCTGCTTATGTAGATGAATTACCAAAGAAGAAAAAGAAAAAGTCATTTATAGATGAGTTTGAATATCTATTACCAAAAGAGGATATGTCCAAACAACACTTTGCTACAGACAATGAAAAACATATTGTACTTGGACCAGCAATGATTCCAGACCAAAAGATATTCCGTAAGGATGCTCAAGGAAACCCATATTATGTGTATTTCTCTCCTGACACTATTAAGATGATTGCTGAAAAGTATATGAGAAACAAATATACTGACAACAATGACACAATGCATGATGGTAAAGCTATTAAGGATATTCACGTATTGGAATCTTGGATTAAAGAGGACACTCAAGATAAGTCAAGTAAGTACGGATTTGAAAATCTCCCTGTTGGAACTTGGTTTGTTTCTATGAAAGTAAATAATCCCAAAATTTGGGAGGAAGTAAAATCAGGGAAACTCAATGGATTTAGTGTTTCAGGGTTCTTTGAAGAGGTTGCATCGTTCTCAAGAGAGGAAATGTTCCTTTATAAAGTGGCTGAAGTATTAAAGAATATTAAAGAATAAAAAAAACCCCTCAATTACGAGGGGTTCTTTGTTTAAAATACTTTTGTTTGATTCATTACCAATTCAGTCATTAATTTAGTTAAATGACATACTTGTTTAGTTAAATCAAATATTTGTTGATTAACATCAGGTTCACTATTCCATTTTGGGTCTATAGTATAACATTCTTCTATACCTATAAAATCTTCAAATCCACATTCAAATGTAAATTCATCATCACATACAAAGAAATATCGTTGGAACCATTCCATTCCTTGACCACTTTTTTTCTTTTTTGGTGCAGCACTATCGGTAATATGGATTAATACCATTTTATCATATCCCCAAGGATTTTCAGCTTCCATTTCAGGTTTCATAATGTAAGTTACTGGTTTCATATTGTTTTATTTTAATTTGGTTAAACGATTTAATTTATAAATTACAAATCCTATAAGGATAAAGTAAGGTAAAATTGATAATGTATGAGTCATCTTATTTTGTGTTCAGATTTTGACCTGTCCCCGTTTTTATCTTTTGTTCCACAAAGATAAAGCACTTTTACCAAACCACCAAAAAAAACTTATCCACATACTTATCCACATATTTTAAGGGTAGCATGAGAAAAATAGGGTATATATATATTTATAGGTAGGAAATAATAAAAAACAAATAAAAAACGATTATGTCTAATTCAAAAAGTGCTATTAAAGAAATTAAAAATCTTATGGTACAGTTTGGTTTCTTAAAGAATGACGAAATTCAATTATTATCTTTCAAATTAGAAGACGATACTATCCTTAATACTGAAAAGTTAGAGATTGGTGCTAAAATCTACAAGATTAACGAAGCATTTGAGCAAGTTAGTTTAGAAGATGGGTCTTACAAATTGAAAGAGAATTTTGATATTGAAGTTATTGAAGGAGAAATTACATCTGTAAAAGAGATTTTTGTTGATGCAAAATTGGTTGACGGTACAGTAGTTAAAGTTGCTGGTGATAGTTTAGTTGAAGGTGCTAAAGTAGTTGTAGTTACAGCTGATGCGGAAATACCCGCTCCAGACGGAACACACGAACTTGAGGACGGAACTAAAATTGAAACTAAAGACGGAGTTATTGTAAAGGTTGAAGAAGTGGTTGGTGATGCTGAAGGTGGTGAAACACCAGAAGCTCCTGAAGCTGAAGTACCTGCTGTTGACGCTCCAATGGGTATGTCCAAAGAAATGATGGATTTATTAAAAGAGTTTATCTCTAAAATGGGAGAGAAGGTTTCTAAAATGGAACAATCTTATTCTTCATTACAAGATGAATTTAATTCATTCAAAAAACAACCAGCTGGCAAGAAAATTGCTGATGGTAAAACAGAAGTGTTCACTAAAGAAAATGATGATACATTATCAGCAAGAATTGCTGCTCTTAAATCATTACAAAATAAATAAAAAAATTAAAAAAATATTACAAAATGAGTAATTTAAAAAATCAAAAATTTTCGTATGACGTTTCTACCATTGGTGGTTATTCTGACCAAGTAGGTGGTGAATTGTTAGCGAAAGCACTTATCGGTGGAACTACAGCTTCTGTCGTTAACGTACGTACAGGTATTAAAGGTACACAAGCTTTAAACTTATTGGATTCAACTCCAGTATTCCAAGCAGGTAACTGTTCTTTATCACCAAGTGGTACAACAACTTTTACACAACATTCTATCACAACTTGTCCAGAGACATTGTTTGAAAGTTTATGTTATAAGGCTCTATTTGATACATACCAATCTATGTTGATGAAAGCGGGTCAAACTCAAGAAACTGTTCCATTTGAACAAATGATCTTGGATTTAAAAAGAAAGCAAATTGAACAACACGTTGAAGATAAGTTATGGACGTCAAAAACTGTAAGTGGTGACTGTTTCAATGGTTT
>Ga0209298_10003013_pt1 | contig 10251 bp, 10 predicted proteins | sample S_140806_EF_Meta_FD_187325 | JGI IMG/M metagenome (GOLD analysis project Ga0209298, IMG submission 187325) | Freshwater microbial communities from Lake Simoncouche, Canada to study carbon cycling - S_140806_EF_MetaG (SPAdes) (version 2) | ecosystem: Environmental > Aquatic > Freshwater > Lake ... | reverse complement strand
TTCATACCGGTTTCAGCAAGAGCTTTTTTGAAACGATCAATGTGACCGCGACGAGCAGAGTCATCGCTACCAAATGGGATCAAATCATCATCATGAAAAGTCACACCATGTGCTCCGCGGGCAGCTAACTCATTGACTGTGCGGACTGGGTCCAAAGGATCTCTAGTTGCATCACCAAAGGGGTCACGCGCCTGCCAGCCCACTGTCCAGAGGCCAAATGTGAACTTATCTGCAGGTGTTGGGGTCAATGACATGGCTTAAAGCCTTTCTATGCGTAATCGCCGTTTGGAACATTCGTAACTTACCTCTAATCTTGTCCCCTATCCATACGGAAGCGGTAACGCTTTGGTAAGGATTTGCGGGAGTGGTGAAATGGCAGACACGCAGGTCTTAGGAACCTGTGTCTTCGGACGTGCGGGTTCAAGTCCCGCCTCCCGCACACATCTATAGCTAAGAAGTTACAGTTCGCATATGGCAAAGAAATCTGCAGCCAAACTCAAAATGGAAGCCGCTGATATAAAGCGCGCTGCTGCTGCCCGCCGTGAAGAAAAGAAACAGCAATCTCAAACTGTTGTTACTAACGGAACAGAAGATCTATATTGCTATGAATCGTTGGACGGGGCTTGGCGAGAAATTGGTTTAGCTGCACCTGCAAGACGTGCATTAATTGATGATGGTTTATTTGAATTAGCTGACCTGCGCAAGGTTTCACTTGCAGCCGTGAAAGAATTGCATGGCATGGGGCCAAATGCGATTCGAATACTAACAACTGAAATGAAAAAGGCTGATCTCTCCTTCAGAAAGTAAAGACTCTTTTAGTTGCTAAACGCAAATGCAATCAAGGCGATACCTGAAATAGCTAGTAATACTTTGATTTCTCGGCGAGCCAATATCTTAAGCATTGCGGGTATGAATGTTGCTCCAATGATGAGAGCACCTGGTGCAAAAATTAATGCACTTCGGGAAACGATATCGGACTCGCCCCATTGGTATCGGAGGTTAATCAGTCCACATGCAAAGAGCAGATAACCACCCATTCGGTAGTTATTGATCCAGATCTTATTGTCTTGATTATCGGGTGAGACTGATTTATTCATGTGATTAGTCTAGAAAGCAGAATAGGAGTGCCGCTTTCGCGACACTCCTATTCGTAGGAACATTGTGCTAATTACTAATCAAGAGATTAGTGATCGTCCTTCATTCCTTCTGCCATTGACTTCATGCGTGCAATCTTCAAGATTGTTAGACCGAATACGCACTTAGCCAAAATGTCAGCAACTGTGTATCCAACCTGAACTGTTACGAATGATGACGATGAAGCGTCACCAACGATGTTGAAGATGTAAGCGATTGGGTAAACGCCCCATGTCGCAATCAGAAGTAGGCGCAAACGGCCAACAGTCTCTGCAACTCCTGCAGGCTGACGCTCTAGCGACTTGCCTAGTTCTACGAATAGAACGTAAAGGATGTATAGGAATGGGATTGTTGATAGAACTCCGTATAGAACCTGTGTGTTCTGATCATTTGAAATTTCACCTGGGTAACCAAGCGCGATCATCGCAGCTGATGCTGGGACCAAGCGCATGATAAGTGACTGTGAAACTTCCTTAGCTAGAGCTAGTACTGCAATTACTTCTACTAGTAGTAGAGGTACAGTCAAAAGCCAGTCAACGTAACGGTATGCCTCGTTGAATGCGTCTTGAGAACCATCTAGCTTAACCATGCCGTTTCCTGAAGCATGCTTGAATGAATCAAAGATTCGTAGGTAGTGGTATCCAGCGATGAATGTAACCATCGATGACATGACGAGTGCGTTACGGTACTTAGGCAATACACGCTGTTGTGAAACAAGTGTGTAAATGGTGCAAGCGAGCATTGAAATTAGTCCAAACGAGAATACGTTGTAGACCAGGTTCCATTGGTTGCTGTCTAGTTGCATAGAATTATGCCTCCATGAGGATCATGTGGAGAGGCCCTTTGGCCTCTGAATTCATCGGCCATAAGGAATCCTCGAGGAACCCCTTTGACCTCCGACATTCACAATTGTGAACCAAACGCGACTGATTTGCACCATCTAAATGGGAAATTCTTGAGTTTTTTTAAACACTTTTTTGGAAATAGGCAGGAAAATGGGGCGATTTTCGAAAATCTCCGTTAATCGCCCCACTTCATAAACCTACTTCTAAGTAACTTATTGGCCTTGCCACAACTTCATTTCTGCCGCAAATGGGTCAAGACCCATAGGTCCCAGCTTTAATGCATAGCTGTGGAACTTCTTCATGTTGAAATCCGCCCCTAGTCTCGCCTTGGCATCTTCGCGGGCGTTCATCCAGACGCGCTCGCCCACCTTGTAGGAAATAGCTTGCCCTGGCCAGCCAAGGTATCGATCGGTTTCACTGCGCGAATGATCCTCGTCCAGCAATGCTTGCTCATTGAGCAACTTGCGTGAACTTTCGGCGTTCCAGACAACACCATTGTCATCCTTATATTCAAGGTGCATACCGATGTCTACAACGATACGTGCAGCACGCAAAGCTTGTGCAGAGAGATAGCCCATTTCAATACCTGGCTCATCAAATGCGCCAAGTTCATTCATGAAACGCTCTGCATACAACGCCCAGCCTTCGCCGTAGCCACTAATCCACGCAGATGTGCGTTGGAATCTAGTCAGGCGATCTTTTTCAACTGTTGCTGTTCCGATCTGTAGGTGGTGACCGGGAACTGCCTCGTGATACCAAGTGGATACAAGGTGCCAGTTGCTCACTTCATTCTTGCCCAACATAGGAATCCATGTTGTTCCTGGTCGTGACAAGTCCTCTGATGGCGGGTTGTAGTACGGCGCAGATGCGCTGCCTTCTGGTGCCAGACGTGCCTCGCAAATTGCAATGCGTGGGTCGATTTCAAAGAACTCACCATTCATGCGCTTCATGGCCACATCAGTGAAATCTTGCAGGTACTTAACTACATTTTCAGGACCAACAACTTTGTACTTAGGGTCATTATCAAGGGTGTCTGCAACCTCGCGAAGAGTCTTTGCAGATGGATTAATAACTTTTGCGAGTTCCCACATGCGATCGTTAATTGCCTTGAGCTCTTTCTTGCCCCACTCATATGTTGCTGGAAGATCTAATTGAGCACCTGTGAAGTAGCGCGCCCAGACTGCATAACGATCTGCGCCAACTGCATCATGAGGAGTGGCAATTGGTAGATAGTTTTCGCGTAAGAATTTAGCGGTCTTTGCAGATGCAGCTTCAGCAAGCTTTGCGGCTTCATGCATTGCTAGATACTTTCCATCAGCATCGAAGTTTTTACACATTGCGCTGTATCCACCGTTTGCATAACTATCTAGCTGCTCAATTACACCTTTGACCTGGCGCTGAGCAGTTGTTTTTCCACCCTTAGCAACAGTCATAATTGTTTCGCACCAAGAGCTATATGCCGCATCCACTGCAGCTAAACGCTTGGCTATATTGTCGAAATCTTGGTCTGACTTCTTTGGCATAAGCTCAAAAATCGAGCGCACGTTAGAAGGTGGCGATGTTAAAACATTCCAGAGTACAAATCCTTCTTGACTGTCATGCAAAGCAAGGCCTGACTCAAGTCGCTCAGTCATTACTGCCTTGGCAATGCGATCGATTTCATCGATTGGTTGCATGGCAGAGAGCTTCTTCAAAGTTTCGCGAGTTAAGTTTGCACTTACCTCAGCTGCTGCAATTGAGAAGTCATCAAGTTTGTCTTGATTAAGCCCATTGCCAAGGTAGGTGCAGCCCATTGGGCTAAGAGCTGCTTCTTGATCGATGTAAACATCGCTGATTTCAAATATGGGTGATCTATGTGTCATGGCCGAAGTTTGGCAGTGGTGTACGCCTTTGTCCACGGCTAATTCTGAGAAAGTAGCCTAGGCTTACCAGCATGAGTCAAATCCCAATTGTTCCACCAAAGCTACGCGGTTGGTTTCACCTTGGGGCAACTCCGGCGGTCATCATCGCTTCACTTGTTTTATTTATATTGAGCAAATCTTCCCTTAAGTTTGCAGTAGCCATTTACTCCATCACAGCAATTATGTTGTTCAGTGTTTCTGCTATTTATCACCGTGTCCCGTGGGTGCCAGAAAAGAAAAAGATTTGGCGTCGCTGGGATCATGCAAACATCAATCTGTTAATTGCTGGTTCTTACACTCCATTTGCTGTTGCTTTACTTGAAGGGCGTGATCGAACAATCTTGTTACTGGTTGTGTGGATCGGTGCCGCATTAGGCGTTGCTCTGCGTGTTTTCTGGATTGGCGCACCTAGATGGTTATATGTCGCCAATTACTTAGCCTTAGGCTGGGTTGCTGTTTTCTATACTCCCGCCCTCTATCGCGCGGGTGGTTTATGGGTACTACTTCCGATCGCAATAGGCGGTCTGTTCTACTCAGTCGGTGCCATTTTCTATGCCCTTAAGCGCCCTGGCCGTGCGGCAAAGTACTTTGGCTTCCACGAGCTCTTCCATATCTTCGTGCTTGCTGCGTGGATTAGTCAGTACATAGCGATCTCGGTGGCGATTTACACTAAATAGGTCATTGCTCTAACCTAGGCCTTCTCTAGAAACAGTTTTATTGAGCAGCGAGGTGCATGATGGCGCAGAAGAAGAACTTCCTTAACTGGGTGGGCTTTACTGAAGAAGAGAGCACTAACCTGCCTTCATCTGTTGATCGCATTCGAGAACTTGAAGCACAGATTGCAGACTTGAAATCACGCCGTGACATAACTGGCTTAACAAAAGAAGAGTTTGAAATTCTCGCAACTGAAACCGCGATGTCAATGATCAAGTCTGCTCAAGCTCGTGAGAGCAAGGCCCAAGTAGCAGCGACTCGTTTGGTATCAGAAACAGCACGCGCGACTAAGGAAGAGTTAGAAGCAGCCGATGCAAAGGCTCGCACAATTCTTTCTGGTGCCGAAACTCGAGGGCGTAAATACATCCAGGCTGCAGAATCTGAAGCAGAAGAAAAGATTGCACAAGCTGAGGCTGAAGCTGAAGCATTGATGGAAAGCAAGAAGCGTGAAATTTCTACCCTTGCCACAGCTGCCCGCCGTGAGGGTGAACGCATCATCACTGAAGCAACAACTGAAGTTACTGGTTATCGTCAATGGCTCTCAGGTGTTATCTCAGAAGCAGAACGCTTATACAGAATTCAAAAGCAATCATTAGATGCTGCAGAGTCTGCAATTCAGCAATCTCGAAATCGCCTAGATGGTGCTTTCCAAAGATTAGAAGAGCTACAAAAGAGCGTTCTTGATAATTTGAACGCAGATGACACATTGATTAATCCAGGACCACTTAAAGTTGCTAGCCAGCGAACACGTCCAGCATTAGCGGCACCTAAGAAGGCAGCTAAGAAAGCTCCAGCAAAGAAGAGTGCTGCTAAGAAATCTACAAAGCGCTAGATAGCTCTTCGCTATTTAAGACAGCGTTACTTCGTAGGAGTTAATTGACCATGGCCAATGAGCGAGGTATCCGATACATACCTGCAATTGATGGCTTGCGTGCGGTCGCAGTAATTGCCGTAATTTTGTATCACCTTGGCTTCAAGTGGATTCCTGGCGGCTTCTTGGGTGTTGACCTCTTCTTTGTTATCTCTGGATATGTAATTACTCGTTTGTTACTGGATTCAATTCAGCGAAGTGGTGGGTTGGATTTACGAGCCTTCTATGTGGCCCGCATCCGACGCTTGTTACCACCACTTGTATTCATGATCCTGACAACGACAATATTTATTGGTTTTTGGGCGCCAGATACTATGCGTCGATTTTTGGGTGATGCTCCATTTGCACTGTTTGGTGGAATGAATTGGTGGTTAGTTTTTCGCGAGACAGATTACTTCGAAGCAATTGGACGCCCACCACTGCTACAACACACCTGGTCATTAGGTGTCGAGGCACAGTTCTATCTGGTGTGGCCGTTGATTTTGTTGTTGGTGCTTCGTTATTTTGGCAAAAACAAGATCCCTGGTGCTGCCCTGTTGATTGCTGCCTTTTCGGGTATCGCCTTGCTAGTTGTATCACTACAGATAGATGCAGCAAATACTTCAAAGGTAAGCCACATTTACTTTGGAACAGATACCCACAGTATTGGCTTATTTCTTGGTGCTGCCTTAGCGGTTCGCTGGATTCCGCAAAACTTACAAGAAACGGTAACTCGTAAGGCTCAAGACTTTATCGATGGAATTGGAATTGTTGGATTTCTTGGAATCATTGCCGCATTTTTGTTTATCGATGAAAACGATCCAACTTTATATAAGTTGGCTTTCCCGTTAGCAGGATTATTTGGATGCGCAATCATCACTTCAATTGTACATCCCGCATCACGCTTTGCACCAATTTTAAGTAGCAAACCATTTGTTTGGATCGGTGAGCGCTCATATGCAATTTATTTGTGGCACTGGGTAGTTTTTCAAGTTACTCGGCCAGATTTTGATCTTGAAGGCTCACAATGGGCTCTCTACTCATTGCGTGTATTAATCGTTTTTGCATTGGCAGATATTTCACTGCGCTTAGTTGAACTACCTGTTCGCACCGGATTGATTGATTACTGGTTTAAGGGAATGAAATACCGCACAAAGCGGGTGCAATTGCGCCAAAAGGCTGGTGTTGTCTTGATCGTGCTCGCGATTATTGGTTCAACCGCTACGGTTGCAACAAGTGCAATTGCTGAGGGTGATAAGCAGTTAGCGCAGCTAAAGGAGCAGTTGCAATCACCAACAACCTCCCCTTCAGTGCCTTCTGACGTTAATAATCCTGGCTTGTGGGTTACGGGCGACTCAGTAATTCTAGGAATCCGTTTTGAACTAGATAGCCGACAACCGATCGGCTTGATTAACGCACGAGTAGGACGACAAGCAACCGAGCTTCTTGAAGTGATTACTAATGACAAAGCAAACATGAGTATGGCTACGATTGTTTTGAATATGGGTAACAACAACAAGCTAACTGAAGAACAAGTTGCTGCAATCTTTGAGGAGATTAAAGATCAACCTCGAATAGTTGTTGTTAATACAGCGGTTCCACGGGCTTGGCGAGATGAGAACAACGCACTCATTGCGCAGTACGCCTCTTTATACGGTGCCTTCTTAGTTGACTGGGCATCTATTTCTCAGGGTCGTTCAGAGTATTTTGGATCAGATGGTGTTCACCTTGTTCCAGCGGGTGTGCGAGCATATGTCGATGCAATAACTGCACAACTTTAAACACTTCAAAAAGTAAGCAAAACAAAATCCCCCACCAATAGGTGAGGGATTTTATTTAATCTAATTTAGATTTACTTGAACTCTCCTGGAATTCCAAAAGCTGTAGCTGATGCAGTCTGTCCATCTGAGTACACTGATGAAACACGGAATTGAGTCCATCCTGAATCACTTGCCTTTGTAACATTCTGAGTTAGTTGATCTGCTGGAACAGTTGCAATAACTGTCCACTCGCCTGCTCCATTTGCACGGATCTCAACGTTATATCCAGTTAATCCATCAACTGCTGTTGGTGCTACCCAGCGCAGCTTTAATCCTTCTTCACTCTTTAGTGCAACAAACTTTGTTGGAGCTTCTACGGCCGTAACAGGTGACTCTGTTGCAGATGGTTCAGCACTTGGCTCTGCTGTTTCTGACATTGATGGTGTCGGGTTCGCTGCATCATCGCTATCTGAACCCGATGACTGTGACCAAACGATTGCAACCAAAGCCACAATTCCGATAACAACAATCCATGCAGTGCGGTTTGAAGTCGATGCCTTAGGTGCTGCAACTGGCTTAGCTACAACAGGTGCAGCAGGTGCAACAGGTCTAACTGGTGCGCTTACCGCTGCTGGTGCAGATGTGACTCGAGTTGTTGTTGCTTTTTTAACAACGCGCTTTGCAGGAGCCTTCTTCGCGGTCTTCTTGACTACACGCTTAGCTGCGGCTTTCTTAGCTGGAGCTTTCTTTGCTGTCTTCTTCGCAGCTGCTTTTTTGGCAACAGCTTTCTTAGTTGTCTTCTTTTTCGCTACAGCTTTCTTAGCTGGCGACTTCTTTGCAGCTGTCTTCTTTGCAGGAGACTTTTTTGCTGCCTTCTTTGCGGTCTTCTTAACGGCCACTTCGAACTCCTTGGATTGCTATAAGCACGTAATTAACGCGCTGTGATAGGTAAAGGCTACCTCAGGCTCCCAAGGAAATGGATGACATGAGGTGCTAATGCACGTAGTGATTTTCCGCGGTGGCTCAGTAAATCCTTTTCCTCCGCGCTCATTTGTGCAGAGGAAATGGACATTCCTGCCGGCTGAAATATCGGGTCGTAGCCAAATCCATTCTCGCCGACAGGGGCATGCAGAATCACTCCATCGAAACGGCCTTCGGCAACCTGTTGGCGACCATCCGGAAGTACGAGCGATGCCACACACATGAAGTGCGCAGTGCGCTTTTCGTCAGCAACATCTTTGAGCTGATCTAGAACCTTTTCTAGATTTGCTCGGTCATTTCCATGTTCACCAGCCCACCTGGCAGAAAAAATCCCGGGATCCCCATTTAGTGCATCAACACACAACCCTGAGTCATCGGCTATTGCCGGCAATCCAGTTGCTTGGCTTGTGTAGCGAGCCTTTAGTAAAGAATTCTCTTCAAATGTTGAACCAGTTTCTTCAACATCAATCAAATCTGGAAATTGATCCACGCCAATAAGCTCGATGGCACCGGGTGCCAATGCCTCCAGAATTCGTCGAAACTCAGTGATCTTTCCTTGATTACGTGTTGCTAAAACAAGTTTGTGAGACATTACTTAGCAAGAACATCTTTCTGCAGTTGATTCAATGTTGAGCAACCAGCAACTGCCAAATCAAGTAGTTGATTTAACAAAGCACGATCAAACGGTTCGCCTTCAGCAGTTCCTTGAACTTCAATAAAACGTCCATCACCTGCAACAACAACATTCATATCTGTTCCTGCGCGAACATCTTCTTCATAGCAAAGATCGAGCATCGGAACACCATCGATGATTCCAACACTTACCGCTGCAACAGAATCATTGAGGGGCTTCGCATCTGCCTTGATATGTCCTTGCGCCTTTGCCCAAGAGATTGCATCTGCAAGTGCAACGTATGCGCCTGTGATTGCGGCTGTGCGCGTTCCACCATCTGCTTGTAAAACATCACAGTCTATTACGATTGTGTTTTCACCAAGCTCTTTCATGTTTACTACTGCACGCAAAGAACGACCAACTAAACGTGAAATCTCTTGTGTTCGACCACCAAGCTTTCCTTTAACGCTTTCACGGTCTGAACGTGTGTGAGTTGCGCGAGGCAACATTGAATACTCTGATGTAACCCACCCATTTCCAGTGTCCTTTAACCAACGTGGCACACCTGGTGTAAATGATGCAACACACAAGACACGAGTCTTACCGAATTCAACCAACACTGATCCTTCGGCATGATCTAACCAACCGCGAGTAAATTTAATTTCGCGCAGATCATTAAGTGTGCGTCCATCATTGCGTGCCATTTATAGCTCCTTGTGCTCGACTTGTGTGACCTCGGGACCTAGAAAACGTCGAGCCAAGGTTTCAAATGCCTTTGCATCACCGGTTGCTAAGAATCTATGTGTGGCTGGGGTTGCTGACTGTGCTCGTAACAAGCCATTTTCAACCAGTGTTCGATATAAATCTTTTGCTGTTTCTTCAGCACTTGAAACCAAAGTTACACCTTCACCCATAACGTAGGAGATAACTCCGGTTAACAATGGGTAGTGCGTACAACCCAAAACTAAAGTGTCTACCTTTGCATCCATAACTGGAGCTAAGTAATCACGTGCAACCTTTGTTATATCTGGTCCTGATGTCTCACCGCGCTCTACATATTCAACAAATAGTGGGCATGCTATAGATGTAATTTTGAGTTGTGGAGCAGCTGCAAAGGCATCTACGTAAGCCTTAGAGTCAATTGTTGCGCGAGTACCGATGACTCCAATGTTGCCTGTTCTTGTTGCTGCAACTGCACGACGAACAGCAGGTTGAATAACCTCAATGACCGGAATTGAATAACGCTCACGTGCATCACGCAACATTGCAGCTGATGCTGTATTGCAGGCAATAACAATTGCCTTTACACCTTGTTCAACAAGGAAATCCATTGTTTCTAATGCAAATTCACGAACCTCTGCTAACGGACGTGGGCCATAAGGACCACGTGCTGTATCACCAATATAAAGAGTAGATTCATTAGGAAGTTGATCCAAGATTGCACGTGCCACGG
>Ga0209298_10003009_pt1 | contig 10261 bp, 9 predicted proteins | sample S_140806_EF_Meta_FD_187325 | JGI IMG/M metagenome (GOLD analysis project Ga0209298, IMG submission 187325) | Freshwater microbial communities from Lake Simoncouche, Canada to study carbon cycling - S_140806_EF_MetaG (SPAdes) (version 2) | ecosystem: Environmental > Aquatic > Freshwater > Lake ... | reverse complement strand
AAATTCTCAAGAAGAGCGCGAGGTCGTCACTCTCAGATCCGCCCTTCTGCTCAAGCCCTACAGAATTGCCCTGGTTATTTCTTTCTGTACTGCATGGTCACTTTTTGGGATGAGCCGTTCATTGTTACCCCTCTTCATGGTTGAGGAAATTAAGGTGAGTCCTAGTTTTATGGGCCTTGGTTTCACAATCAGCACAATTATTCAAGGTGCCGTGCTTATGCGAGCCGGAAAATTCTCAGATGAAAGTGGGAGAAAGATTGCCTCAATTATTGGAACGTCACTTCTAGCTCTCTTCTCCCTGACTCTTGCATTCACAATTCACCCTTGGATGTTTATCCTCGCTTGCGTTGTGGTTGGCATCGGTGGCGCCTTTTTATCAACTACACCTTCATCAATCGTGGGTGATGTTCTTGAAGGCAAAGGTGGCCAAGTCATTGGCTTATTCCAAATGGCAGGAGACGCCGGCGCGATGGTTGCGCCAATTGTTTTGGGTGCGATTGCTGACCACTACGGCTTCCGTCCGGCATTCTTACTCACCACCGCACTCATGGTCTTGGCTCTGCTTGTCACAATAAAATTGCCCGAGACGCGGGCTTCGCATCTCGGGCAATCTCAGTAATTATTCCTGACTGACTATTAGTCACCACTGCGTAGAATTGAAATTAACCGCAGTACTTCAAGATAGAGCCAGACCAAGGTGACCATCAGGCCAAATGCACAGCGCCATGATTCCTCTTGTGGAACGCCAGCTGCAACTGCCTTTTCAATCTGATCTAAATCCATCACGATAAACATTGATGCAAGTGCTACTCCACCTACTGAAATGAGTAGACCGAGGGCTCCACTGGGAAAGCCAATAAAGATGGTGGCTACACCGAAGATGACATACCCAATAAGTGAGCCCATCATGATGCGACTGAACTTTGGTGTTACCCGAATCTTGCCGCTGCGATATGCCAGGAGAACTCCGCCGAACGCACACGCTGTTGCAATAACAGCTTGGCCAACGATTCCGTTATAGGCATCGTTATAGATGTGGCTGATAGTTCCGAGTGCCAGCCCTTGAGCTGCGGCATAAGCGATAACCAGTGGTGGGCGAACTTTCTTAGAAAATGAGTTGACCATCGCGAGAGTAAATCCACCGATGAATCCGATGAGAGCAAGTGTTGGACTATTTGCACGCCAAGCAAAAGCTCCGACTGTAACGAGTACCGCAAAGAGTCCTGCTGTCTTAATGACTACATCGTCGATAGACATTGGTGCAGATGATGGGCGAGCCTCGATTGTGTTGAGGTCGCGAGCGCCGACTGCATCACCGTTGATACGAGCGAAACCGCGGCCGCTAAGGACTGGGTTAGAACTGCGCATTAATTTCTCCTTATATATGTGCGAGAACGAGCTCTCGTACGACATATAACGTACGGCAAAGTGAGAAAATTTCCAGTTTTAAGGTCTAAATACGCTCAGCGAACGGGTAGATAGGCTCCGAGCACGCCACCTTTACGGAAAACATACTGGTTTAGATGCAGATTTCGGGATTTAAAGCCGGCAGCTGAAGCTAGGAGATAGTAATTCCACATCCGCCTAAAGCGCAGATCGTATTGAGGGATCTCATCCCACTTGGAGTTAATGTTTTTATACCAGTGGAGCAATGTGGTCTCGTAATCGAGTCCAAAATTATGTGTGTCCTCCAGGACAAAGCGCCCTTCGGCGGCCTGGGTGATCTGCCCAGGAGATGGAATAACTCCCCCGGGGAAGATATATCTATTAAAAAATGGGTCGGTATTACTCTGGGGCACGGTGCTTGAAATCAGGTGGTGCAACATAATTCCGTCATCAACGAGTAATTCATCGCACTTGGCAAAGAACTCTTTAAAGTTCTTAGGCCCCACATGCTCCATCATTCCAACCGAGACGATGCGATCGAATCGGCCGGTGAGATCTCGGTAATCCATTTGCACAAAATTAATGTTTAGCCCGGCTGACTTCTCTCGGGCCAGCAGAATCTGTTGATCTGCCGGAGAAATTCCGGTTGCAACCACACCGTAATTTCTCACCGCATGGCGCAGGAGCCCTCCCCATCCGCTTCCAATATCAAGCAGAGTCATTCCTTTTTCCAGCTTTAGCTTTCTACAGATTAAATCAAATTTAGCAATTTGTGCTTCATCTAGAGTCTTTGCATTTGGCCAGTAGCCACAGCTATAGGCCATCTCACTATCAAGCATTCGCGTGTATAGGTCATTGCCGATGTTGTAGTGATGTTTGGCATTCTTTGCAGCTTTGGATTTAGTCTGCATATTTACAATCTTTGATTTCAGCGCGCTTGCAATCAGTGGAATTGATGGCTTGAGAAAGGATGTGGCATCAACAGATAACAATCTGGTGAGCATCTCATCAATATCCTCGCACTCCCACCAACCTTCCATGTAGGCCTCACCAAGACCAAGCTGATGCTGAGATGTAATGCGATCCCACAACTTTTCATTCTTTACATGAATACTCCAGGGCTCGCTGGAACCCAGGGGCACGTTGCACTTTTCAAGAATAGAAAGACAAAGCTCTTTACTGCTCATTTATTCACCCACAAATATTTCTTGCGTTAGATCGAGCAGCTCATATCTGAACCACAGCACATCGGAGACTTAATCTTTCCTTCGCACTTTGGGCAACGTGAAATCTGAACATTGCTGCCATCGGCAAGTGCAAGAGAGTCATTGACTAAAGGTAGGTTGCACTTTGCACAACTTGCGTTAACTGACATTTCGCACTTGGCGCATGAGTAGGTCGCGATCATTTTTGAAACTCCTAGTTCTCCGTTGAATTGGGAAATTTTACTTTCCCGCTAGGAGATTTTCAAGAGGATTCAAGCATTTTGTGCCCCCAATCGGACTCGAACCGATACTGGAAGGATTTTAAGATTTAGAAGGCTCGAACTGGACGTACTAGAAATTGATTGAATTTTTCCCAGTTACTGGTCCACAGATCATCAAATCTTTGACACCAGGCTCGATTGTTTGAATTTTCTGACGAACTCCAATATTTATTATTTTCTCCTCGGGAGAACTCGCCAAGAGCGGTGAAGGAACCGGGCATTTCACGTGTTCCGCACGTTGTCTCATTGCTCGACGAACCTCCGAGATACCTTAACCCCATTCCCGTCTTGATTCCACTGGCAAATTTGCATAATTCATTCAACTCAGCAATCGAAGGCAAGAACCAATCATTTAACCCGCCACCTGTATATGAGTTAGCTAGTTTCCCTGCTCCAGACTTACAACCAGCAATCATTAATTGAGTATTCGAGAACCCTTTTCCAATTTCGATTCCAAGTTTTCCTTTTAGCTCTTGACTAGTTACTGAAGCAGTTAAATCCATTTCAAAATTTTCACACCAATACGTAGCTGGATCCCCAATTCCATTGGCCTGGACTCCCGGCAATTTAATCTTTACTGACGAATACCAACCTGATGGAGCCATTTCTAAATATTGACCCCACGCCTGTCTGCTCTGTCCAACATAAACCACCACTCCGCCACCAGGACCTTTGTTTCCTACTTGGCACGGAGAGTTTTTATCGCACTTAGTTTTAAACAGTTCTTCAAATTTACTTCGTTCAGCTTTTATTAAATCAGTTGCTGAATCTACTTCTTTCTTCTTATTGTCTAAGGCCTTCTGAACTTCTGCTTGGAATGGGTTGGGTTCAGATTGACTGCTTGTTTCTGCACTTTCATTCGAAGTTTTTGGATTGGTAGGAGTGCTAACAATTAGTCGACCTTTATCCCACACCATTTTTCCACCAGACTTGATGCAGGTAAATTTCTTTGCATTTACAGTTTGAATCAATCCAACCTTAAGGCACTTAGCTCCGGCCTTAACCTGAGGGGCAGCTTCCGCAATATTTGATGAGCCAATTAGAATAATGATCAATCCAACGGTCGGGAGAGTTTTTCGGTTCATCATTTTTTCACCTTGTATCCCGCAGGACATACGGGCTTAACATCTATAACTTTAAGCATCCTCTTCCCTTTAGAACAATTTATGGATATGGCTATTTTCTTGTAGGTGGAACTAATACTGATTATCTTGGAAGTAATACCAAGGAGATTTACCTCAGCGGTTGCAAGATTTCTCTCATCAATAGTCTCAAAAAGAGCGGCCTTATTCTTGTAAAGAATCAGATTAGATTTTTGTGAAGGGTATTTCCTCATCAATAAATCGATCTCGGAAATTAACGCCATAAAACTTGATTTAGCTTTAACAATTCTTGAATTGACCTCGGATGCGGCATTACCTTTTGCGGCATTACCTTCCGCTGCTTTATCTGCTGTGCAGGTAGGGGTAATCGGAAATCCCGTTATCGTCCCACAATAAGCAATCGAATTTAAAGAATAAGTACGGTCAAAGGCTTTTTCACCCAGGTAGGACAATCCCTCGGGTATTGAGATTGTTATCAGCGAAAGATTTCCAGCAAAAGCCTCTGCTCCAATTGAGGTTACAGAGTTTGGAATCGTTACGTAGCTCAGTTGAGTACTAGCAAATGCAGAGTTACCGATGCGAATCACAGAGTTTGGAATTGTGATTGATGTCAGTGGAGTACCCGCGAAGGCACTTCCTTCAATGCTAGTGACCGATTTGGGAATCACTACATTGGTAATTTTCGTACTCGAAAACAGGCCACTACTAATAGTGGTCAAAGAATTTGGAATCTCGATCGAGGAAAGTTGAGTCCGTTGAAATGCACCTGTGCCCAAACTAATCACAGAATTTGGAATGGTGATCCTTGATAATTGAGACCCAGCAAACGCGTAATCTCCAATACTCGTGACTGAGTTTGGAATAACAACAGAAGTGATGTTGGCGTTATTGAATGCTGTCAGATCAATGATTTTCACTCTGGGATCTATAGTTAGCTCTCCGACGCATTTCTTTCCATCGAGCAGGACACCTTGTGGCATCAAAACTGAATAAGTGGCATTTCCTCCACACGGAAAATCACTTGTCTCTGCATTCGCGGCTGGGGTAATTGCAACTACGGAACTAATGATTAAAGCTGTAATTGCAGATATTTTCCTCACAAAAAAAGCCTGCGCCCTTTCGGTAACATTTCTAGTGGGCGTGGGGTTAACACTTGATATTCATTACCCAACAACAATCGTAACCACAGACCCACTGGCTACCGACGACATAACACCTGGCACTACCTGAATAACCTTGGCGTTGGGACCTTTCTTGAGCAACTTAACCGCAACCTTTAATCCCAAGTTGGAAAGAGTCAACGTGGCTCTGTTTACATCCATTGCCAATACGTTTGGGACAAAGACTTTCAATGGTCCAGATTTAGGGGCAATTGCCGCAGTCGTGGTGTGAGATTTTGGCAGATTTATGGTGTTGCTAGAAACATTAAGAGCGAGAGAATTTGCAGTGCATTTACCACTAGCTGGGTAGGTGACAACACGGGTTGATTTGTTAACGCAAAAAACTAAATCTGCTGCTCTAGCTGTCGTGAAAGGTGTCAATGTCTGCAATACCAATATCCCAAGCACCATCCAGAGCGTCTTTTGGAAGAATTTCATACTGAAATTTTAATGACTTTAGGAGATTTTTCTAGTGGGCTAGTACTACTACCTCTACGCTCAAAGTTAACAACCCCGGGTCCCCCATAGTCCAATGGCAGAGACAGATGGAGCTACGAGCTTTGCTCTATCTACCCTGCCTTACGAGCGGCATTGCGACCGATAATTTGTGCAAGACGATCCTTCCTGCCCTGAATCTCTTTCGCAACTGCGTCTATTGCAGCCTTGATTTCTGCATAGGTATCGCGAGAGGCTGAAGGCAACTTGCGAATTGCCGCAACTAAAGTCGCCTTGTTCTTTGAATCAGCAGGAATCAGGCCAATCTCAACAAATGAGTTCGATTGCATATAGTTAATTTGATCTGAACCAATTTTGCCGACAAGTTCATACTTATGAGCAACTTTAAGGACTTGGTTGACATCTGTACGAGATGCTTCAGGAAGAGCAAGTAACTCAGCTTGCACTGCCGCGATATTCGTAGCTGTAATGCCAGGAATCGCTGCCTTCGCGAATACATCGACAGTCAGATCTTTAGCATTCTGAAGCTTGGCCGTGATATCTGACCGCGCCTCACTTACTACTCGTTCCCTGGCAATTTCAGCTGCTCGAGCAATATTTTCTAAATCAGTGCGAGTCGGTGTCGGTGTTGGTGTCGGTGTTGGTGTTGGTGTTGGTGTTGGTGTCGGTGTTGGTGTTGGTGTTGGTGTCGGACAGGACTCCAAAGGAGTTCTGATAGTAATAATCAGCCCATTCCAATTAGAGCCCTCAGACGCAAAGCCGCGCGCGCAATTGGAAATGTATGCTCTTGCAGATGGTGCGACGTTCCTAAATACATCAATACCTACTGTGATGGTCTCTAGCCCTAAAAAATAGACAGAGGTAAGTCGGGTTGCTCCTTGAAAAGCATAGTTACCAATTGTTGTAACTGCAGATGGAATGGTAATACTCTCAAGTGCAGATGCATCATAAAAAGCGTAAGCGTCAATTATGGTGACGTTAGAAGGAATATTGATTCCGCGAAGCGAAGTCGTAGTCATAAAGGCACTATTCCCAATTGATGTTAGTGAATCCGGAAGTATGATGCTATTTAGTGAAGTTGCGCGATAGAAGGTCTCTTGACCAATTGAAGTTAAATTACTTCCTGTAGCAAACGAGACAGTTGTTATGCTTGTGTTGTAGCGGAATAAACTGTCACTCAATCTTGTAAGGCTCGCCGGAAATATGATGCTCGTTAATTCGGTTCCGTAAAAAGCATACCCACCTATGGAAGTGAGCTGACTTAAAGGTGCAAATGTTACGGTCCGAAGGCGAGCTGAGTTACTGAATGCGGAACCTTCCACAGTTACAACGTTGGCAGGAATCTCAACAGACGAAATTCGGCTAGAATTAAATGCGTAACGGCCAATTGTGGTAACAGTACCTGGAATTGTGTACGTATCTCGAACTTTTCCGGCTGGGTATGCCCATAGAATAGTTTTAGCTTTGTTGAAGAGAACCCCATTTGTGTCACTGCTGAAGTATTGGTTTCCACTTGTTACAGTAAAGGTCTCAAGCAAAGTCGTTGAATAAAACGCATACCATTCAATGGTTTGAATGCCATCAGGAATAGTAATACGTGTCAGACCAGAGAGTGCGAAAGCATTCATTCCAATACGTATGACGCTGTCAGGAATAGTTACATTATTCAATCCACTTGCATTGTAAAAAGCCTCATCTTCAATTGAAGTTACACCGTCAGGAATAAGTGCAGTTCCGATACAACTTGATCCATTCGAAACTTTCACATCGCTTCCAGTCGTAGTGACTCGAAAGTTACCACTGCTACTGCAATTTATGGTTTGAACACCATCAGTCGCATCAGCTTTGTCTGCTACAACCGATGAAATTCCAAACAAATTAGAGGTGAGGAGACATAAAATTACCAGCCGTGCGCGCAACATTTCAGGCCTCCTGCAGAAGTAAATCCCTAAAATATTAAATCCTGAATTTTTTGCAGACGCAAGACTGTAAAAATTGTTTTGGCAGTCAACTCCAAATGCCCTTGAGCCACATCTTCAACCAGGATATCTATCGCCCTAGTACGCAGAAAAGTTCTCCTGAAATTAACCTCCTGGAGTCACCCGATAGCCCAATGGCAGAGGCAGCAGGAGCGCGAGCTTTGCTCGAGCGCAGATGATCAGGGGTGATAGGTACTGAGCACCTGATCATCACCTTCAAATCCTTCGGGCAGTGTATGAAATGTGTATTAGTTTTGAATTGATACACCTTGAGTTATCGAGGATCAGTGCCATAATTTACGCACGAAGAAAACTAAATAACCTGCACAACGTGCCCCCAATCGGACTCGAACCGATACTGGAAGGATTTTAAGTCCTCCTTGGGAACTCTCTAGTTGTCAGAATATCGGGCAATTGAGCGCGACTCAAGCCCGAGTTCTAGCAACTAAAGGAATGTGTATGCATTTGTGTATGCATTCTTAATTCCAAAGGCGCAATCTCACAACTGCATCCGCAGTTGGTGGGATAAAGGATTTACAAATGGCAAGAAGAGCTAATGGAAATGGTCATACATACAAAGTAGGAAATTCATATCGCACTGTCATTCGAAGGAATGGCTATGTCATTACTGCAATGGCGAGTAATCCTCAAGAATCCAGGAAGCGAGCTAAGGAGAAACTGCTTCACCTGCCCAACCTTGGCAACTCTGAGAATCAGAGTGATGCCAGGAAACTCAAGTTGGGTACCTACCTTCTTCAATGGCTCACCGATGAGCACCAGCATTCAATCGCACATTCAACGTTCAAACGTTATAAGTCTCTTGCAATTAACCATATCAGCCCTTGCATAGGGGATTTGGAGCTGCAGAAGGTTACCTCTGCGCAAATCTACAAGACCCTAAGAGTTATGAAAGATGCAGGTCAGGGAGTTCGTTCGATGCAGCAAGCACGAGCGTTGCTCTCAATCGCACTGGCATCTGCTGAAGATAAAGGTTTTATCGGCAGCAATCCCGTGAAGAAGGTGAAGAACCCAACAGGTGTGCAGTCAGCATTCACTCCGTTAACAATCGAAGAAGTTCGACGACTCTTGACGACCTTCTCGGGAACTTTTATGTCAGCAAGGCTCCATATCGCTTTAGTTTGCGGACTTCGCCAAGGCGAATCATTGGGGCTACGTTGGCAGGACATAGATTTTGAAAAGGGCTTCTTGAACTTAAGAATGCAAATACAGATGGTTGAGCGAAAGCCTGTGTTTACAAGTTTAAAGACAGCACGTTCTGTGAGAACTATTGCCCTCACCAATGAGACAATTCAAGCGTTGTATGCACACAAGGAATTAGTCCAGAGGATGCGAGAGCAAGCCGGAGAAGCCTGGGAGGAGTGGGATTTAGTCTTTCCCCGAGTTATCGGTTCTCCTCGTTCATCCACAGTGGATTCAGATGACTGGCACAGATGCTTGGGTTTGTGTGGGATACCTCGCAGAAGGTTGCACGATGCTAGGCATACCGCGGCTACTTTGATGTACTCGCAGGGAATCGGCATCGAGACCATCAGTAGAGCCCTAGGTCATTCTTCTAGCGCGATAACTTCAAGGCTTTATGTTCATTCTGCCGAGGCTCCTCTAAGAGCTGCGGCGAAAATAATGAATGAAATCCTTCTTTAGGTAAACCGAAGGTTCTCGACTAAAGCGGTGGCACCGCCTGACGGTATAAAACTTCCATTAGAAGAAACATTCTGGGATAATTGGCGAACTGGACGAGTCGCGTTGCTATCCGTCGCAATTGGCAAGCAAGGTGTATTTTTCCCTTAGGCAAAGCACCCCTCGGGGTTGAGCCGATTTTCTAGCAGGACACATATACACACGCTTCGGGCGTGCTCTTTGTGCTCAAAAACTGTACCTCCTATTCAATTACTATTAGAAAGGGGGCACTTAACGTGCCCAAAATTTATAAACCGTTTACTGACCATACATCTAATGAAATGTTCGGTCGCATATACCTGAAGCAAGCAGGAGATTTTTCTCGAGAATCAATAGAAATAAGCCTGCATATGAGGCTTTTCTTGCTTGGTTTACAAAGGGTCTCTAATCGAGGACACGCACCCTTCCAACCTGGAGAGATTCAAAAGCTTCTCTTGCAGAAGGATGGAACTACCTACGTAGAGAAACAGATTAGGAATGAGATTAAGAGGTTAGCAACTTCCAAAATGCTTTCGCCTGAATCAAACATAAGATGTTTGCTCTATCCAATGGAACTAATAAGTCTGAAAACTGAGAAGAAGAATGCTGCTCAATGCCCCGAGCACGGAACTCATAGTTCCTGGTCAGGTAATAACAATGATTGGGCATCAGACTATCCCCCTCAAGGGGTAGTCGAGGAAGTAATAGTTCCCGCAGTTGAGAACTATTCAAGTATCTCTTTTGAATCAGTAGGTGATTTCTCCATCGGAGATGGAACTTATGATTCCTACTGAGTGCCCTGTGAGCAGGGCTTTTACCTCTTATATATCTCTATTGATAAATAATATCTCTAATATAAATGTAAAGGAAAGTACTTTGTACTTTCCTAATAAAAAATATTACTTTAAATATTTGTTCACGTTCTATTATAGAAGATCCCAAAACAGTTTTGTACTCTATAACGGCTCTAAAACTAATAACAAATCAAAAACCGATTACATGTAAGGCAAAGAA
>Ga0209298_10003006_pt1 | contig 10265 bp, 9 predicted proteins | sample S_140806_EF_Meta_FD_187325 | JGI IMG/M metagenome (GOLD analysis project Ga0209298, IMG submission 187325) | Freshwater microbial communities from Lake Simoncouche, Canada to study carbon cycling - S_140806_EF_MetaG (SPAdes) (version 2) | ecosystem: Environmental > Aquatic > Freshwater > Lake ... | reverse complement strand
GCGGCGCTGCGAACAGCGCAGGGCAAAGAGCGAAGAAGATCAAAAGGAGGCGTGTCATGGTGTGAGAAGGCATCGAGTCACTTGGCCTGTTTGCGCTTCGTTTCGGCGGCTTTGGGCCAGCGGGGGACTTCGTCAAAGAAGTGCGCACCAGTGCCGGGGCCGGTGAAGTCGCCGAGGTCGGCGCGGGATTCGTCGGCGAGTTGGGTGAGGAGCTTCACGACGGCGGGACGCTTCGCGGAAAGGTCAGTGGATTCAGTCGGGTCGGCGGAGAGTTGGTAGAGCTGGGTCTGCGGCAGGGATTCGATGTGGCCGGTCACAAAGTTGGGCATGTAGGGCATCTCGCCGCCGGCGGGGCGGGCGAAGACGAGTTTGAAGTCCTTGTGCCGCACGGCGGTGAGGCGTGCGCCGTTGTGGTAGAGGAAGGTCTCGCGTGGGCTGGGAGCGTTGGGCGTGGTGAGGAAATCGGTGAGGTCGAGGCCGTCGAGCTTAGCGTCCGGGAGTTTTGCGCCAGAGAGTGCGGCGAAGGTAGGCAGCAGGTCGATGGTGGCGGCGATGCCGTCGCTGGTTTCATCGGCGCGGACTTTGCCGGGCCAGCGCACGATGCCGGGGACGCGCCAACCACCTTCCCAAGTGGTCATTTTGGCTCCACGAAAAGGACCAGGGCTGCCGCCGTGGTCACCGATCTGTTTGTCGGTCCACGGGCCGTTATCGCTGGTGAAGACGACAAGCGTGTTGTCATCGAGGCCGAGTTTTTTCAGCTCGGCGAAGATGTCGCCGATGGCGGTGTCGAGTTCCTCGACGGCATCGCCATACAAGCCGCGCTTTGACTTACCGCGAAACTTCTCCGACACGCCGAGCGGCACATGCGGCATGTGATAGGCGAGGTAGAGGAAGAAAGGTTCTTTATTCTTGGTTGCTGGTTCTTGGTTTGAGTTGCGCATGAACTCCAGCGCCTCGCGGGTGCAGTCGGCGGTGAGTGTGTCCATATCTGCCTGCGTCTTGATGGTGCGCACAACCTCACCTGGCCTGCGCATGAAGGGCACGACGGTGCCGGGTTGGATGTCGCGAGTGGCTCCATTAAAAGCGGGAGTGAAGTAGCCGTGCTGAAAGCCTTGCGCGATGGGATCGCAGCCCGCGCTCATGCCGAGATGCCATTTACCGACGATGCCGGTGCGGTAGCCCGAATCACGCAGCATCTCCGCCATGAAGACTTCCTTCGTATGCGGCAGCGTGTGGCCGTTTTTGCCGTTTTTCACCTCGCCGATGCGGAGGGGATAACAGCCGGTCATGAGCGCCGCGCGACTCGGGCCGCAAATCGGCTGCGCGTAGAAGCTGGTGAGCTTCAAGCCCTCTGCGGCCATCTTATCGAGATGCGGCGTGCGGATGTCCTTCGCGCCGTAGCAGCCGAGATCACCGTAGCCGAGGTCATCGGCGAGGATGATGAGGATGTTGGGCTGCGCTGCCTGGAGCGTGCAGCACAGGGCGAAGAGGATGAAAAGAACGCGTATCATGGGATGAACCAACCTGGGTTATTTGGCACCAGCCGATATCCACCAGCGTTTCTCATTGAAGTCGGGATTCGGGGTGGGGAGCTTGGCCTTGGTGCGTTTGAGCCAGGCGTTGAGGGCGTTGGTGAGGTGGGTGGTTTTCTTGGGGCGGTCGGTGGCGAGGTTGTGGGTTTCGTTGGGGTCTTCGCGGAGGTTGAAGAGCTCGGTGCGCGGGCCGACGACGAGTTTGCCGTAGGGTTTGTCGTCGGGCGTGAAGCCGGTGGTGTCGAGGTAGTCACCGAACCAGTGGATGAGCTTCCAAGCGCCCTCGCGGATGACGGCGCAGGGCGTGCGTCCGTAGTTCGTGGTGTAGGTGGGCATGTGCCAGAACAAAGCCGGACGCTGGAGTGGGCCGGTTTGGGTGAGTCGCGGTAGGAGGTTTTCGCCATCGAGCGGATGCGCTGAGGTCGGTGGCGCGTCGGCGAGCGCGGCAAACGTCGGATAAAAATCGACGGTATGCACCAGCGCATCGCACTCGCTGCTAGGCTTCACCTTATCCGGCCAGCGCACGAGGAGCGGGACGCGGATGCCGCCTTCGTAGGGCGAGCCTTTGCCTTCGCGGAGCGGGGCGTTGTTGGTGACGCGGGACAGGCCGCCGTTGTCGCTGGTGAAGATGACGAGCGTGTTGTCGCTGAGCTTGAGTTCATCGAGTTTCGCGAGAAGGCGGCCCACTTCGTTGTCGAGATGCTCCAGCATGGCGAGGTAGTTCGCGATGGGGCGCTCGGTGGACTTGCCTTCATCGTCCTCCGACCGCTTGAAGCCCCGGGCGACATGTTTCGCGATCAAAGCCTCCGGTGCTTCCAACTTCGTGTGCGGGCTGAAATGCGCCACAAAGGCAAACCACGGCTTGCTGCGATTCGATTCGATGAATCCGATGATGTCATCCGTGATGGCAGTGACGGTTTTGTCCTCGTGATGCTCGTTGGTATTCGCCGGACCAGCGAAGTCGAAACCGTAGGCGTCGAAGTAGCCTTCACGCTTCCGCAAGGCTGCGACGGCGTAGTTGTTCGCGATGTGCCATTTGCCGCTGATACCTGTGGTGTAGCCCGCTTGGCGCAGTGTGGTCGCCAGCGTGGCCGTCTCCGGCCCCATCGCATCCTTCGCCTCGGCGGAGCGCATCGGCGCAAACGACGGCTCCTTCTCATTCAGCACCTTGAATACACCCGTGCGAGCCCCGTATTGCCCGGAGAGAAACGCGGCACGCGTCGGCGAGCACTGGGCATCGGCATACGCCTGTGTGAAGCGCATGCCTTGAGCCGCGAGACGATCCAAGTGCGGTGTTTGCAGGTCTTTGTTGCCGTAACAACTCAACGCATTCCATCCCATGTCATCGGCGAGGATATGGAGGATGTTGGGGCGCGGCCCCGCCGCGAATGACGAATGTAGAATGGCGAATGACGAAGCGACGAGGATGAGGAGAAGGCTTTTCATGGCTCAAAGGTGTTTTTGGACTCATGCAGTTCCTTCGGCAGTTCGCCGATCAGGTCAGGGGCGATGTAGTCGAAGGCGCTGCCATCTCCCATGCCTGCGAATACATTCTCGCGCACGACGATAGTCTTCGGCAGCAGTGAATACTCTTTGCGTGCGTAGATGCCGGCGGCGATGCGCTTCTCGCAATGCTCGAAGCGGTTGCGGGTGATGAGGATGTCGTGTGAGCGTCCGTAGCCGCCGAGAGCGTCGGTTTCGCCGTAGGTCTCCACGTCGGCGGCCATGAGGGAGATGGGCCAGGCGTAGTAGTCCTTCGGCTTTTTCAGGTTGCGGAAGATGTTTCCGATGAGGGCATGGCCGTCGCCTTGCAAACGGACGCCGCCAGTGTTCTCGCGGCCTTGGCCGTCGAAGAGGTTGTCCTGCACGAGCACGCGGCGAGCGGTGCGCAGGCAGAGCACGCCCTGGCTGGCGATGAAGCGATTCTTTCGCACGACGATGTCAGAGGCCTTGAGCGTGATGAGTTCGTTCTCGCCGTCGCAGCGCTCGAAGGTGTTTCCCTGGATGAGCGATCCTGTGGCAGCCGCACGCGAGCCGCTCCAGCCGATTTGCAGGATCTCGTAGCCGTTTTGATCGTCGATCTTTGGTCGGTCGAGGAAGCGGTTGTTGAGCACGTGCAGTTGTTGCAGCCCGTCCTTCGGCAGTTCCGCCGCGCCGAGCATCTGCCCGATGTGCTTGAAGCCGCTGAAGGAGGAGTTCGACACCGTATTGCCACGGCCGCGCATGCTCATGAGCCAGAGATGCAGCTTCGGCCAGTCGGCAGGGTTCGTGGAGCCGCATTTCTCAAAGCGCAGGCGATTAAAGAGACAGTGGTTGGCCGGTTTGGCCTCGCCATTGCCCACGCGGAAGAGCACTTCGTTGTTCTTCGATACCGTCACACCTTGAAAAGCCAGATCATGCACGATGAGATGCTCACCATGAAACGTCACCACGGATTCGCCGGTGAAACTCACGCTGCCCGGCTTCTCCGGCCGGATGATGATCGGGGCTTCAGCCGTGCCATGGCCTTCAAAAGTGAATCGCGTATCGTTCCAGTCCGTGCCCGCGAGCACCAACTGATCGCCTGGCTTCAGCTTGCCGGACAACGCACGGACTTCGATGGCTGCATGAGCCACATGCACCTCACCGCCGCCAAAGTCTCCGGATTCGACCTGCGCGAGTCGTGGATCAAGCGGACGCTGAAGATCGAGGCGGAGCGTCTTCGGCAGGTCATCTGCCATGACGCACAAACTCCAAAGACAGAGGCAAAGTGCGGCTCTCATGGCTTCGCGGCGGCATGGAGTTTCGCCTTGTTCTTTTCCCAATCGGCATTCGTCAGCGCTTCCCAGATGCGCAGCTTGCGAAAGCTGGCCTCGGTGCCTGCGCCGAGCATAACGCTGTGTTTGGCGCTGCCGATGAGCGGATTGCTCAGCGTGATGCTTTGCTTGTCCAGCGTGCCGACGACTTCATTGCCCTGGATCTCCAGCACGACGGTGTGCCATTCGTTGAGTTTGATCGGCGTGAGCAGCTTCACGGTGGTGCCTTTCTCGCGCTGCTTGGTGGTGGGATGGATCTTGTCCGCGTCATACGGCGTCAAAAAAAGCCCGCCCTGGCCGAGGCTGAGCGAGATGACGTAGTCCTTCGCATCCGTGGCCTTCAGAAACAGCGAGCGATACTTCCGGCCCTCGTCAGGCACGTCGTTGAGGCGCACCTCGCACTGGATGATCACGTTTTGAAACGGAAGGCCAAACGAAGCCGTGGCCGGATGGTTCGCGCCGGGCGTCTCGATGCCACGGAACTCGCCCTTCGCGATTTCCCAACGTCCGCCTTTGCCGCCCGTGGCGCTGCTGTTGTAGCGCCAGCCGGTGAAGCCGCTCGCGAAACCAACGGGCTTGCCCGTGAATGGCGGAGGCGCTTGAGCGAAGTCCTCGCTGGCGAGCAGCTTGCCACGCGTGGTCATGAGCGTGGGCAGATCGTCGGCTTTGGCAGTTAGGCAGAGTGTCGCTGCGAGCAGCAGGATGAGTTTCATATCTATTTCTTCTTCGCTTTGGCGGGTGCGGTGGCTTTGGGGTAACGCACGACCTTGATGTCGTTCTTTTGCGGGGCTCCAGGCGTGCTGCGGCCGGCACGGATGAGTTTTTCAAAGGCGGCCTGCATCGCTTTGACGCGGTCGGGATGCAGCGGGGCCACGTTCATCGACTCGGCGAGATCTTCATCGAGGTTGTAGAGTTCGGGCTTGGCTGCGGCGACGTATTTCCAAGCGCTTTCGCGGTAGCTGGGCGTGCCGCCGCAGGCCGTGTTCACGGCGTTCGTGCGGATGGGGCGATCTTCGCCTTTGAGCAGAGGCATCAGGCTGAAGCTGTCCTCGCCTGCAGTCTCCGGCAGCGTCGTGCCGAGGATCTCGGCGAGCGTGGCGAGAGTGTCGGCTTGCAGCACGAGCTGTTTACAAACGCTGCCTGCTTTGACGACGCCGGGCCATTTCACCACAAAGGGCACGCGATGCCCGCCTTCATAAACGGAGGTCTTGTAGTCGCGCAGCGGCCCACTGGGATAGTGGCCCTGCTTTTCCATCTCCTTCACGCCGATGTAGGAAGCGCAGCCGTTGTCGCTGGTGAAAAGCACGAAGGTCTCGTTTTCAACGCCGCTGGCCTTCAGCGCATCGAGCACGCGACCGAGCACGTGATCCGTCTCCATCACCAAATCGGCGAAGTCGTTGTTCAGGCCACTTTTGCCCTTCCACTCGGGATTCACGGCCAACGGCGTATGCGGCGAGGTGAGCGGCAGGTAGAGCAAAAAGGGCTTCTTCGCTTCCGACTGCACCTTGATGAACTTTTCCGCCCGATCCGCCAACGCAGGCAAGATGCCCTCCAACTGCCAACCTGGCAGCGCAGGGCCTTGCTTGCTGGCTTGGTTTTTTACGAGCTTTGACGTCGGCAGCAGCTCGCTCGGAATGCCCACGGTTCGATCACCGTCAATGAAGCAATACGGTGGCCAGTTCGGCACGTCGGTGCCGAAATACTCGTTAAAGCCGCGTTCCTTCGGACCACCGGGGATGCGCTGCGAAAACACCGCCTTCCACGTCTCGCGATGCGCGTCGGTGATCGCCGTCGAAACCTCACCACCGCCACCCGCTTTGCCACCGAAGCCGCTGAAGTGTTTCTTTTGCTCCGGTGTGATTGGCCAATCGCTGCCGAGATGCCATTTGCCGATGCAGGCCGTGTGGTAGCCATGCTGCTGCGTCAGCTTGCCAATCGTCAGGCGATCCGGTGCGATGAGCGGCTTCCCCCACTCGCCAACAATCCCAGCTTGAAGCGTCGTCCGCCAATGATAACGCCCCGTGAGCAGCGTGTAGCGCGAAGGCGAGCAGCAGCCGGAACTCGAATGCCCATCCGTGAACCGCATGCCCTCGGCGGCCAGTCGATCCATGTTCGGTGTGGGGATTTTGGAGCGCTCCGGGTTGTTCGCGTGCATGTCGCCGTATCCAAGGTCATCCGCGAGGATGATGACGATGTTCGGCTGCGCTGCGAAGAGCGAAGAAGAGAGGGTGAGGAAGAGAAGGAGTCGTTTCATGGGATGGTGCGTTACTTGTTGATCCCGCTCATTGGGTGGGTGCTCACGGTGTCCCAGGCGATTTGCTGGAGCAGGGTGTTGAGCTTGGCTTGGTCGTCATCGCCCATTTCTTTAAGCAGTTTGAAGGCTTGTGGCACAGGCAGGCCGAGGGGACTCTTGCGATAGATCACGGCGTAGTGGCAGTAGCTGGAAAGGATTTGCAGCGGAGGATTGGCGTGGCCCCAGGTGTCGCGGAAGAGGTCGGCTTGGGCTTTGAGGCCGGGGGCTTCGCCTTTGACGATCTTTTCACGCAGCGCCACCGCCGCCATGCCGACGGGCACGATGAGCACGGCGTCTTTGCCAAGGCGTTGGTTGATGCCTTTAGCGTAGTCTTCGATGTCCTTGGCGTAGCGCAGCGTGGCATCGCGGAGCTTGGCGAGATCGGTGGCGTTGTGATCGACCTTCTTCTTGGTCTGGAGCGGATAGACGGGCTCATACTCGTCATTTGGCATCCAGTATTCCTGCACGCTGATGCGCAGCGTCGGGTTGTGCTCGATGCCAAGCTTCACGAACTGCTCGATGGCCTCGTCCGGCAGCCAGATGGGCGAAAGCGTGAGCACATCGGCCTTTCCGGCCTTGAGCACCTGTTTCACCGCGCTTTTCTCCTCCGGCACGTCCCAATGCTTCTGCACTGTGGACCCGCCGATGCTCGAAAGGCCCGCCAATTGATGCTTCAAGCCCGCCGAAGTCGCGATCTGTTCGACCTGTCGATAGGTGAAGACATGGAAGCTGTGACCGCAGGTGGCGACTCGCTGCCCGACGGTGATCGGCGGCTGCAAATCATCCGCGCGGGTGATGAGTGCGGTGAGGCAAAGGGTAGCGAGGAGAAAGGTGGCTTTGATGTCGTTTTAACGTCTGGCTTCACTTAAATCGCTCAATGGGAAGCAGTTTGGTTTTGGCTGACAGAAAATGGGGGGGCAGCAAATGTCAGCGTTCCAAAAGACCTACATGATCTGGGAGCAGATCCAGGCGCTGCATGTGGATGGGTTTGAGATCGGCAATCATACGCGAAAGCACGCGGGTCTGACGAAGCAGATGCCGAAGACATTCGCGGCTCCATCCTGAGCTTAGCCGCCGCTTGAAATTCTGAAGCAGGGCGGTGGTGAATGGTTGCCGCTTCGTCGTCCGTAGTTCGCTATGCCATGAAGCCGCTTCTCCTCGCTCTTTTCTCCTTCGCCTCCACCCTCGCGTCAGCCCTCACAGAGGGTGAGACGGAGCATTTTTATTATCGCATGCCCTCGGCGGAGGAACCCTACATCGATACCCAGCGCGGAAGCCGCATGGTTGCCTTCAAAGGCACGCAAATCATGCTTTCAGATGATTGCGGCAAAACTTGGCCGCATGTGGCGGAGTTCCCGGAGGCACAAAACATCACCTTCAGCGTGCTCTTGAAGAACGGAAACGTGCTCTTCGCCACCCGCGAGCGGCTTTTCCTCAGCACGGACAATCTCAAATCACACCGCGAGATCATCGTGAAGCGTTCGGGTGGCAGCGATTACCTGCCTCACACGCCCGTGAAGGCGGACCAGCCAGGATGGTACTTTCATTCACTCGATGGCGAGCACTGCTTCGAAGTCGGCGGAAAGGAAATAGTCGTCTGGGGAAACTACTGCAACGTGCTCGGCGGTGCCGTGCCGGTGAACATTTATTATTCCACCGACAGCGGTGCGACGGTGAAGCTGGCGTATGCCTTCGGCCAGAATCCGAAGTTCCAGCAAAAAGATGCACCACTGCTTGGCGATCCCGAAAACAAGCTCATCGCCCGTCACATCCACAACGTAACCTACAACCCGGCTGAAAACGCCTTCTATGCCGTAACCGGCGATATTGATCGCGGCGATGGCAACGAGGTTCATTGGATTCGCGGCACCTACGACGCCGCGGCGGATCAGTGGGATTGGAAGCTCGTCATCAGCGTGAACTCAAATTCGCGCTTCAAATGCGGTGGGTTGAATTTCATTGATGGCAAATGCCACTGGATCGCCGATGCGAATGGCCTCGCCATCGCCAACCGCTATGATCGCGGCATCTTTGTGAGTGATCCAAAAGACATCACGGATACCTCGAAGCACACGATGCTCTTCAATCCGGGTTACGAATCGGCCAACATGCTCCATGAGGACGGCGTCTTCCTCGCCACGCACTGCGCCCCGGCCTCCCCTTATGGCTGCGGCATCATCTGGTCACCGGATGGCGGCAAAACATGGGCGCAGTATGATTTGAAGGAGTTCGGCGCTCGTAGCGGCTGCCGCATCAATCGCATGAATAGCGACGGCTGGTTTCGCATGGACCTGCGCAAAGGCTGGATCGAGCGTGCGGAGGTGCTTTTTCTGAAACCGAAGCCCTAAGGCATCTCACTTCAGCATCGGTGCCGTCTGCTCCGGTGTGCTGCGACCTGGCGGCAACTCCAGCAGACGGATATGGCGGAAATGAATCTCACTGCCTTCGGATTCGAGGCAGAGGTAGCCTTTGCGCACGGTGGACTGGCTAACGCCATTCACGAACTTGCCGTTGATGCTCAGCTTAACCACGCCATCCACCGCCACCACATCGTAGGTATTCCATTCACCCGCTCCTTTGCAGCGAAACTCAAACGACATGCTTCGTTTGCCTCGTGGATTCTCCGGGATGATTTCCAGGCCATTCGCGCCGAAGAGTTCACCGCTCACATAGCCAGGATGATTGGGCTGGCCGTCTTTCGTCGGATGCAGAGCGGGCCATTGCAGCTCTAGCATCTGCACTTCGAGGCCTTTCGGAAGCTGCTTATCCGGCGCAGGTGTGGCATCGCTCCACAAAAACACGCCGCTGTTCCCACCGGGCTTCATGTGCCGCCACTCAATGTGCAGGACAAAGTTTTCATACTGCCGCTCGCTCCGCATCACACCGATCGGCAACCCACTGCAAACCAGCAGACCGTCTTTGACGCTCCAGGTCTCTTTGGATGTATTCACATCCACCCAGCCACTCAGATCCTTGCCATTGAAAAGATCTTTGAAGGCCAGTGTGTCCTCCGCGAAAGCTGGGGAGGTCAAAAGAAGAAGCGTGAGCAGGAGTTTCATCATAAGAACAAACGTGGGTCTGGCTTCAATTATGTCGCAGCTCGGCAAAGCAATCCCCTCCTACGCAAATGGCCGCCACCTGAATCATCGAGTTAGGCGAACACGCACTTACATGGGACGCCCTCTCTCGCTGCAGCCTCCTGGAGTGCTCCCAGCCCTCTGGAGCTTTTCGAGCGTCGCCCGACCCACGAAAGCGCCGGATGCCCGGCGCACTCCAAAACGCTTCGCGATCTTCGGACATCACCTCGCCGCCACGCCGGGCTTGCGGATCTTCATGAGGATCGGGAAGCTCGTTTGAAGGGCGGCGCTGTCGTGCTCGTTGCGGGCGGAGCTGAGGGCGGCGTGGATGAGTTTCTCTTGGTCCTTCACCCAGTTCGCGGCGCGGATGAAGATGGGGCGCTCGTTTTCCTTCTCGCGGATCTGCACGCCGTTGAGGCCGATGTCATCGACGATGACGCCGTGCGGAAGGCCGTGCACGTCGAGGTTGATGAGGCCGTCGTTGCCCTGGCGGACGGCGCGTATCCAGGCTTTGACGGTCTGGCCGGGGACGAGGGTGATTTCGAGCGGCTGGGTCTCGTCTTTGATC
>Ga0209298_10002999_pt1 | contig 10277 bp, 9 predicted proteins | sample S_140806_EF_Meta_FD_187325 | JGI IMG/M metagenome (GOLD analysis project Ga0209298, IMG submission 187325) | Freshwater microbial communities from Lake Simoncouche, Canada to study carbon cycling - S_140806_EF_MetaG (SPAdes) (version 2) | ecosystem: Environmental > Aquatic > Freshwater > Lake ... | reverse complement strand
ATTTGAATCAATACTGGAGCACGCAATAATCTACGCTTAAAGTTAAACTAATTGTCATAGCTTCACCACTGTCACTCCAATCCAATTCACCGAAATCTGCACTAGTGATAAATGCACCTTTAAGTGTCCATTCTTCTACTTTATCACCAACAGGTCCAAGAACATTGATAGTCAAATCTTTCTTATAAAAATCACTGTAACCATCACGCCCCGTAACTGATTCGTGACCAAGGCGAATCCACTCCATAACTGCTTGCGCACCAGATGGTACGATTGGATCATATAGTTCAATTGTTATATCATCCCAAGTTGTTTTACCTTTATAGTATCGTTGGACATTGATGTGGTCAAGAGTCTTCTTTTCGCTTTTTGGGGATGGTCTCTTACATTTCTTAATTAAGAAACTTGGGATACCGTCACAATATAATAGAAACCTATTCTTAACTTTTGGTTCAAATGTTGTAAAGAATATTTCATTACTGTTCAATAAATCTGCCATCGTAGGGGTTCTTTCTTTTATAGACTTGTTAGCTGCGTAGAACGATGCACTTCACTAAAACGGTTAGCAACTGCATTATATCTCCAAAATACCCTTGGATTAAGAATGTCTATAATATTCTTTTCTCGTAAAGTATCTTTTATTTTTTGTGATTGTTTATTATGATATTTGGAATCATATTCCAAAACCACATTTTTTTCTTTATCATATCCATCAATATAATAAATAAAGCCATTTACTTTTATTTGATAATTAGGTTCAAATTTAAATCCTAAATTATTTAATTTTTCTAATAATTCTAACTGACCTTTATCGGTTCTTACTTTAATCCATTTAGTTTTTAATAAAGAATCATTATATTTATTACGAATTTCTGTATTTTGCCATGCTTTTTTATTAGCAATACTTAATTTTTCTTTAGTTCCATCTAAAATCTTTGGTCTTATTGCAACTGACATTTTAAATTTTGATTCTTTACTATGTGGTTGTTTTTTAATTCCGATCAATGAATTTGATATATTTTTTATATGTTTAACTGACAATGACTTTCCCAATTTTTTCAAAGACATTTTATGTTTTGTTTCAACAGAAAACAGTTTATTTTTTTGTGCACATGATTTACAAGTTCTTTTTAATTCATGTGCAAAATTACAATTATTCAATTCGGTGTGAAATATTTCTTTTTCACAACTTGGACATTTTCTTGAATATTTTTTTGTATTGTTCACGACTTTCTGTTGTTTATTATAAATATAAATAAAAGAATATATTTTTGATTTTTATAGTTAATTTTTAAATAGTTATACTGCATACGAACCAAAGACTAATTATGTCCAGATCTAAAAATTTAAAAAATTGGTTGACTATACATTGCAAATTTTGTAATAATGTGTTTGAATGCAGGGTAAGTAAACCCAAAGTGTTTTGTAGTAAGAAGTGTAGCAATAGTGATGATTCTACAAAACAAAAGATAATTGACGGGCAAAAAAAGACATTTGACGAAAAATATGGTGGACATCCAATGACTACGGATGTGGTAAAATCCAACTTTAAATCTGCAATTCTTGAAAAATATGGAGTGGATAGTTACAGCAAACTTCCAGAATATAGAAATAAAGTTAAAAAAACAATGTTAGAAAAGTATGGGGATGAGAATTATTCTAATGTAGAACAAACTAAATCTACTATGATGGATAGATATGGTGTAGATAATGCGGCTAAGATCAAATCTGTTCTTGATAAACGATCACATACTAAGAAAGTAAACCACTATGAGTTCCTAATAAATTACTGTAATAGTAACAAGTTGCAATTTCTGTGTGATGAAGTGGATTATAAAGGTTATCACTTTAGTAATCTTTATAAATTTAAATGTGATGTGTGCAGTAAAACCCTAGAAAGTACGGTTTATAATTTAAATAATTTATTCTGTGATTATTGTCATCCAGAGAAAATTACTACTGTTGAAAATCAATTTTATAATTTTCTACAAGAAATTTTACCAAAAGACACTATAATTAAAAGAAATGACAGAAGTATACTTAACGGTAAAGAACTGGATTTTTATATTCCTAGTTTAAAACTTGCGTTTGAAATCAATGGATTGTATTGGCACAGTGAAAATAGTGGTGGTATCAATAAAAACTATCACTTGAATAAAACAAAGTCTTGTAGTTTTTATGGCATTTCATTGATTCATATATTTGAAAATGAATGGATACATAAAATGGAAATTGTTAAATCAATTATTAAAGTCTTGACAAGAACAAATACACTTGTTAAAATTAACGCAAGAGATTGTAAAATCAAAGAAGTAAATGAGTCGGATAAAAATAAGTTTTTAAATAACAATCATTTACAAGGAGAAGATAAATCTACAATCAAATTGGGAATGTATCTTAAAGATGAATTGGTTAGTATTATGACATTTAGAAAATCATCACGGTTTGATAAAACAAGTGATTGGGAATTGGTAAGATTTTGTAACAGTATTAATACTATAGTTAATGGCGGTGCAAGTAAATTGTTAAAATATTTTGTAAATCACTACAAACCAAAGAATATTGTTAGTTATAGTGATAGAAGATATTTTACAGGTAAAATATATGAAACTTTAGGATTCAAATTCGTAAGTCATACACCGCCTAATTATCATTATCTAATAAATAATTATAAAGATATTAGACACCGCATGAGTTTCCAAAAACATAAATTAGAAAAATTATTAAAAATATACAACCATTCGTTAAGCGAATGGGAAAATATGAAAAATAATGGTTATGATAGAATTTGGGATTGTGGACATGGTAAATATTTTTTAACCACATCATTATAAAATCTTGACAAAAGTTATTGACTTTGTATAATTTGCTTACGCATAGCGCTTGATGCGCTTTTAATTGTTTAAACTTTGCGATTTATCATATAAGTTATTAATTGCTGATTTTAATTTTTCTATATAATTCCTGTTTCTTAAGATTTTAAATACTAAGTTTTCAGTGCTTAATTCTCCTGATTTATCTAAACCTGCTTGGCGCATATCATAAACATCTTTAACAATTGATTTAAGCTTCTCAATATTTTGCGCTTTAATAGCAGAATTTATTTTTCTAACTGTATCATTATATTTTTCTTGAATTTTTTCTTTATCAATTTTAATATTTTCTTTTTTTGGTTCACTTAGCCATTTATCTTGCATTAGTGAATACACACCTGTTGATCTATTTTCTTTAGTAACATCTTGAATATAAACTTCAACATTGTGTTGTTTTACATGTATATCATGATCATCATTCCATTTTGATTTAAGCGCATTAACTAATTTTTCAACAAGTTCTACATTTTCGTCTACATCTTTGAAGTTTATAACAACATGTACATCAAAGTCACTTGTATCTGACCAGTTATAATTTGCTAAGCTACCCACGAACAGTATATCTTTTAAAGGCGCATCGGTTTCTGTATCTGCGTAGAAGTCTTTGCCTATTTGCAGTAGTTTTTCTTTAATTTCTGGATTTAATCTAAAATTATCCCAGATTACTGGATTTAGTGTATTGTTATAGAGTCTAACCTTCATATTTTTATTTTAGCCTTTAGTTCATCTATGGCTTGATGTGCGTCTGTGAAAATGATACCATTACCACCTGCAGCAATAAATGCTTCTACATTGGGTGATAGATCGTCTATTAAGATACTATTTGCAGTTGCGTGTTTGGCTTTACTTTTACCTGAATCGCTGAATATAATAGATACAGGTCCAGTCCAATGTGTTCTTAACCAGGATCGTTTACCAAATTCTATATTTTTTATATAGTCTATAGCTTCTTGACGGGGGTAGTTTCGTAGTATTTGTCCTGCGCTTGTACTTGTTAAGAATTTTAGATTAAATCTACCATCTGTTGTGATTGAATTTACTTCTTTTTTGAAATAATCAAATTCTGGCATTGGTGGCATATTTGACCAGAATTCTTCTTTTTCTTTTATTATTACATTCCAAAATTCTTTTGTGCCCTTTGACGCTTCAAATTCTTTTGGTGTAGTATTTGTTAACTTTTCAAATTGTTTTTCAAAGTCACATATTACTCCGTCCATATCGCAATAGATTGTTAGTTCAACATTATTTTCCAATAAATTTGCGTCAAAGATTTCTTTAACAATGGACTTCAATTTTATCATATATAATAAATATTAATAATTTAATGTATATCACCAAACATTTTAAAATTCTAATTTAGTATATTTTTGTTTTACTGCAAGACATGCATTAAGATAAGTTTGTAACGCTTCATTATCATTTTTAACAATAGCGTCCAAATAATTTGCCATTGGTGGATATGCATTTTTTCTTAGGTCTGATATGGTTCTTACAACAACTTCTTCGTTTATTGTTAATCCCCATTGTTGGCAATATGTAAAATCGTATCCATTGTAACTAGCGAATGGTTCAAGTGCTTCATAATTTGTTTTGGATAGTACCAAGAAACTAGAACAATCTTGTGTTTGTGCAATGATTACAACATCATCAACTTGTTTTCTTTCTTCTGGTTTACCGAATAACAATTCAAAATTTTGGGATGGTAATTTATAAAGTTTCATATTATTCTATTAACTTTGGTTCATTTATGTTGTTTAATTTTAATGCATCAACAATATCTTTTTGTTCTAGCAATATTGTTTCTTTTGGTACTAATCCGATTAGTTTTAAAGATTCTAGTGTTTGTGGATTGCTCATTGCGTTTAGTAATTTGGCTGGGGATGGTCTACCATTGGCAATAATTTCTGCTTGTATTTCCCGTCCAATTGTTACGGTAAATTCGTTATTAGCATTTGCTTCAAACATTTGATCATCTGTATAACCAGGTATTCTGGTGGGTTCAACTATTGTATATAATTCAGCCATTAACTGTTCTAAAATCTTTATTTCTTGACGGTTTAATTCAAATGCGTGTTTTTGATCATCTAGATGTGATTCAAGTTCTAAAATTTCCGCTTCTAAATTTAGAATTACATGTTGTAATGCGGGTAATTCTTTTAAATGTTTTAGTTCTGCTAATTTAGCTTTATATTTTATATCAGCAACAGTTTCCAAAACAGCTGCTCTTTTTCTACCCACAAGAAAACCTTTTAATGTTTTTAACTTTTCCCACGGGGTACTGCCTATCACTTGATAACGATAATTAAATTCTGAATTCAAATTTGATGCCATATGTTTGTTTAATAGATATTGTTTATGTCGTCGAATAACCTGCCGCTGCTAAAGCATTTCTAGCTGTACCTACGCCTGTTGTATCTGTCGCAACCACTCCTGTATTACTTACTAAATTTGTCATAGATACAGCTACACTAGTATAACCATAACCAAAGATAGCTTTATCACTACCATATCCAGCAGATGCCATATCAAACCTAGCGGTGCCTACGCCTGTTGTATCGGTTGCAACTACACCTGTGTTACTTACCAAATTTGTCATAGATAACGCTGTACTAGTATTACCATAACCAAATATAGCTTTATCACTACCATATCCAGTAGCTGCTCCACTAGATCTAGCAGTTCCAACGCCTGTTGTATCATTCGCAACTATTCCGGTGCTAGATACTAAATTTGTTATAGATACATTTGCGCTCGTATAACCATAACCAAAGATAGCTTTATCACTACCATATCCTGCTGCTGATAAACCATATCTACTAGTACCTACACCAGTTACATCATTCGCAACTACACCTGTATTACTTACTAAATTTGTTATAGATACTGGACCTGATACATAACCATATCCAAATATAGCTTTATCACTTCCATATACAGCCGCAGCTAATACACGTCTAGCAGATCCAACACCAGTTGTATCTGTTGCAACAGTACCTGTGTTGCTTACCAAATTCGTCATTGATAGATTACTGCCATTCCATCCATATCCAAATATAGCTTTATCACTTCCATATCCTGCTGCAGCTAAAAGTCTTCTAGCTGTACCAACACCAGTTGTATCTGTAGCTACAACACCTGTATTGGATACTAAATTAGTCATAGATACATTTACACCAGCACCAGCTTCACCATAACCAAATATAGCTTTTTGAGTACCACTTATTACGACACTAGCACTAACATTAGTACTGTTGTATCTGGATGTGCTTAATGTTTTTACTTGCATATTAACTTATTTCTGTACCGAATAGATTAAATGATTGGCTTATAGTTGAAGCGTAAACTTGTATTTTATCATATTGTGCGAGCGTCATACCTATGGTTAATGCGATACTATCATTTGCTGGTATAACTGTGTCATAAGCCAAGTAATTTTTAGCTTGTAGTGATGAACCTGATGGTAGTACAGCTAGTCTGAATGTAGCATTGCTGGCTGCTAAATTGGCAATATTTAGCGTTGAACATACTGCGGATGTTGCTGCTGGTACAGTATATAAGTCTGTACTGGATGTTAAAGCAGGATTTGATTGTCCTAATATTTTATAAGTTGTTGCCATATTGTATATATATTTTTAAATTTTGATTTACCCCAACAAAAATGGATGAAATGATTCTCCAGCAGAAGCATTAATTAAATAACTAGATGATACAGCATAACTAGCAGATTGCGCAGTAGTCTGTACTTCTTTATAATTTAATACATTTACATACACTCTGTCTACAGAAGCACTTAATGCACCAGAACCACTCAATGGTTGTCCACTAGCAGTCATCTTTCGTATCTTTAATGATGTATCGCTTAGTTTTTCAACACCATAATCAACAGTACTATCATTTATACCACCAACCAATCCAATATATTTAGTAATTAATTGATTTAAATTTCCATAATTTTCAAACTCTGATGTTTGTGGTGTAAAATTAGTGGTATATCTTGCTACGCCTTTAGTAACTCTTAATTCGTCTATATAACCATTAAAATATAAATATCCATCTGTTGAACTGCCAACTCTATAATCCGCAATAGCGTTGTCAATTGCTGCAGATCCAAGCGTTGTATTTGTTGTACCTGTTTGAATACCATCAATAAATATTCTTAAAGATGATCCGTTTCTTGTAACTGCAATATGATGCCATGTAGAATCGGAAATTGTGCCAGTACCAACATTGTAATCAAGAACTATGCCGGACGAATACATACAAAAGAATCTAACTTTTCCTGTGTAATTAAGATTAAGCATAAACGCACCAACACCATCATAATCTCTATTTGCACCAAAAATAACTTGTTGTGATATTGTGCCTGTGTAAACCCAAGCTTCTATTGTGAAATCGTTCGCACCTACATTAAAGTTCGTTCTATGTGTTGTAGATAAATAATCATTTGTTCCATCTAACAGTAAACTAGCACCACCAAATTTGCTTTGTACAGTACTTACAGCAGCACCATTGTACGATGTTACAGTTAAATTATTTGGGCTATTGTCTATAAATGTGGTGCTTCCATTACTGCCACTAAAATGTAATAATAAACTACAACTGTTATAGTAAGTATCGCCTCCTACAATAGATGCGCTATTCCATTCTTCTATGACACTAACATCCCATTTATTTCCTGATAAGTCTAAACCTGTTATTGTATTATCTTGACTGGTAGTTACATTATATAGTATTGTTTGATTAGAAATACTACCAGTTTGAATTCCTCCCAATACATAACTAGCTGTTAATGCATAACTACTAGTTACCATTACATTCGTATAATCCAATACATTTACATACACTCTATCAACTGATGCGCTCAATGTTCCTGAACCACTCAATGGTTGTCCACTAGCAGTCATCTTTCTAATTTTAAGTGAACCGTCACTTAACTTTTCAACACCATAGTCTACATTACTATCATTTAATCCGCCTACTAAACCAACATACTTTGTAGCATATTGTGCGACACTAGCATTATTTAAAAATTCAGCGGATTGTGTAACAAAATTACCAGTGTATCTGGCTACACCTTTTGTTAGTCTTAGTTCATCTAAATAACCAGGATAAACAGCTGTACTATATTTTCCAATTTGTAGTGATCCGGCTCCTGCTGGCAATGTAGCGGCTGATGTAAATGTAGAAATTTGAATGCCATTTTGAAATGTTCTGAAAGTATTACCTTGTCTTGTTACTGCATAGTGTGTCCAGACATTGGTTGTTATTACACCCATACTTATATTGACTGCAATGGACCAACTAGTCCCATCACCAGCGAAAAAATTAATATTACCACCGTCGGTCCATCCAAGCATCCATGGCGGCTGTCCGGCACTATTTCTAGAAATTACTGGTTTATATATAGTACTTGCAGTTCTATATTCCCAATATTCAATTGTAAAATCTCCAGCGCCAAAATCAAATTCGGAATTATCTGGTACCGTAACATAATCATCCACACCATCAAACAATCCGCTAGTTCCGCCAAATTTACTTTGCGCAGTACTTATAGATGCACCATTATTTGATGTTGCTGTTTTTGTTCTTGGACTGTTATCTATAAAAGTTGTACTTCCATTGCTTCCACTAAAATGCATCAATAGACTACAACTACTATAATATTCATCACCTACAATAGAACCGCTGTTCCATTCTTCTACTACTGTTACACCCCATTTATTACTTGAAAGATTTAAACCGGAAATTACATTATCTTGTGATGTAGTAACATTATATAAAATTGTTTGATTTGCGATACTGCCTGTTTGCGTACTACCACCACTTCCACCTCCGCTTGCATTTAAAGCATATGAAGCAGTAATTGCATTAATAGCCCAACTTGATGTTATTGGATAAGTACTACCAGTGGTTAATGTAGTTCCTCCACCACCAGCACTATTTAAAGCAAATGAAGCCGTCAAAGCATACGAACTACTAACACTATTTAAATTATAACTGGATGTAGTAGAAAAACTTGAACTGATTGAATTTAAATTATAACTTGCGGTTGATGCAAATGAAGAACTTATTGATGTATTTGAATTTACAGAATAACTTGAACTTAATGAATATGACGCACTTGTCGCACTATTTGCAGATGTAGCACTAGTAGCAGTAACTGCATTTGTTGCAAAACTTGAACTCAATGAATACGAAGCACTTGTCGCACTATTCGCTGTATTGGCACTAGTAGCTGATGTAGCACTACCAGCAACAGTTGCATAACTTGAACTTGTTGCGGTATTTGCTGATGTGGCACTTGTTGCAGATGTCGCAGTATTAGCAACATTTGAATAACTGCTACTTATTGTATTTAAACTATAACTGGATGTATTAGCAAAACTTGAACTTACACTATTCAAATTGTAACTAGCCGTCAATGAATAACTACTACTTATAGCATTACTTATACTGCCAGATATTGAAACATTATCATAATTTAATACATTCACATACACTCTATCAACTGATGCGCTCAATGTTCCAGAACCACTAAGCGGCTGACCACTAGCAGACATCTTTCGTATTTTCAATGAACTATCACTTAACTTTTCAACACCATAATCTACAGTTGAATCGTTTAACCCACCAATCAATCCAATATATTTGGTTTCATATTGTGGTATTGTTCCTTGTGTATCTGGAAATGCTGATGTTTGTGGTGTAAAACTACCTGTGTATCTGGCTACACCTTTAGTTATTCTTAATTCGTCCATATAACCGTTAAAATATGATCCATTAGACGGATTGATGTATCCTATCCACAACGGTGTAGTTACATTGCTCCAAACATTCGTAGTATTTGATGCTACACTACTACCGTTAACATATATAGTTGTAGTTGATCCTGATTTTACCACCGCTATATGTTGCCAATTTGATGTAGAAATTACACCTGTGGCACTACTTATTTCATTCAACCCGATTTTTCCAATCATAATTCTACCGGCGCCACCAATATAAATTAATGTACATTGATCACTAAAATTAAAATGTGTTCCAACCACACCATAACTGGTACTATTATTACCGTTTAAAACTAACGGATATATCCAACATTCAATTGTAGTATCTCCCTGCCAATCAAATGCCGCTGTTGAATTTGTAGATAAATAATCATCTGTACCGTCAAATAATCCACTAGTTCCGCCAAATTTACTTTGCGTAGTACTTATAGACACACCATTATTTGCTGTAATTGTTTTTGGTGACGGACTATTATCGGTGAATGTGGTGCTTCCATTGCTGCCACTAAAATGCATCAATAGACTGCAACTGTTATAATAATCATCTCCTACAATAGAACCGCTGTTCCATTCTTCTACAACACTAACACCCCATTTGTTGTTTGAAAGATTTAAA
>Ga0209298_10002994_pt1 | contig 10286 bp, 9 predicted proteins | sample S_140806_EF_Meta_FD_187325 | JGI IMG/M metagenome (GOLD analysis project Ga0209298, IMG submission 187325) | Freshwater microbial communities from Lake Simoncouche, Canada to study carbon cycling - S_140806_EF_MetaG (SPAdes) (version 2) | ecosystem: Environmental > Aquatic > Freshwater > Lake ... | reverse complement strand
GCTTCGCGGCCACCATGGCCTCGGTGCGTTCGGGCAGCAGGTTGTAAAAGCTGCGCAGATCACTCGGATTGCCCTCCGGCGTCACCGCACGCAGATACTCGACACGCATCTGCATGTTCTGGAAGTGGCGATTGAGCATGTCCGTGAGCTTTTTGATCTCGTCGGAGGCGTTTGCTGGCAACAGCAGGCGTGGCGCGTTCTTCGCTGCCGCATCCTTCACCAGCGGCGCAGCCTTCTTTTGATCAAAGACTCGGTAGCCGCCCTTCGGCGCTGCCTTCTTCGCCTTTCGCACCGGAACCGGCGTGGTGGCACGCAGCGTGGTGTTGTCGATGTTCCAGGTCATCTGATGCGAGCCAGCACGGAGCAGCAGCTCGATCGTTTCCTCCTTTGGCATGTTGTCGAGGCACTTAAAAAGCGCCCGCGCTTCATTATCAATGCGCAAACGCATGCCGCTATCGCCCCCACGACCGACATGCTTCACGGTCATCCGATACCAGCCATCCGCAGGCACGATGACTTCATCATAAAGCGTGCGCTGCCCCGCTCCGGCGAGTGAGTAACCGACTCCGCCACCGGGCAGTTCCTCAGGCTTCGAGCCACGTTCCGTCATGAGCATGTTCTCGGCCTCGAATTGCTTCGAGAAGGGCTTCTGGCGCAGATTGAGCATACTTTGCAGCGCGTAATCCGCTGCATCGAAAAGCTGCTCCGCCAGTGCGGGCGAGATGAAGAGCGCATCGCGATCATTCGTGAAACCGGAGAGCCCCGGGCCATCATCCAGCAGCAGTTTCCCCGGCTCAAAGTCGATGCCGAGGAGGTCACGCAGCGTGTGGTTGTATTCCGTTTTCGTCAGTCGCGGCAGCGTGACGTGCTCGATGCCCTTCTGCTGGCTCCAATCGACCGAATCGATGCCCTTCTTCAAAAACGCCACGATCGCTTCCCTCTCCGCCGCGCTCGGCAGCGGCTTCTTCGGCGGCATTTCTTCCTCCTCGACCTGCTGTAGCATCGCCTGCCACAGCTTGAATTCCTTCACCACATTCTGCGGCGAGCCGAAGTGCGTGAGATCAACATCACCCTTCTGCTTGTCCGCGTTGTGGCAGTCGAAACAGTATTTTTGCAGCAACGGGCGAACCTCCGCGAAGGCAGGGAGGGAGAGGGCACAAGAGACTAGAAGGACGAAGCGCATCGTGAAGGCGAGAACGCATCAAATGCACGAATCACGCCTCAAATGTGGGCAGCTTCAGCCAAAACTCCGCGCCGCCTCCGGGGCGGTTTTCGCAGCCACTTTGACCTCCATGGGCATGCACGATGGCGTGGACGAGGCTCAGGCCGAGGCGCGTGCGCGGCTCATGGTCGTCGCGCCGCTGGCGCTGATTCTCATCTTCGTGCTCATCCACAGCGCCTTCAAAAGCGTGATGCAGACGCTCATCATCTACGCCGGCATCCCACTCGCCATCACCGGCGGCGTGGCGTCTCTTTGGATGCGAGACCTGCCCTTCAGCATCAGCGCCGCCATCAGCTTCATCCCCATGGCCATCAGCGAAGGTACCGGAGCCGAGGTGCAGCGCCCGCTGGCCACCGTCGTGATCGGCGGGATCGTCAGCAGCACGTTTTTGACGCTCTTCCTGCTCCCGGTGCTCTACCGCTGGCTCATCGGCCGTCCCGCGAGGGCACGAGCACCTGAGGAAATCCATTCGCATCCTGAACCCCAACTCACCCACGCATGAAAACAAGGCTCACTTCCCTCATCCTCCTCCTGTTCATCAGCCAGTGCTTCGCTAGCACCTGGGTGCCCCTCCAAGTGGATATGAAAGGTACCCACGAAGCCCACAGCGGCACCAGCGCGGAGGAAAAACATCACCGCTGGCTGGAGATCAAGGTCAGTGGCACCGGACTCAAAGACAGCGCCCAACTGCGCCTCGAGTGGACCTTTTTTGCCGATGACCTCAGTGCTGACAAGATCGTCAAGCAAGCCGATGGCACCGAGCTGATCGACCTCTTGCCCGGCAAATCTGGCAGTGTGAAGACCAAGGAAGTGATCTTTGACTACACCCGCCAGCACTCCGAGCGCATCCTCGGCGGACGCCGTCCCGTCTTCAAAAAGATCGACGCCACCGGCCACCGCTGCCATGGCTGGGGCGTGCGTGCGTTCATCGGCGATGAAAAGGCGGCGAGCCTTCAGCAGCCGAGACATCGCCAAACTGGCCTCCAAATAGGCGAAGGCCTAGCGTCCCCAAGTTGCCCAAATTGAGCCGCAGAGGGGATGGCAGGAAAAGGCATAACGCAGTTAATTTCAGGACTAAGAAACAACCATGACCTCCACGACCGCTCTCGGCGACTACAAACCCACCATCGACGGCGCAGCTTCGCACTATGATGATCTCGATCAATTTTACCGCGAGATCTGGGGCGAGCATGTCCATCACGGCCTGTGGCTCACGGGCAAGGAGAGTGACATTGAGGCAGTGGAGAATCTGGTGACACTCGTGGCCAAACTCGGCGGCACCGGCAAAGGCAGTGACGTGTGTGACATTGGCTGTGGCTATGGAGCGACGGCGAAGATCTTGGCCGAGCGATATGGCGCCGATGTCACCGGCATGACCATTTCCAGCACGCAATGGCGCTACGCTCAAGAGCACAACGATGTGCCCGGCAAGACCACTTACCTCTTGCGGGATTGGTATCAGAACCAACTGCCGGACAATCGCTTCGACGTGGTGGAAACGGTGGAAAGCCTGGAGCACATGCCGGACCTCCCCACTTTCTTCCGTGAATGTTACCGAGTGATGAAGCCCGGCGGCCGCTTGGTGGCCCTGGCCTGGATGGCGTGTGAGAGCCCCAGCGCACTATCCAAGCGCTTCCTGATCGACGCCATCACGCGTGAAGGTCAAATCGCCGGGGTGCGGCCAGAGAGCGAGTTCCGCGCCGCGACTTTGGCGGCGGGATTCACGAACTACCAGTTTCATGATTACGCCCAGCAGGTGAAAAAGACCTGGCCGCTGTGTGCCTGGCGCACGGTAAAGGGTTTTTTCGCGAAACCCCACTATCGCAGCTTCCTTTTCAGCGCGAAGAACCCCAATCGCATCTTCGCGCTCACGCTGTTCCGCATTTGGATAGCCTATGAACTCGGAGTGATGCGTTATGGCGTGTTCAGTGCTGATAAACCCGCGAGTTGATCCAAACAAAAATTCAGCCTCAAACCTCATGATCACACGCCCCTGTCTGCTAGCTCTGTTGCTCTTCTCCGCCATCGCGAGGGCTGAAACCTGGAGCGGCAGCGCCAAGATCACCTTCGATGGCACTTCCACGCTGCATGACTGGGGTGGAAAGGTCAGCGCCGAGCCGTTCAAGGCGGATGTGACCATGAAGGGTGACAAGCCGCAGCGTGTGGTTTCAACCGTCACCGTCAAAGCTGCCGGAATGGATACCGCCGAGGCGAAGCGCGATGAAAACATGCGCAAAGCCATGAAAATCACCGATCACCCGCTCATCACGGGCAAGATCGACGCGGACTTCAGCCTGATCGCCGCCTCAGGCACGCCGACAAAGCTGCCTCTGGCACTGACGCTGCTCGGCAAGCCGCAAAACATCACCGCCACCATCTCCAACTGGCAGCTCAAAGGTGGCAAAGCGAGCTTTGACCTCGAATTCCCGGTGTCGATGAAGGCCAGTGACATCAACGTTCCCGCCGTTTTGCTTTTCATCCGTGTCGGCGACGACATCACCGTCCGCGCCCACGTCACCCTGACAAAACCATGATTCCTTACCTTCACAAAATCGCCACGCGTGCACCGCAGTGGGCCTACGAGCAGGCTTTCATCCGTGATCGCATGAAAGGATGGACGAACGATCCGAAATCCAAACGCCTCATTCACGCCATCTACAACCGCAGCGGTATCGAGACGCGTCACAGCGTGCTGGGAGACTTCTCCAGCGAAGCGGAGGCTCATCTCTACCGCACGGATGCCGAAGGCCGCATCATCTCCCCCGGAACGGCACAGCGGAATGCGGTGTATGCCCATGCTTCACGCGAACTAGCCGTCAAAGTGGCGCGGCAGGCGCTGGACGGTGAAGCCGGTTTTTTGCCGCAGGATGTGACGCACGTCGTTTTCGCCTCCTGCACCGGTTTTGCCAATCCGGGGCCTGATTACCACATCATCCGCGAGCTTGGACTTCGCGGCGATGTGCAGCGATACACCTTGGGCTTCATGGGCTGTTATGCAGCCTTTCCGGCGCTACGCATGGCAGCGCAGTTCTGTGAGGCCAATGCCGAGGCCGTGGTGCTCGTGGTATGCCTGGAGCTCTGCACGCTGCACATGCAGATCGACGAGAAGCCGGATAACATCCTCGCGAATTCACTCTTCGCCGATGGTGCGGCCGCGGCCATCGTCAGTGCTCGTGAACCGATGAAAAACCGCCCGGCCTATGCGCTGCGTGGTTTTACCTCGGCGCTATTGCCCGCCGGTGAGGCCGAGATGGCTTGGGACATCGGCAACGAGGGCTTTAACATCGTTTTGTCCAGTTATGTGCCGGAGATCATCGGCGCCAATGTGCGCCATCTGGCGAACGACCTGCTCCAGAAGCATGATTTGAAGCTGGAGGACATTCAGGAATGGGCCGTGCATCCCGGTGGGCGCAGCATCCTCGATAAAGTGGAGCAAAGCCTGCAACTGCCGCCCGCAGCGCTCGCCTCCTCACGCAGCGTGCTGGCGGATTACGGCAACATGAGCAGCGCCACGGTGCTCTTCGTGCTCAAAGATCTGCTCGAAGAGGCCGAGACCGATCACGCCCTCACCATGGCGATGGCCTTTGGCCCCGGTCTCACTGTCGAGACCGCCGTGCTGGAGCGTGTGGGCTGTGCCACAACCGTGGCCCACCTCGAAAAGGCAGCCGCTCTCACATGAAAACCACCTATACCACCGCGCAGCGCTACACGGCGCTGATTTATGGACTCGTCGGCTTTGTGCTGTTCGTGACGTCGGTGGTGGGGATGATGGTATCGTTGTATCGCGGCCTGAGCACGGGCTTCGTGGCTTTGAGCGGTGCATCGGCTTGGGCGGCGAATGTGCTACTGCTCATGCAATTTGCGCTGGGGCATTCGTGGCTGCTTTCGGAGCGTGGGCGTCGTTTCATGACGAAGCTGGCTCCGCTGGGACTCGGTAAACCGCTTTCGACGACGATCTTTGCCGGACTGGCATCGATCCAACTCCTCCTGGTGTTTCTTCTGTGGTCGCCCTCGGCCGTGATGTGGGCTGCGCCGGAAGGCTGGGCGCTGAATCTGCTTACCGCAGCCTATTGTGGCTCTTGGCTGCTGTTGGCGAAGTCCATGAGCGATGCAGGGCTGGAGATCCAAATGGGCTTTCTCGGCTGGCACTCGGTTTGGACGAATCGTGAGCCGATGTACCGCCCCTTCACGCGTGGTGGCTTGTTCAAATGGGTGCGTCAGCCGATCTATCTGAGCTTCACCCTCATCCTGTGGACCGCACCGGTTTGGACACCGGATCACCTCGTGCTCGCGGTGCTGTGGACGGTGTATTGCTACGTGGCCCCCTTCATCAAAGAGAAACGTTATCAGCAGTGGTATGGTGATGCTTTTGTTCGCTACCAGAAGCGTGTGCCGTATTGGAATCCCATGAAGCAAAGCATCATCCCCCATGTGCCCTCGGGTTCTGAGCATGAGGTCGCCATCGTCGGTGGTGGACCGGTGGGCCTGCTGCTGGCCTGCCTGCTCGGTCAGCGTGGGGTGCGCGTGCTGGTGCTGGAGAAAAGCACGCAGCGAGAGGCCTGGTCACAGGCCATCGGCATCACGCCGCCGACTTTGCAAATCATGGCCCGGCTCGGTCTCGACGAGGCCATGGTGGCACGCGGCGTGCCGATCCGTGAGTGCCAGGTGCATGGTCAGAGTGGTCACGTCGGCACCGCCTCGTTTCGCGGCATCGAAGGGCGGCATCGCTTCGTGCTTTCCCTGCCGCAGGCGATCACGATGGAGCTGCTGGAGGCACAGGCCGCTCGCTACCCGAGTGTGAAAATGAGGCGAGGCGTCGAAGTCACCGCCAAAAAGCAAGACGAGGCCGGAGTCACGCTGACACTGGGCAGTGAGACGGTGCGTGCCGACTACCTGGTGGCGTGTGATGGCCATCGCAGCCGCATGCGTGACCTGCTGCGAGTGCGCACGAGCACGAAGAGCTACGGCTGCCACTTCATCATGGGAGATTTTGAGGGCAGCAGCGGCCTGAATGATGACGCCCACCTCTATTTTACCCAAGACGGTGCCGTGGAGTCCTTTCCGCTGCCGGATGGTCGCAGGCGCTGGATCGTTCAGGCCGTGGAAGGCAACATCCCACAACTGGTGAAGCAGCGCACCGGTATCACGCTCGATCCAGCGGCGCAGATCGATCAGCATACGTTCGCGCCGCGCAGGCTCGATTGTGAGCAAATCGTGGATGGCCGCGTGCTCCTCTGCGGTGATGCCGCGCATGTGATGAGCCCCATCGGCGGTCAGGGCATGAACACCGGCTTTGCCGATGCGGAATTCGCCGCCGAAGCCCTGCACGCCATTCTTCGCCGTGGCGAGGCGGCAGCACCGTTGCTGGCGGCGTATGACCGCATCCGCCGCCGTGCCGCCAGCGTGGCGGCCACCCGTGCCGCGATGGGCATGGGCCTCGGCGTGTGGACCGGAACATGGAAGTCAGCGCTGCGTGACTTCATCTTCCGCCGGTTCATTTTCAGCGGCCCCTTCGCCAAACACGTCGGTGCCTGGTTTGCCATGCAGAGCATCCCAGCGGGAACACTCGAAAAAGTGGCCTGTCCGCGCACACGGCATCGGCTGGGCCTCGCTTGATCCCGCGATTGCCAAAAGCACGTCCGCCATTCAAAATTTAGGCCATGAGCACCTCCAAGACGGCTTCCATGATCGATGACTATGAACGCGACGGCGTGATCCGTGTGCGTGGCCTTTTCAGTCAGGCCGAAGTGCTCACTCTGCGCACCGAACTGGAGCGCTACATGCGTGAAGACCTTGCTGAAAAGCCTGCGGATGCCCGCACCCAGGAACCGGATGGCAAAACCGTGCGCAATCTGTGGCGCATCGAAGTTCATCATCCGGCCATCCTTCCCATGGTGGAGAAGCCGGAGATCGTGGCGCTGGTTTCCAAACTGGTGCATGGCGAGCCGCTGCTCGTCGGCGTGGAGACTTTTAACAAGCCGGCCCGCATTGGCTCCGGCGTGCCCTATCATCAGGACAACGCCTACTTCTGCCAATCACCGCCGGACATGCTCACCATCTGGATCGCCATGGATGCCGTGACGATGGCGAACGGTCCCGTCTATTATGTCCGAGGTTCCCACAAGCACGGCATGCTGCCGACGAAACCCTCCGGTGTGAAAGGAAACTCCATCGGCCTCGCCGAAGCGCCTGCGGTGCCGCTGGAGGAGCAGTTGTGCGGCCTGTTAGAGCCAGGGGATGCCCTCATTCATCAGTGTGAGACGATTCATCACTCCGCACCGAATCACAGTGACTTTCCACGTCTCGGCCTCCTCCTCGTCTATCGTGGCCAGCACACTCAAACCGACGCCGCGCTGAAAGCCGCCTATACCGCCGCCGTTACTGCCACACCGCCCGCCTAAAGGAGTAGTGAACCTTGCTTCTTGCCATTCCAGCTTCGCCCGCGAAACTCCCGCGTGCGTTTTCCGCTCTCATTCGCCCTGCTGCTCCTCTCGATTCCCGCTGCGGGAGAGGTCGTTTCCTTGAAAAACGACGCCACGGCCAAGGCGCTCAATGAATGGTTCGCAGCGGGCACCGCCGCAGGACTCGCCGCCATCACTTACGAGAACCGGGATGGCCTTCACTCCGCCTTTCCAACCCAGCTTTATCCGCAGCTCCAGGTGATGAAGACCGTGGGCGATGACAAAGGCCCCGCGAAGGTCGTGCGCTCCATCCCGATCATCGGAAACTGCTCGATGGCCTCCGCGCCGGATCAGGTGGGCTGCCTGCCGCGCCTTTACATGACCGATCCAGCAGGTTCGGACTTCCTCGCGAAGCAGTACTTCCTGAACAACTTCTTCATCTACCCCGAGCACCTCGATCACGACAAAGGTGCCAACGGCGTCGGCGGCTATGGCGACCTCCTTCCGCTGAACACTCCCACCCTTTTGATCTCGCAGGGCTCGTCGTCGAGCGATCAGCCCTTCCTCCAGGCCTTCATCTCTGCTGCCGCGGCGTTTTCACCTGCCACGCAGAAGCTCATCCTCGAGAAAAAACTCCTCGCGCCCACCCTTCAGGCCATCTTCCGCCGCTCGAACAAGATGGTCACGAGCGATGCCGACTACTTCACCGGCAAGGCTCATCCCGTCGTCTTCGATGCCAGCCAGATCGACGAGGCCAAAATGATCCGCCTCGCCCATGAGATGACGCCGGAGACCATCCCGCCCGTCGCCATCATCGAGATCAAAGAGGAGACCAAGCCCGAGCAAGGCAAGCAGTGGTTCGAGCCGCAGGGCATGCCAGCCCACACCAGCATCGCCACCACGCCCGTGAGCATCGGACGGATCTTCCGGGAAAACACCGCCGAGCACGGCCTCATCGTCAGCCTCGATAAATCCTTCGCCGCCACACCGCGGAAGCTCGCGGCAAAATTCGCCGTGCTCCAAGGGGATCCGCGCTTCGTGCGCATCGATCAGCAGCCTGGTACCACGCTCGCCCGCATCCGTGTGCGCTGGCAACCGCCCGTGCCCGGCGCACGCGGGATTCGCAGCCATCGCATCGACATCGCCGCCTTTGCCACCGATGGGAAAAGCATCAGCGCCCCTTCCATCATCAGCTTTTACATGCTGCCGAACGAAATGCGCTTCTACGACGAGCAGGGCCGCGTGAGTGAGATCCACTACGAGACGGCGAATCCCGAGCCTGGCCTGCCTTACGAGGACCGCGACCTGCGCTGGACGCGTCTCATGAATGCCCTCGCCGCGCCATCACGAGGTTCGCTGCTCGCCCGCCTCACCGATCCGCTCTTCACCCCCGCCGAGCGGGAGGCCATTTTGAAGGCGCAAAAAGACCTTCAAAAGCGTCTCGAAGCCGCCGCCACCGTCGGCCGTGATCCGAATCTCAAAACTGAAGCCGACAAACTTCGTGGTGAGGCCCTCGATCAACTCGCGAAGCTACTCGATCAGCCTCTTCCCGGTGAAAAGCCACGCACGCTGCGTGTGGCCTTGCTCATCGCCCTGGAGGTCATCGCCAGCGATCCTTTGCTCTTCATTCAAAACCAGGCCGAGATCCTCGATCTCGCCACAAAGTCACCCAAGACCACCGCACCGGCGGATCTTCGGGCTGAACTGTACCGCCTCACCCTCCTCGGCATCTTGCATCAGGAAAGAGACGGCAGCCTGCGCACCTCTGTCTTCCCGAAAAAGCTCACCATCGCCGATCGCCAGGCACTGCGCGGCCTGCACCTCACCGTGCTCAGCCAGGTGCTTCTGCCAGAGGTGCTGGAGCGTTCACCCGCCACCGCCTGGGTTCCGCCGCGCCTCACCACCCGGAAGCCTTGGCGTGACATCATGCGCTATGAGGATGCCACCGGCCAACTCACCGGCTGGACGCGCCACCACGATGCCCGCACCACCGCCTTCAACGCCGAAGGCCAGCTCATCCCGCCCGGCGAAAACACCAAGCCAATCCCCGTCACCTACCTCCTCGATCCTGATGGCAAGCTGACGTGGAAGGCAGATGGAAAATAACTTCAATCAGCTCTCCATCGAAATGGGCCGTAACACATCAAGAGCCATTGTTGTCTGGTTCGCTCTGGCCTTGCTGTTGTCTGTAGTCCTCTGCATGGCACCTAATCCCGTGTATGATTACTGCACAACCACGGCAGTTGGCGTGCCGTTTCCGCATCGCATCGACTACTGTGAGTGTGATGGCATGGGCGGAGTAACTCATCACAGGCCCATGGCTTTCGTTTACAATTTTGCCATCGCCTTGGGCATCTCCTCTCCCATCATTTGGCTCATCAGAGGCAGGAAGAAGCGATAACGGCGCTCCGTTCACCGCTCGTCATGCGCCATCTCCCCCTCCTCTTCGCCCTTTGCCCTTGGCTCCTCGCGTCTCTTCACGCCGCGCCCAACTTCGTTCTCATCAACATCGACGACCTTGGCTATGCCGACATCGGCCCGTTCGGTGGCAAATTGCCCACGCCGCAGCTTGATCGCATGGCGAGGGAAGGCATGAAGCTCACCAGCCACTACGCCGCGCCCGTCTGCTCGCCCTCGCGGGCGGCGATGATGAGCGGCTGCTA
>Ga0209298_10002993_pt1 | contig 10287 bp, 8 predicted proteins | sample S_140806_EF_Meta_FD_187325 | JGI IMG/M metagenome (GOLD analysis project Ga0209298, IMG submission 187325) | Freshwater microbial communities from Lake Simoncouche, Canada to study carbon cycling - S_140806_EF_MetaG (SPAdes) (version 2) | ecosystem: Environmental > Aquatic > Freshwater > Lake ... | reverse complement strand
CTTTTTGGCGGGGCTAGCAAAAGGTGAAGCGTTAAATAAGAAAATAGAAGATTTACTCGATCAAGTAGAACTTCCACGCAGTTACCGCAATCGATACCCACACGAGCTCTCTGGTGGCCAACGGCAGCGCATCGGTATTGCACGTGCGCTCGCGCTAACTCCAGACCTTTTAATCGCTGACGAGCCAACCTCAGCCCTTGATGTATCGGTTCAAGCTCGCTTCTTGGATTTATTGCAAGATTTACAAGATAAATTGAAGTTTGCTTGTCTATTTATTAGCCATGACTTAGCGGTAGTCGACATTTTGACCCACCGAATTGCGGTTATGCAAGATGGTCGATTAGTTGAAGTAGGCGAGCGAGATCAGATTTTGAAGCATGCAAAAGATCCATATACCCAACGCTTAATTGCAGCAGTTCCAGTGCCAAATCCAGCCGAGCAGAAAATTCGGCGCGAAGCTAGATTGGCCGCAGCTAAAAAGTAGTTGGTTCAACTTTCAACTAAATGGTTTCTGCTCTACCCTTGAGATATGGCAAATAAATCACCCAACCCGCGTTGGTTAAATCCGCGCGAGATGAAGGCTTGGCGCTCCTACATAATCGCATCAAGACGGTTATTAGAAGCACTTGATTCCGACTTGGTTGGCCATGATTTATCAATGGCAGATTATGAAGTGCTCGCGCAATTAAGTGATGCGCCAAATCGACGGATGCGAATGAGTGAGTTAGCTGAATTAGCGATGCTCTCTAAATCTCGACTTTCACATCGGATGAAAGTTATGGAGAAAGCTGGCTGGGTTCGCCGCGAACTATGTAGTGAAGATAAACGCGGCTCGTGGGCAATTATGACTGATAAAGGCTTTAAAGCAATTGCCGCTGCCGCGCCTTGCCATGTAGATAGCGTTAGAAAACGTTTTATCGATCAACTATCTACAAAGGAACAAGGCGAGCTAGCTGGAATATTTAGCCACTTAACTGAAGAACTTCGCGATCAATATAAATCAGAAAATTAATCTAGGAATTAAATAAAAAAAGACCCGGCGCTTTCGCGTCGGGTCTTTTTAGAAAGACGGGCTTACTTTGCAGCAGCCTTTTTACGACGACGACGCTTTGGTGCTGCTTTCTTAGCAGCAGCCTTTTTACGACGACGCTTTGGTGCTGCTTTAGCAGCAGCCTTTTTACGACGACGCTTTGGTGCTGCTTTCTTAGCAGCAGCCTTTTTACGACGACGCTTTGGTGCTGCTTTAGCAGCAGCCTTTTTACGACGACGCTTTGGTGCTGCTTTAGCAGCAGCTTTCTTACGACGCTTTGCAGCCACGTAGATCTCCTATCGGAATGGTTCGATCCGTCACCGAACCTGTTCAAGGCATAGCCTGACAGTATTTGGCAAAAGATTCCACTATTTTGCATAAATAATGTAGTGCGTGTCGCAATTGGTTTTTAAAAATAATGTGCATTTGCAAGAAAAATAATCGAAAAAAGTTGGACTTTTCATGCGTAAAAAGTTAGTTTTTACGAAAAATCGACATTTTTACGAAAAATGTTACCTAAATTAACGCACCAGTAATATAAAAATATTTTTAAATATTTCCCGATTTTTGACGTTTTTTCGCCGCTTCGACTGCAAATTCGTTGCTTCTAACATCGTAGCGACGAAACGTTGGCATCGCCGCTGAAATTGAAAATACAAAGGCGATACATAACATGCCGCCACCAACGACCGATGTTCTTAAAGAAGTTGCGGCTGCCATTCCACCGGCTCTTGCCTGTCCGCCAAGTGGTCCAACTGAGTAAGAAAGCAATTCAATGCCGGCCATTCGTCCGCGAAGTTCATCTGGAATGGATTGATTCCAAATGGCGGCTCGGAAAAGTGCGCTGACCATATCGGATGCGCCAGCTAACACTAAGAATAATAAGATTACCGGTAGCGAATTTGTCACGCCCGCTAACGTTATTGCCACCCCCCAACCAAGTGCCGCAATTGCAATTGCGCGACCGTGGTGCGGATAGTTTCTGATCCAACCACTTGTTAAAGTAATTAGAGTTGCGCCAATCGTTCCGGCGGCATAGAAGAATCCGAGCGCCCAAGGCGCGCCAACTTGGTCGGCCCAAAACGGGAAGAGCGCAGTTGGCATCGCAAAGAACATGGCTGCTAAATCGACCAGGTATGTTCCGAGCAAATCTTTCCGATTGACGGCGTATCGGAGCCCCTCCACCAAACTTGCAAATGAAGGTGGTGCTGCGTTGGCGGAAGGCGGAATATTTCGAACTTTATATAAGAAAATTAGCGCGATTACGAAGGTAATTACATCGATTAGATAGCCATAGGTGGCGCCGTAGTTGGAAATGACGATTCCAGCGACCGCAGGAGCCACAATTACCCCAAATTGCCCGCGTAAACTCATTAAAGCGCTAGCGCTGGGCAGATCATCATGGCTGACGATTCTGGGCAAGATTGCATCCATGCTGGGGCGTTGCAACCCATTAAGTGCGGCGAAAGTGCCGGCCACGATGTAGATGAGCACCAAATTCGGGTTCGGCAACAAGGAATTGCCCAGTAGAAGTAAAGTCATTATCAGCGCCGCAAACTCGGTTGCCCAAACCATTTTCTTTCGGTCAACTGCATCGGCTAAGACACCACCGTAGAGTCCGAAAACGATTAACGGCACAAGTTCAACAACGCCCATTAGCCCGACTGCTAAAAAGGAATGGGTAATCTCTTTAATCTGAAATGGGAGCGTTACATAAGTAATCATCGAGCCAAAATGGGTTACTAAACCGGCACTCCATAGGTTTCGGAAATCGCGATATTTTCGCAGTGGCGAAGTATCTATGGCGAATTTTTTAATGAAAGGTTTCTTTCTCTCCCGGGAAGGTTCCTGATTCTACGTCCCCTATCCATTCTGTAACGGCTGCGCTCATATCTTGACGAAGATTTCGATATGCCCGGGAAAATTTTGGTGGGTTTATCGTGATTCCCATTAAGTCAGTCCAGACCAGTACTTGCGCATCACAATCTTTGCCGGCACCAATTCCAATAGTAGGAATGGATAATTCCGCGGTTATTTGCGCAGCTAATTCTGCTGGGATCAACTCAAGGACTATCGCAAAACAACCCGCAGCTTGAATTGCTTTTGCATCTGCAAGAATTTTTGCACCATCACCATTTCGACCTTGCACTTTAAAACCACCGAGCGCGTTTACTGATTGCGGGGTCATACCAAGATGGCCCATTACTGGTATTCCAGCGGCCACCAAAGTTTTTATCTGCTCCGTAACTCGAGCGCCACCCTCGAGTTTTACGGCGTGAGTTTTTGCTTCCTTGAGGAACCTAATTGAAGTAGATAACGCTAATTCGGGGCTCGCCTCATAGGAACCAAACGGCAGGTCAGCAACAACTAATGCTTTTTCTGAGCCACGAACTACAGCGCGGGCCAGTGGAATTAATTCATCGACAGTTACCGGAATCGTGTTCTCCTCACCAAGGAAATTATTTCCGGCGCTATCACCAACTAAGAGGAGTGGTATGCCAGCGCCATCAAAAATCGAAGCGGTCATAGATTCGTAAGCAGTGAGCATCGCCCACTTCTTCCCGCCCTTTTTCCAGGCGGCTAAATCGGCAATCGTGTAACGGCTCATCAAAAATTCCCTTCATCCTCGAGGCCGAAATGGTCCCCGGGTTTATGGAACGTGCGGATTAATTGTATCGAGATACTCTTGAACGGTGAATACCGCGATCGGACCGATTCGAATTGGGTTAGCCCAAGTCAACCCGACCGTTGGCGACCTATCGGGAAATCGCGAGTTAATTCTTAAATTCGCTCGTCATGCAAAATCGGGCGGTGCTCATATTCTGCTCTTCCCGGAGATGGTTCTAACTGGATATCCAGTTGAAGATTTAGCGATGCGTCCCTCATTCCGAGATGGTTCGCGCCGTGCAATTAATGAGTTGGCGCTCGCGCTAGCTGAGTCCGAATTTGAAGATTTAGTTTCAGTCGTTGGGTATTTAGATGAAAGCGAGAGCGGATCTCCGCAGAACGCAATAGCCATCATTTATCGCGGTGAGATTAAAGCGAGATATATAAAGCACCATCTCCCAAATTATGGCGTCTTTGATGAGTTCCGAAACTTCACTCCAGGAAATACTTCGTTAATCGTCAGAATTCATGGCATCGATGTTGGTTTTGCAATCTGCGAAGATATCTGGCAAGACGGTGGCCCAGTTGCGGAATTAGCTAATCGAGGCGCTGGTTTATTGTTGGTGCCAAATGGCAGTCCTTTTGAAAAGGCTAAAGATGATAAAAGATTGGAACTAGCTAGTCGCCGAGCCCGCGAAGTTGGTGCGCCACTTGTTTATGTAAATATGGTTGGCGGCCAAGATGATTTAGTTTTCGACGGTGATTCCATAGTTGTAGATGCTGGTGGAAAATTGATCGCGCGGTCACCACAATTTGTGGAGGGTTTAGCGCTGGTAGATCTCGAGGCGCGGTTGCGCTCGGCTGATCCGGATTTCGTAATCACCGATATTCCAATTGCAAAGTATGAAAAATTAAAAATTGGCAAAATTGATGCACTCGATACTTATGGCGAAATTTGGGAAGCCTTAGTTTTAGGGCTAAAAGATTATGTAACTAAAAATGGCTTTAAGAGCGTTGCACTTGGCCTATCAGGTGGCATTGATTCCGCGCTAGTTGCAGTGATTGCAGTTGATGCCCTTGGTCCGCAGGCTGTCCACGCGATCGCCTTACCGAGTCGTTATTCCTCAACTCACTCGCTAGAGGATGCGCTGGCGTTAGCGTTAAACACCGGATTGAACTATCGAGTGATTTCGATCGAGCCTATGGTTACTGCCTATTTGAACTCGATAAATCTTGATGGGTTAGCGGAAGAGAATTTGCAAGCGCGAGTTCGCGGTACCACCTTGATGGGGCTATCGAATCAAGAGGGTCATTTAATTTTGGCAACCGGAAATAAATCTGAGTTAGCGGTTGGGTACTCCACTCTTTATGGCGACGCAGTTGGCGGCTTTGCTCCGATTAAAGATATCTTTAAAGTAGATGTTTGGAACCTCGCTAAATGGCGAAATGATCAAGCGATTAAACGCGGTGAAACCCCACCGATTCCAACTAACTCAATTTCGAAAGAACCGAGCGCCGAACTTCGTCCGGGACAGAAAGATTCTGATTCGCTCCCGGAATACCCAATCCTCGACCAAATTCTCGCAATCTATATTGAGAAAGCTGGCAGCGTGGATGCAATCGTTGCGGCTGGATTCGATCGGGCTTTAGCGGAGAAAGTAATCTTGATGGTCGATCGCGCAGAATTTAAACGACGCCAATATCCACCTGGGCCAAAAGTTTCTTCGTTAGCATTTGGAAAAGACCGCAGATTGCCGATGACTTCGCATTGGCGGGAATCTCGTTAACTTGCGAATCGTTCGCAAGTTGCTGATATAAAAACCTTCGCTAAAATTATGCCATGTTGAAAATCGTTACGTGGTTCTTTACTCGCCGCATTGTGATCGATCTTCATCGCGCTAATTCTTGCGCTTGCTAATTTCTTAGATTTGCCAACCTGGTGGTTGCGCACCGTTATCTCAAAGCTCTCCGCATACTTAAATTAAAATCCCAAAATCCTAAAATTCTAGAATTGGAAAATCATGAAGGTTTACAACGACATTACAGAAATATATGGAAACACCCCACTAGTAAGACTTAATCGCATGATGGATGGGGCCGCAGCTACCGTTTATGCGAAGTTGGAATTTTATAATCCAACCAGCACTGTGAAAGATCGGCTTGCAATTGCGATGGTTGATGCTGCCGAAAAGAGCGGTGCGTTAAAGCCAGGCGGCACAATTGTTGAGGCGACATCCGGCAATACCGGAATAGCGCTAGCAATGGTCGGTGCAGCGCGTGGCTACAAAACCATTTTGACGATGCCAGATTCGATGTCGAAAGAGCGACGTACCTTATTAAAGGCTTTTGGCGCGGAGTTGGTTTTAACGCCAGCAAAAGATGGAATGCGCGGTGCGGTCGCCAAATCGGAAGAACTTGGCGCAAACGGTGCAGTATTAGTAAGACAATTTGAGAACGAAGCTGGTCCAGAGATTCACCGAAAAACAACGGGCACTGAAATTTGGCGCGACCTTGATGGCAAGGTAGATGCGGTCGTTGCGGGAATTGGAACTGGCGGCACGATAACTGGGGTTGGCCAATATCTGCGTGAGAAAAATCCAGATATCAAAATATTCGCAGTCGAACCATTTGCTTCGCCAATTTTAAATGGCGGCGCACCTGGTGGGCATCCGATTCAAGGAATTGGGCCGAACTTCATTCCGCAAGTATTAGATACCAAAATTTATAACGAAGTCTTAGATGCCACGGCTGACGATGCTGTGAAATATGCGCGCCGCGCTGCAACCGAAGAAGGAATTTTAGCTGGCATATCTTCGGGGGCTGCGCTTTGGGCAACATCTGAAATAGCAAAGCGTCCAGAATTTGCCGGTAAAACTATTGTGGTAATAATTCCATCATTTGGCGAGCGTTACCTTTCTACAATTCTTTATCAAGATTTAATGGATGCGCAATGAGATTTCTAAAGAATGTTATTGAAGATATTGATGTTGCGTTAACTCGCGACCCGGCAGCGCGTAATCGAGTAGAGGTGGCGCTTGCATATCCAGGCGTGCATGCACTTTGGGCGCATCGTGTTTCACATTTTCTCTGGAACCACCGACTTAAATTAATCGCGCGCGTTCTATCTAATTGGTCAAGAAGTGCAACCGGAATTGAGATTCATCCTGGTGCAAAGATTGGGCGACGATTTTTTATTGATCACGGCATGGGCGTTGTAATCGGGGAGAGTGCCATCATCGGTGATGATGTAATGCTTTATCACGATGTAACGATCGGAGCCCGTGGTTATGATTTGGGTAAGCGCCACCCAACCTTGAAAAACGATGTAATTGTTGGAGCTGGCGCAAGAATCCTTGGCAATATAACGATCGGCGAACATGCGGTAATTAGCGCTAATTCGGTGATCTTGAAGGATGTAGCCGCTCGTAGCGAGCGGGATGCTTCCGAACTTTTTATGATTTAACATGGTTGTAACGCGGCTTTGGCATTATGGCTGCCATGTCCCCAGCAGATAGCCAACTCCAAAAGCAAGAAGAGTTTGTAATTAGAACTCTGGAAGAGCGCAACATTAGATTTGTCCGGCTTTGGTTTACCGATGTACTCGGTTTCTTGAAATCTGTTGCGATTGCGCCACCAGAGTTAGAGAATGCTTTTGCAGAGGGTATTGGATTTGATGGTTCCGCAATTGAAGGTTTTGCGCGAATTACTGAAGCGGATATGTTGGCAAAACCAGATTCTGCAACTTTCTCAATTCTGCCATGGCGAACTGAAGCACCTGGAGCAGCGCGAATGTTCTGCGATATCGCGATGCCAGATGGCAGGCCATCGCCGGCAGATCCTCGTAACGTACTTCGCCGAACCTTAAATAAAGCTGCGCAAATGGGTTACACCTGTTACACCCATCCGGAAATTGAATTCTTCTTATTTAAATCTGCTCCCGTAAAAGGTGAAGCCCCAATTCCAGTAGATCAGGGTGGATATTTTGATCACACACCTGCTGTAGTTGGTCATGATTTCCGACGTCAGGCAATTACATTATTAGAGGAGATGGGCATTTCCGTTGAATTTAGCCATCATGAAGGCGGCCCTGGTCAACAGGAAATTGATTTACGCGACGCTGATGCGCTAACAACTGCAGATAACATCATGACTTTCCGTCATGTCATTAAAGAAGTTGCGCTAGATCAAGATTTCTATGCATCATTTATTCCAAAACCATTTACCGACCATCCGGGAAGTGGAATGCATACTCACGTTTCGCTTTTTAAAGGTGAAGAGAATGCCTTTTACGATGCAAAAGCTGAATTCAATTTATCTAACGTTGGCCGATCGTTTATCGCTGGGATTTTGACCCATGCTGCTGAAATCACCGCCGTTACAAATCAATGGGTTAATTCTTATAAGCGATTACATGGTGGCGGTGAAGCGCCGGCACTAGTTAATTGGGGCCCAAGTGATCGCGGTGCGTTAGTTAGATTGCCTATGTACAAACCTGGGAAAGAGAACTCAACTCGAATTGAATTTAGATCACCAGATTCAGCATGTAATCCATACCTTGCGTTCGCGGTAATGATTGCAGCTGGCTTAAAAGGAATTGAGGGGAAGTACGAACTAAAAAGTTCTAGTGATTTAGTTTCACTCCCAACCAATTTGAATGAAGCAATTAAGGCAATGGAGAAGAGCGAATTAGTTCGAGAAACTTTAGGGGAGCACGTTTTTGAGTATTTTCTCCGCAATAAGCGGGCCGAATGGGCCGAGTATCGCCGCCAAGTAAGTGCCTATGAACTCGACCGATATTTGCCAGTCCTCTAGTTGCAGCGATAACCTTTAGCCATGTTGCGCAGCGAGATATTAACCGGATCCGTTCTTCTTCGCGGACTCCTCCTTCGCTGCCGCGACGGGGCCAAATAACCGGTCCCTCGTCGCGGGGTTTGGCTACGCCGGTAATAAACCCAACCCGCGAATGGAGCAAGAAATGAATTTTCCGCCACAAAGCCCAAGTTCAATGCCAGTAAATCGTTATTCAAGTTTTATCCCGGTAGATCTAAAAGATCGTACTTGGCCAACAAAACAGATGAAGTACGCACCGCAATGGTGTTCGGTTGATCTGCGCGATGGCAATCAAGCGTTAATTGATCCAATGGATGCCAGCCGTAAATTGGCGATGTTCACGCTGTTAGTGAAGATGGGTTACAAAGAGATTGAAGTTGGTTTTCCGTCAGCAAGTCAGACTGATTTTGATTTTGTACGAAAAATTATTGATGATGGTCTAATTCCTGATGATGTAACGATTCAAGTATTAACCCAAGCTCGCGATCAATTAATTCGCCGTACCTATGAATCGATCAAAGGCGCTAAACAAGCGGTCGTTCATCTTTATAACTCAACTTCAACTTTGCAGCGCCGAGTAGTTTTTGGCCAAGATAAAGAAGGCATTAAGAAGATTGCAACTGATGGGGCAAAACTATGCCTTGAATTACGAAATACAGTTCCAGGAACTTTAGTTTCTTTTGAATACTCACCAGAATCTTTTACCGGTACCGAGTTAGATTTTGCGCTCGAAGTTTGCAATGCGGTAAATGATATTTGGCAGCCAACCCCTACTTGGAAATCAATTATAAATTTACCTGCGACCGTCGAAATGGCTACCCCAAATGTTTACGCAGATTCGATCGAATGGATGCATCGAAACCTTAAATATCGTGACAGCGTAGTTTTAAGTTTGCATCCGCATAATGATCGCGGCACTGGTGTTGCAGCAGCAGAACTCGGTTACCTTGCAGGTGCAGATCGAATCGAAGGTACGTTATTTGGAAATGGTGAGCGGACCGGAAACGTCTGTTTAGTGACGTTGGGCTTAAATTTAATGAGCCACGGCATTGACCCGATGATTGATTTCGCTAATATTCCGGAGATTCGCAGAACTGTTGAATATTGCAACCAACTGCGCGTGCCAGAACGTCATCCATACGGAGGCGATTTAGTTTTCACCGCATTCTCCGGTTCGCATCAAGATGCGATTAAAAAAGGTTTGGAACATTTAGAAGTTGATGCCGCTAAGGCTGGCAAAAAGATTGATGAATTTACTTGGGCGGTGCCATATTTACCAATCGATCCAAAAGATATTGGGCGAACTTATGAAGCCGTTATTAGAGTTAACAGCCAATCCGGTAAAGGTGGCGTTGCATACGTAATGAAGAGTGAACATCAACTCGACTTACCGCGTCGCTTGCAAATTGAATTTAGCCAAGTTATCCAAGCCAAGACCGATAACGAAGGTGGCGAAGTTCTAGCAGATGCGATGTGGAATATTTTCGTTGATGAATACTTACCAAGTGATGATAACCGTTGGGGAAGATTTAGAATCCAATCCCTAACTCAAACTTCTTCACCAGAAAAAGGTAATGAACTAACGGTAAATATTTTAGATTCTGGGAAACTATTGACTTTAACTGGCCAAGGAAATGGTCCAATTTCTGCTTTCTGCCACTTAATGCAGACACATGGCGTAGATGTCCAGGTTGCGGATTACTATGAACATGCGATGTCTGCTGGTGGGGATGCCAACGCTGCTGCATATTTAGAGTGCACCATCAGCGGCGGCACCTATTGGGGAGTTGGGATTGACCCAAGCACCACAACTGCATCAC
>Ga0209298_10002992_pt1 | contig 10288 bp, 10 predicted proteins | sample S_140806_EF_Meta_FD_187325 | JGI IMG/M metagenome (GOLD analysis project Ga0209298, IMG submission 187325) | Freshwater microbial communities from Lake Simoncouche, Canada to study carbon cycling - S_140806_EF_MetaG (SPAdes) (version 2) | ecosystem: Environmental > Aquatic > Freshwater > Lake ... | reverse complement strand
CATTGCGCTTCATTGCCGAATCAGTTTCATTGTGGTCGTTGATGGTGCGCAAGTGACTCAAGTTTTATCAGGCCCCCATGGTTTGTTAAACCAATCAAAGCCAGGTGATGTCGTGTTTTTGTGTCCGACTCTGGGGCCCCTGGATGTCGAAAAAGCAGCTGAATTAGCGAAGGCCAAAGGCGTTTTCCTGATTGATTCACCCATGTCAGGGGGACCTGTGCGAGCCCGAGAGGGTCAGATGAGTTTGATGCTTTCGGGTGATTTGGCTGAAATGACAAAACTCGAAGCATTGCTCAATGCCATTACAACGCATCGGTTTGTCATTGGCTCTAAGCCTGGCGATGCTGCCAAAACCAAATTGGCCAACAACCTGTTGGCTGCGATCCATTTAGCAGGTGCCAGTGAAGTCTTGGCCATGGCGCAAGCTTGGGGTTTGGATGCACAAACAACTTTACAAGTGATGCAGTCCAGCAGTGGGCAAAGCTGGATAGGTCAGGATCGAATGCAGCGAGCACTGGAAAACGATTTCGCGCCTCGAGCGCACACTTCTTTGTTGGCAAAAGACACCCGACTGGCTGTTGAAGCCTGTCAACACTTAGAGGTTGCAGTGCCTGAACTCGGACAACTTGCAAGCCAACAGTTTGCGAAAGCTTGCGAATTAGGTTTTACCAACCAGGACGACGCCAGCTTGTTTTTAGTGGCGGGCGGAAAACCGATCAAGCCCTAAGGGAGGGCCTGAAAGAGCTTCAAGGCCTTAAGCCAGGGCTGGTTCTTTGGCTTCAATGGGCAAGTAGCCCATCTCGTCAAGTGCTTGAGCCAAATGCTGCACGCTGCGTCCAGGGTTGTGCAGCTTCTCTAAGCCAAACAAACCTATGCGGAATGTCATGAAATCTTTGGGCTCATCGCACTGCAAGGGCACGCCAGCTGCAGTCTGAAGCCCTAAGGATAGGAATTTTTTGCTGGTGTGAATATCGGCATCTTGGGTGTAACTCACCACCACACCAGGGGCTTGATAGCCTTCAGCCGCAACACTTTTGAAACCGCGCGATTCCAAAAGCTTTCGCACTTGCTGCCCCAGGACGTGCTGCTCTTGCTTCACCTTGGCAAAACCATAAGACTGCGTTTCTTTCATCACATCGCGCAGTTGGGCAAGCGCGTCTGTGGGCATGGTGGTGTGGTACATGTGTGTACCAGCCTCATAGGCTTCCATGATGTGCAACCACTTTTTAAGGTCGCAAGCAAAGCTTGAGCTTTGTGTGGCATCAATGGCCTTGCGAGCACGCTCGCTGAGCATCACCATGGCACAACAGGGTGATCCGCTCCAACCCTTCTGGGGTGCGCTGATCAATATGTCTACGCCTGTTGACTTCATGTCAACCCACACCGCGCCTGAGGCAATGCAATCAAGTACCAGTAGACCACCTACTTTGTGAACTGCTGCGCTGACGCGTGCCAAATAGTCATCGGACAACATCATGCCGGCAGACGTTTCAACGTGCGGTGCAAACACGACGGCTGGCTTTTCGGCGGCTATTTGTGCCTCCACCTCTTCAATGGGGCATGGTGTCCAAGCGGATTGGGTGTTGGCACTTTGCTGGCGCGCTTTCAAGACAATGGATTGACTGGGAATAGCACCCATGTCAAAAATTTGGGTCCATCGATAGCTGAACCATCCGTTGCGAATAACCATGACCTTTTGGCCATTTGCAAATTGTCGGGCAACCGCTTCCATGCCAAAAGTACCACTGCCGGGCACCAAGGCCACTGAGTGAGCGGCATAGACATCCTTCAAGATGCCAGAGATGTCTTGCATCACGCCCTGAAAGCGCTTGGACATGTGATTCAGGGCTCGGTCTGTGTAAACCACAGAAAATTCGAGCAAGCCATCGGGGTCAATGTTGGGCAATAAAGCGGGCATGGTCATTCTCCTAGGAATGAAAGAGGAACCTGACATTTTAGCCATAGGGGTTAAAAAAGTCTTCTAAACAGACTGGCCTTCCTTCGAAAAGCAAACTTTTCATAGGGTTAATACCCATCAACAGCCTCTATCGAACCACTAGGATCGATGCAAAGGAAATTGACACATGGCAACCCGTTTTACGAACCTCGCTTCTTTCAATCAAACTTGCAAGTCATTTTTGCTGCTTTGCTGCTTGATGCCCACACTGGCTTTGGCACAAGCCTGGCCCACCAAACAACCCATCAAACTTGTCGCCGTTTTTCCACCAGGCGGCTCGGTTGACCAAGTTGCCAGAATCATTGCGCCTGTGCTTTCACAACAGTTGGGACAGAGCGTCATTGTTGAAAACAAAGGCGGTGCATCGGGCGTCATTGGTACTTCTGCTGTGCTGGCATCGCCTGCTGATGGCTATACCTTTGCCGTCGTGTTCGATACGCATGGCGTGAACCAAAGCTTAATGCCCAACATGCCTTACGACAGCAAAAAAGACTTGGTGCCCCTGATCTTGGTAGGAACTTCCGCCATGGTCCTGACCTCCAATGTCGGCAATGAATACAAAACTTTTGCAGATGTGGTGGCAGCCGCCAAGGCCAAGAAAAATGTGTCCTTTGGCACCATCGGCAATGGCAGCCTAGGCCATTTGGCCATGGCCTTGTTAGGAAAAAATGCAAACCTAGAGTTCAACCACATTCCTTACAAAGGCGGTGGGCCGCTCATGACAGATGCAGTAGCAGGTCATGTGCCTTTGGCCATGGGCACCGTCTTTTTAAGCAAGCCACACATCGACAACAAACGGATTCGCCCACTGGCAGTGACATCGCTAAAGCGTGTGCCTGAGTTCCCAGAAATCCCAACCATCGCCGAGGCTGGGTATCCCGGATTTGAAGCGCCTGCTTGGTGGGCCCTTTTGGCCTCTGCCAAAACACCTCCCGAAATTGTGAAAAGAATGAACGATGAGCTGAACAAGGTTTTACAAAACCCAGAGATATCGCAAAAATTAAGCGCTCAGGGTATTGAAATTTCGGGCGGCAGCGTTGACAAAGCCAAAACCTTCATCGACAAGCAAATCGACACATGGGCCAAAGTGGTCAGAGACAACAACATCAAACCCGATTGACATTGCTGAGCTTGAATTGTCACGCCTCAGGCGTGATTTCAAGTGCCACCAAGATTCGGGCCACCATGTTGTAAGCGGCAATGGCCGTGGTGAGTTCCACAATTTCAGTCGTGCTCAATCGCGACTGAAGCTGCCTGAAAAGTGCTTCGTCTACCTTCACACGCAGTGTCATTTGTGCGGCATATTGCACCACCCACTGCGACATCTCATCTAGAGCTGAGTCAGTAACGGCATCGGCTGGGTGAGCGGAAATGGCACGCTTTAAGCCCTCTAATTCGGCTTGCGAACCGCCAGCCTTTAAGTAGTCGGGGGCATGGTGGTGGTATTCATAGTGCGCACCCGTTAGCAATGCCACGGCGCAAATACCCAGCTCACACAATTTGCGGGGCGCAGACAACCCTGTTCTAACGTTGCGCATGTAGACATTCCAGCCAGCAGCAACTGGCTCGCTCCACAAAAGCGCTTTGTCTAGGTTAAGCAGTGCCCCGCCCCTGCGAGCCAAAATGGTATCGACCAGCTCTTTCGGTTGTGCAAGTTGCTCTGGCGTCCAATCGGGTATGCGCATGACGTGTCCTTGAATGTTTAGCGGTAGTAGGCTTCTACCGTGCCCTTGAGTTTCATGAGCAAGGGGTTGCCCTTGCGGTCGAGCGCTTTGCCAGCTGGCACTTTGATCCAACCCTCGCTGATGCAGTATTCCTCAACATCTTTGCGATCTTTGCCATTGAAACGAATGCCAATATCGTGCTCAAAAATAGAAGCAAGGTAAAAAGGACTGCGGGCATCGATGGAGAGGTGGTCAGGCAAATCGGGGCGTGAGTTTGTGTCGCTCATGTCTTTGTAATTTCATCGTTACAGAATAAACTTCAATTCTGCAACATTTAGAGGCTATTTGTATGACCGCTGCAAGGATTGTTGAAACCGAGAGTCAACATACGGATCAACTGACGATCCCCAAAGCTTCCCCCAGTTCGGTGCTAGGCCTCTCAGGTGCGGCTTTGCTGTCGGCTTGTGGCGGAGGTGGTGACACATCGACAGCTCCCTTAGCGGCTCCAGACAACAGCCCTGCCTACAACTTAGCACTCACAGATGCTGCTAGATTTTTGCGTCAGGCGTCTTGGGGCGGTACCAGCAGTGAGGTCAAAGAAATGGCGGTCACTGGCCCCCAAATTTGGCTCAATGCCCAATTCAATGCACCGCAAGGCCAAACACTGACCCGTTGGCTCATTGAAAAGGGATTCAACGACGCCAATGTCAGCAGCAACGTGAATGGCGATGGCGGCTGGGTGCCTTCCATTTGGTGGAAACTATTTAGCGCGAGAGACTTTTTTCGACAACGCGCGACATTGGCTCTTTCAGAACTGTTTGTGGTCTCGCATTTGGGTTTGCCATTTTCTTGGCGTAATTTTGCCAGTGCCAATTATTGGGAAACTCTTGAGGCCCATGCTTTTGGTAACTTCAGATCGCTACTAGAAAACGTCACGCTGTCCTCAGCCATGGGCACATATCTGAACATGAAAGGCAATCAAAAGTACGATGCCAAAACAGGGCGTTCGCCCGATGAAAACTATGCCCGAGAAGTGATGCAATTGTTCACCATTGGCCTGTACCAACTGAACATCGATGGCTCACTTCAATTGGATGCACAAGGCAAGCCCATTGAAAGCTATGACAATTTGGACATTCAAGGCCTGGCCAGAGTGTTTACAGGTTGGAATACAGCCACAGGCACAGATGCCACAGGGGAGTTAGCCAACGCAGCCTATCGACATGGCTTGCCCATGACGCTCACAGCCAGTTTGCACAGCCCAGAAGAAAAGAAATTTTTGGGCGTTACCATTCCGGCAGGCACACCTGGCGTTGAAAGCTTGAAAATTGCGTTAGACACTCTTTTTCAACATCAAAACACGGCCCCCTTCATTGCCAAGCAACTCATTCAAAGGCTTGTGACCAGCAATCCATCGCCATCCTATGTAGCTCGCGTTGCCAAAATTTTCGTCAACAACGGCAAAGGCGTTAGAGGCGATATGAAAGCCGTATGGTCCGCCATTTTGTTGGACACAGAGGCTCGCCAAGTCAACCCGCCTTCAAGCTTTGGCAAATTGTCCGAGCCAATGGTCAGGCTTCTGCAATGGGGGCACACCTTTCATGCAACATCCGCTGACGATGCATGGAGCCTAGGCTACACAGATGCCGATACCGCATTGGGCCAGATGCCCTTGCGGTCACCCTCTGTGTTTAATTTTTTCAGACCAGGCTATGTGCCACCGAATACCCAATTGGCCTCACAAAATCTTGTGGCCCCAGAGTTTCAAATATTGACGGAGCCCACGGTCATTGGATACGTCAATTACATGGCGGGTACCGTCAACAACGCGCGAAACATCAAGGCCGACTACATGACCGAAAAAACGCTGGCCACTGATCCAGCAGCCCTGGTTGCTCACCTGAATCTTTGCCTGGCATCTGGCGCCCTTACCACAGCCAACCAAACCCTCATTGTCAACGCCATCACCAGCATCTCAGCGGCCACTGAAGCAGGGCTGCTGAACCGCATCTATGCAGCGGTTCTCATGGTGATGAGCAGCACCGACTACCTCATTCAAAGGTAATAACATGACTCACCATCAGCATTCAAATTTAACTCGCAGAAGCTTGCTGAAAAGCAGCGCTGCGATGGCTCTGAACCGAATTAGCATTCCCATGGCAACCAGCCTGGGTTTGATGGCCGATGCCGCAGCCCAATCGGCCAACGATTACAAGGCCTTGGTTTGCATATTTTTGTTCGGTGCCAATGACCACTACAACACCGTCATTCCCTATGACATTCCCACACACACCAACTACTACAACATTCGAAAAGGCACACCCACACCAGGCACTGTCTACGATGGCATTGCCATTGGCCGCAACTCACTTTCTGAAACTGCCTTAAGCACCCCTCTCAGTGGCGGACGGCAAATGGCTTTGAACCCCGAAATGAGCGCCCTGAAAACCTTGTTTGAAAACAAACGAGCATCGATCTTGATGAATGTGGGCCCGCTTGTCGTTCCCACCACACGCTTGCAATACGACAACAAGTCTGTTCCCCTGCCCCCTAAACTTTTTTCACACAACGATCAGCAGGCTTATTGGCAGTCCTCCTTTCAAACAGAAGGCGGCGCAAACGGTTGGGGTGGACGTGCTGCAGATTTACTCTTAAGCAACAACAGCAAATCGACACTCACTTGTATTTCTATCAATGGCAACGCACTCTTTTTATCGGGTCAAAATGCCATTTCGTACCAAATGAGTTCAACCGGTGCGACCACAGTCAACGCCATCAAAGGTAAATCACTTTTTGGCTCGGCCAGTTGCGCAACTGCATTACAAACTTTGATGACGCAGCCAAGTTCATTGCCTATGGCCAGCGACTACACCACAGTGACCAAGCGCGCACTTGACACTTACGACGGCATTGTTGCCGCCATTGGCGCCACGGCCAGTGCCAGCATGAATGCACTGTTCCCAAGTTCTGCAACCAACACCCTGTCGGCACAGCTCAAAATGGTCGCCAGAATGATTGAGCAACAAACGACCTTTGGCATGAAACGTCAGGTCTTCATGGTGGGCATGGGCGGCTTTGACCTGCACGATTTTTTACCCACTCAACATCCCGCTTTGCTTCAAAAATTAAGCACTGCCATGAAAGAGTTTGACGATGCCATGACCAGCCTTGGCAAAGGCCCCCAAGTGACCGCCTTCACGGCATCTGACTTTGGTCGCACCCTCAGCTCCAATGGTGATGGCTCTGACCATGGCTGGGGCAGCCATCACTTTGTCATGGGTGGCGCGGTCAATGGCGGTCAATTCTTAGGCACAGCGCCTGAAATTGGACTGTCACACAACCAACAAGTTGGCAGTGGCCGATTATTACCCAGCACCTCCATTGATCAAATGGGTGCGGAGTTGGCCGCTTGGTTTGGTGTGAGTGCAACGGATGTGAAAACAGTGCTGCCCAATGCACGCAATTTTGATTTGTACAAATTAGGAATTTTCAAATAATGACACTGAAGGTCATCAAGGCCTCCTAACTGATCTGTTCAAGCTCTAAATAACAAGCATCTTGAATCAGAAGCTGCTGCAACGCGTTGACATCCTGATTTTTAAAGTCATCCGTGTCGCTGGCACAGGCTGCCGCAGTGCCTGCAGCCTGGCCCATCACAAAGCATGCTCCGCTCACTCGGGCTGCAGACTGCCCCTCATGGGTCATAGGGGTGCAATTGAGAATGTCATCTCCTGTCAAGGCATAAACACCTTGTATTCTGCGACTTTCACGAATACCAATTTGAGGCGCTATTTCGGTAATGCTAGCTTGTGAGAGGCTAGGCACCTCGTTACAGTGGTTAATCAATGGTGACACCCGTGCGCTTGATGACGGGTGTCATGACACGCAGTTCTTGAAGCATGAAACTTTTCAATTCAGACTCAGACCCACCGATGGGCTCCATGTATTGGGCGTAGAGTTTTTCCTTGACATCTGGCATGGCCAAGACTGCATTGATTTCTTGATTCATGCGCTGAACGATGTCTGAAGAGGTGGAAGATGGCGCCATGATGGCCATCCAAGCTACGTTCTCAATGCCTGTGAAGCCTGCCTCTTTCATGGTAGGTACATCAGGCAAGAATTGACTGCGCTTGGCAGTAGACACTGCCAGTGCGCGCATTTTGCCCGCTTTGACTTGGGGCAAAACAGCCACAGCAGGTACACACGCAAATTGAACATCACCCTGCAAAATTGCCATGATGGCCAAGGGTGAAGAAACATAAGGAATGTGAACAGCAAAAGTATCTGTCTTGACCTTTAAAAGCTCTACCCCTAACTGTGACAAACTGCCAATACCCGTTGAAGAGAAATTAAACTGCCCTGGCTTGCTGCGCATGGCGTCAACCAAATCAGACAATGTGTGGATGCCTGAGTCAGTGCGAACAGCACACACATTGGATTGTCCGCCAGCCAAAACAACTGGCCTTAACTCTGTGAAGGGGTCGTAAGTGAGCTTTTTGTAAAGCACCGTGTTGTAAACCAAGGGGCCATTGGTACTGATCAAAAAAGTGTAGCCATCACCTGCAGATTTAGCGACAAAACCAGAACCAGTGTTACCCCCTGCTCCCACCCGATTTTCAATGACCACGGGTTGCCCCAGTCTGGTTGCCAATTTTTCAGAAACAATTCTGGCAATCACATCGGGTGAAGATCCAGCACCATAGGGCACCACCAACTTGATGGGCCGATTGGGCCAAGCAGTTTGGGCAAAGGAGGACAAAGAGCTTGTTAACAAAGTAAGCGCGGTTGCACCTGTCAACAAAGCAAACAGAGCGCGGCGGTGCCGTGTCTGATGGTGAGTTCGAGTTTGTGCAACAGAATTTGAGCGGGTTGTAGACATGGGCTTCATGATTTCACTTCTTCAGTTTGAGCAAACAGTTCTTGTTCAGCGGCTATAAAACCTGCCACCATCGTTCGATACGCTGACTCTGCGATATTTTCAAATCCTGGAAAATTTGCAGCATGTTCAGCGGCCAAGTTTCTGACTTTTTGAAACACTTGGGCTTGCCTAGCCGGCGCAGCCACTTGATAGGCATCTTTTTTGAAGCGGGTAGCGTCTCGCACGCACAAGGCTCTTTCAGCCATCAAGGCCACAATTTGGGCATCCAGGGCGTCAATCTCATCCCTCAAGGCTTGCAAGTTTGGCGCCTTGTTTTGGTAATTCGGGTCTTTGAAGCGTCGAATTGCACCAGACAGTGGTGAGGGTTCTTGCTGCGAGGTCATGATTGATCAGTCAGCCGTGATGTTGGCTTGTCGAATCAGATTTCCATACTTGGCATACTGCGCTCGAAGATCTGTGGCCAATTGATCGGGCGAAGTACCACGTGGGCTGAGTCCCAAACCAAACAATTGTTCTTTGATGCCTGAGTCTGCCAGTGCCTTTGTAATTTCAGCGTGCAGCTTTTCAACAATCGGCTTGGGAGTCCCAGCAGGCGCCATCATGGCAAACCAAGAGTTGAATTCAAAACCAGTTAAACCCGACTCAGACACAGTGGGCACATCAGGAAACTGGGGTAAGCGTCTGGGTGTGGTGACAGCAATCAGCCTTAGCTTGCCTGCTTTGATCAATGAACTGACTGTGGCAATACCCTGAAAGGCAACCTGCACTTCATGTCCTGCCACACCTACGGCTGCTTGGGTAGCGCCCTTGTATGGCACATGCGTCAGTTGTACGCCGGCCTGAGATGCAAACAAAGCCATGGCAATGTGTTGCGGACTGCCGTTGCCACCCGATCCGTAATTCAATTGACCAGGCGCTTTTTTGGCGGCGGCAATTAAATCGGCGGCCGTTTTAATGGCCGAGTCAGCAGGCACCACAACGCCCCACTCCACGGTAGCCACCAAAGAGATAGGTTCAAAATCTTTCAAAATGTCCCAGGGCATTTTGGCTTGAAGATTGGGCAGCATGGTCATGATGCTGTCGTTGAAGCCACCCAAGGTATAGCCATCGGGTGTCGATTTGGCCACGCGGTCTGCGCCAATAAGGCCAGCAGCACCCGCTTGATTTTCTATGGCGATGGCGGTGCCCATGTTGGTGGCCACTTTCTGCATCACAATGCGTGCCGCATTGTCTACAGCACTGCCCGCAGCCAAGGGCACAATCAATCTGATGGGTTTTTGCGGGTAGCTTTGAGCCCACACTTGCGTTGAACCGAACAGGACGAGCGCCATGCTCAAAGAACTTAAAACACCTGCGGTCCGAACAAGGTTCCCAAGTTTCAGGGCTAAATGGGGTGTGTTCATTTCATTGTCTCCTCAAGAATTATTTTTTAGACAGGTACATTCAAAGGCGTGATGTTCAACTGCAACGCCAAGTCGTACAGTTGTTTGACTAAACTGGGCGCCAACACAATGCCGTGAGCCTCATTGCTTTTTCTCTTTGCATGGCTTTGCTCACCAGGCAACCAAATTCGATCAACACCCGGCATTCTTTCGGAGCCTCTTAATTCACGCACCAACGTATCGACGTTTTGCTTGAATTCCATCAGGTCGCCAAAGGCTGAAGGGTCAATGATGGCAATGGCTTGACCTGTGTTGGTGGTCGTTTTGAAGTCTTTGTTGAAATCAATGACCTGAGTGCCCATGGCGGCACCATTCAAGGTACCCGCCAAAATACCCACAATGAGAG
>Ga0209298_10002985_pt1 | contig 10306 bp, 22 predicted proteins | sample S_140806_EF_Meta_FD_187325 | JGI IMG/M metagenome (GOLD analysis project Ga0209298, IMG submission 187325) | Freshwater microbial communities from Lake Simoncouche, Canada to study carbon cycling - S_140806_EF_MetaG (SPAdes) (version 2) | ecosystem: Environmental > Aquatic > Freshwater > Lake ... | reverse complement strand
CCAAGTAACTTGCCAATCTCAGAAATTCAAAGTATAATTAGTAAAGTCGCATCGATAAACAATGACCTTGTGATTACAATAAAAGAATTGCAAAAAGATGGAATTCATCCAAATTCGGGCGGTTATAAACAAATTGTTAAGGATGTAAAATGAATCATCCAACAGGATTAAAAGAAGTATACCACGAACTACTAATGTCTCTCTTAGGTAAAGAAGCATTAGTAGAACGATGGTGGGTAACTAAAAATAAAGCGTTTGATATGATAACGCCTTTAGAAATGTATGCAGATGATCCAGAACGAGTAAAACAATATCTTAAAAATCAATTTTCTCGCTGATCAATCCTTTCTTTTTCTATGGTTCTACCGCGTAGTTGTAGAACGGTATCTATTTTTTGATTTAGGCGAATGAGATCATTGTCAAGAACACGAATACGATCAATAAGAGCAATAAGTATTCCATTTGCTTCACTCAAAACTGGTTTGACTTCTTTTGTGACCCAAGTCCAAACATAGTATACAAAACCACCCATGCCAAATGCGGCAATGATTGGAAATCCATATTTGCCAATTAGTTCGCCAATATTATCCATCGTTACTCTTTTGCGGCTTTAATTTTATTTGGCATACTCATTCGATCTTCAATAATTGCAATATGTTGACGATTCTCACCAATCATATCACGATTCTTTTGAATCTCTTTTTCTAAATCTTGTCTTAGTTTTTCACGCGCCAATTCAGCACCTGTATTGGTTGCTTGTTTATTGTCGGATGTTACAACAAGTGAAATTTTACTGTTTAACACAGTAACCTCATGACTCAATGTGCTGAGTGCAGACATTAAATAAACAACACATGAAAATAACAAAGGTAATAATGCAAAAGTAATTTTTTCTATGAGTTGTCCTTTTGCATGGGCTTCTTCTAATTTTTCCATGGACATTTGATTCTCCGTATTAGTCTTTTCTGTGATCATCGCTTTCGGCCCTCGCAATTCGTTCATAATTTGGTCTTAGACCCAATGCGTGACTGGTTTTAATATCGATTGCTTGCACTTCATTATTCATTATATCAACACGCTTATCCAGTCCTTTAATGATACCGGACATTGCATTAATAGAACTGGTAACACCAGCAAGAATAAATTTAAGGGTTAAAAAAACAAAGTAACCAGCAGATAATGCTGCAGCAATTGGAAACCCTACCTCTGTAACTAACTTTAAAAAATCCATAGTACCTTCATGTTTTATGGTTATTTATAAATAAAAAGAATATTGAATGAAGGAATAATACCATGGATATAATAATTCTACTCTCACTTTTACAATTCAAGCATTATTACGCTGATTTTGTAATTCAAACACATAAACAAGTCATACAAAAAGGCATATATAGAGACTGGGTTGGAATTAGTCACAGTCTAGATCATGTTTGGACAAGTATGGTCGTTTTACTTATTTTCAGTCAATTAGTCTATGCAATTACACCATTAACAATATTAGTATTGACAATCATAGAAGGTGTAATACACTATCATATTGATTTTATAAAAGTCAAACACGGCAGTAAAGACATAACTACAGCCTGTTATTGGAACCATTTTGGTTTAGACCAATTGGCACATCAATTGACTTATTTGTTAATGGCAATTTACATATTTAATTTAATAAGGATTTAATATGGAAAGAAAACTAACTACCATATTTTGTGCCGATGTTGTTGGTTATAGTAAGATGATGAGTATAAATGAAGAAGAGACACTTAGAACACTTTCAGAGTGTCGAACAATCATTGATAAATTAATTGATGAATATTGTGGTAGAATATTTGGTTCTGCTGGTGATTCCGTACTAGCAGAATTTCCAAGTACAGTTATGTGTGTTAGGTTTGCTGCCATTTGTCAACACGCATTACACAAAAGAAATTTAAATTCAATGATGCCTAAAATGAGGTTCAGGTTTGGCATTCATTTAGGTGATGTTGTCATTCAAGGTAACAATCTAATGGGTGATGTTGTAAACATTGCAGCAAGAATTGAATCAATGGCAGATTACGGTGGCGTAAGTATGTCTGAAACTGTATACAATGAGGTAAAATCTAAAATACAAGAACTTACCTTTTTGGACAGAGGGTTTCAAAACTTTAAAAATATTCCACAACCAATTAAAATATATTCAATCAATGTAGTTGGTTCTGAAAAGAATCCGAATTTGATTGATGAAACTCATGCAGAAAAAACAATTGCAAAATTTGAAGCAACAGGCGTCACAGATGATACATCGACACCAGATGTTATTCGAGCTATATTAAATGATAAAGCAAGTGCGGCAGTTTCATTTAATATTGCAATGAAATTAAAGAATAGTTGTGATTACTCTACTGCCGTTAAAGTATTACTATCAAGAACAGTCGCGCATAAAGAATTTTCTTCTTTTGAAGAATTGATTCATATGACTGAAGAAAATTTAATTCCAAAAGAATACAAACGCGCAGTTGCCGGTGTATTTGAGGCAGGGTCAAAAATTTTATTAAAACCAGAATTACAATACAAAGTAGGTAAATTTTTCGCAGATGGAGTTTTTGGTAAAGAACGAGAATATCTTGCTCTCCATGTATGGAAAAATGCCGCGGATAAAAATTCTGATGCACAAACAGAACTTGGTATGGCATTATTAAAAACTGGTAACGAAAAAGATATCATAGAAGCATTAAGGCATTTGGAAGAACAAGCAAGACAAAAAAATATGAAATGCATTTTAAAACTAGGATCGTACTACTATGACAAAGGTGATTTTCCCAATTCATTCCGTTGGTATTGGGTTGCAAGACAATACAAAGATATGACTGCACAAAAGGCATTGGAAAATATCTCACAATCTATTACAAAGGCACAATTTTTAAATTATCAGATTGACGGTGATGCATTGATAGAGGAAATCCGTACGCATAAGATGTACTAGTGTTGTTTTGGTACAACAGGATTGACGGCATCCATCTAATTTGATATACTTATATTATGGTCGAAAGACTCTAACTTATTTTTTTTGGAGTGTATTATGAGTAGTATGAAATTTGAATTGGACTTGCATGAAGAATTTGTCGATAACCTTGTGGTTGCCCGTTTGAAAGATGATTACGAAACTGTGCAAAATGGGTTTGTTGACGATAGTGAAGAACTTATGAAAGCAATTGTTGTTCTGATGAGTTATCATATGTGTTATGATGATTATTTTAAATGGCGCGCGGAAGCAAATGTTCCCGAATCTTTTATCGGTGAATGGGATCGGTATCGTGCAATGAAACTTTTGAAAGGTGAAGAATGAGTGTATTAAGGTATTATGGGCGGCCATGGGTCGCCTTTGATGCAACGGATAAAAACCATCGAAAGTGGTTTGCCGAATTCCAAAACTTTAGAACGTGGAGTAAATGTCCAGTTCGCTTCATTATTACTGATGATGCTGGTGATCTTGTTACATTGATTCAACGTAAATTGATTGACTATTACGTTAAAATTGAATTCGCAAAGGAGTTTGCTGATGAACCTGTATCTAGTTGAAACCGTATCTATTTTTCGGCATCGTTATGTTGTAGAAGCGCGTGAACCTGAACACGCTGCCGATGAAGTTGTTTGTCAATTGGTTAGTGATTCTTTTGTGGAATTTTCACAACATCATGTTGATGAATGTATTAGTTCTGTACGAAAATTAAAAGATAATCAAGAATATCTTGAACTTTTCGATGAGGACAATGATTACTTACAATCTTGGACTGAAGAAAAGAAATTTAATTTTATCAATAAAATTGACTATGGTACTGACAATGGATCAGCATGATAAAGACAATTTGGACTTTATCCTTTCATTAGATAAAGAATCACTTAAAAAATGGTTTGAACAAGCATCAACTGATGATTTAATTTATTCTATGGAAATCATCAATCAATACAAACAAGAAATTGCACCTTTCATTGATGTTTTGGAAAACGACAATAAAGTCGATGAGTTGGATAACTATGATATATCTAAAGATGTAATTAATTCCATTATACATAAGAAATGATATCAATTATAAATTACATTTCAGCAAAAAACAGATTGAAAGAATCGAACAAAACTGTTATAATGATGGGTGATGATTGTTCTGATATGATCAAAGCACAAAATGAGATGATCAAAATGGAACGTGATTACTATCGTGATGAGATGTATATTTTCCTAATTGGACTATGTGCAGTATTTGTTTTTAGTATGATTATTTTTGGTATTTTAAACTTTTATGATATTATTTAAGGAGAAAAATTATGTCTACATTTATCGAAGTCGAATCAGTTGAAAAAGGATGTAAAGTTATCATTAATTTGGACCAAGTCACGGAAGTGGCACCATTAATTGAAGGTGGTTGTGCATTGTTCTTTGCTGATAATGCGGCGGTAGGAGGCAAAATCTCCTATAAAGTGAAAGATAATTATAGTGTGTTCAAACAATTTGCATTACAAACTGTTTCGACAGAAGATATTGCAAAACGATTCCCTAAAGTTAAAGCAACAGCAACAACGGAATAAATGATCGAAAGAAATGTTTCACTCTATTTTGTTATGGATAAAAAGTGATTTCAAATCAAATCCTATTAGGTTTGGGTTGGAGTTACTTGCTTGGGCTATTAGTATTGGGTGTGCTGTTGTCATGGCTGCAACAGTACCAAACCCTCCATTTATGGTTCTTTATCCCACTTGGATTACTGGTTGTATTATCTATGCCGGGTGTTCTTATTCTCGTAGGTCATTTGGTATGCTCGTTAACTACCTCTTGCTTGTCGCCATTGATTCTATTGCCCTTATTAGGATGATTCTGTGAATATTTTTTATCTACATAATGATGTAATTACCTGTGCCAGATTTCATGTGGATCGTCATGTGACCAAAATGATTCTTGAATATGCACAATTACTATCTACTGCACATCGTGTATTAGATGGCGTTGACAATGTTCTTGCCGATCCTTTACATGAGTCAGTCATGTATAAGGCAACGCACAAGAATCACCCTTCTGCTATTTGGTGTCGCAAGTCAAAAGAAAATTACATTTGGTTATGTAATCTTCTAATTGAACTATGTGAAGAATATACCTATCGGTATGAAAAAACACATAAAGTGCAACGTGATGGTTTATGTTATGTTCTGTACAAGAATGTACCAAAGAATATTGGCACAGAAGGGTGGTCTGAACCAACGCCTGCAATGCCTGATGAGGTAAAAGTTCCTGGTGATTCTATTGCATCATATCGGAATTATTACAACAAAAACAAAACACATTTAGCTTCATGGAAACACCGTGAAGAACCTATTTGGTATGGAGTACAATAATGCCCACATATAGATTTGTGAATAAAGATTCAAAAGAAATTGAAGAATATACTTTCAGTTATACTAAACTAGATGAATTCAAAAAAGAGAATCCACATTTGGAAATGTATTTTACTGCCGAAAATTTTCCCGTTTATGGTGATGGAATGCGAATGAGTACACCTGGTGTTGGTCAACCAGATGCAAGATTTGAACGTGAAATTATTGGTCGTATGAAAAAGACGGTTGCAGGTAATACATTAGATAAATCACACAAAACTAAAATGCCTAGGGAATGGTAATGACTTTAAATAAAGTGCCGTATTTGTTGCGAGTATATCCTGTGTCTCCTGTAAAAAGAGACCCTTTTGCAAAAAAACAATATAAGGAGAATTCGGATGACTCAAAGGAAAAAAAATACTCCAGTGGACGAGGTGAAAAAACAGCATTTCTCCTTAAAGAGTATCAAACCACTTACTAAAAACCAAGAAAGAACCTTTGAAGAATATGCAAAAGGACAAAATCTAATTTTATGTGGATGTGCAGGATCAGGTAAATCTTATCTTGCACTTTATTTGGCATTAAAAGATTTAATTGAAGAAGCATCTTATTACAATAAAATTATTATTATTCGTTCTGCTGTGCCATCTAGGGACTTAGGGTTTGTACCTGGTACATTAGAAGAAAAGTCTAAGATATACCAAGAACCATACATGAACATTGTCAATGAATTAATTGGCCGTGGTGATGCATGGCATTTCCTTTTAAATAAAAATATTGTAGAGTTTCAGACAACAAGTTTTCTCAGAGGGTTGACATTTCGTGATTGTATCATTATATTTGATGAGTTCCAGTCTGCCACGTTTCATGAGATTGATTCGGTAATTACCAGAGTAGGTGAAAATTGCCGATTCTTTTTATGTGGCGACTATGCACAGAATGATTTAAACATGAAAAAGGAAAAATCTGGTTTTCTAGATGCAATTGGCATTTTGAAAAAAATTAAAACAGTTTCAAATATTGAATTTGTGTTTGATGACATTGTTCGATCCGGATTCGTAAAAGAATATTTAAAAGCAAAACATAAATTCGAATTGGAGAGATTGTAATGTTTGTCTATTGCCCGCCAAAGTCTATTGAAGATTTAAAAACCGTCAATGAAGATGGTAAACGGTACTATGTCGCACCAAACGGTGAGAAACTACCGTCGGTGACCACCGTACTAGGTGCATTGCAGAAGAAAGAGATCATGGCGTGGCGTAGGAGAGTCGGAGAAGAGAAGGCAAACGCAATCTCACGCAAGGCTTCTGGTCGAGGCACGAACGTCCATACACTATGCGAAAGGTACTTGAACAATGAGGAATTAGGTGATATAATGCCAGATGCAAAGGAAATGTTCCTTTCTATCAAACCAGAATTGAATAGAATCAATAATATTCATTATCAGGAACAAAGTTTATGGAGTATTGAACTTGGACTTGCAGGACGTGTTGATTGTATTGCAGAATTCGATGGCGAATTGTCTGTAATTGATTTTAAAACATCTAAAAGAGTTAAACAAAGAGATGGCATTTTAAATTATTTTTGGCAAACAACTGCATATGCAATGATGTACGAAGAACTGATTGGTGCACCAATTAACAATTTGGTAATTATTATGGCTGTAGAAGATGGTCAACCAATTGTGTTTAAAGAGAAAACAAATGACCACATCAATGGATTGGTTGCAGCAATAGATTTTTATAATAAATCTCTATGAGATTGATATTCAATTTAATGTCCCTGAATACAAATTCAGGAGGTTCTTACGTTATTTTAAAGCAAATGGAAGTGTTGAAACAAGCTGGTTTCAATGTTTGCGTAAACTATATGTCAGAAGTAGAAGATAACGCATGGAATAGTATAATTAATCAGAGATATGAGGTTGTTCATATGTTAAATATGAACTATACTGATATTGTGGTTGTTTCTGAAGAATTCATATTTTATGCGTATGAACTTATGCAAAATAATATAAAATTTGTAATACAAAATCAAGGTATTTCTGGATCTTTTAATTCGGTGAATAACTATAATGAACATATATTAGTGTATCAAAACGCAATAGGAATATTAGTTAATTCATATGAAACTTTATTGGGTGTTCAAAAAGTTTTTAATGTACCTCGAGATAAAATATTTACATATAGAATGGGAATAGATGATAAAATTTATTATCCAGATCAAAAATTTAATTCAATATGTTTTTTAACATCTAAAAATTTTCATTTAGGATTCTTTTTTGAAAAGTATCTAAAAGGTAAATATCCAAATTGGAATTTAATTAGAATTGAAAATAGTTCTAAAGAAGAAGTTGCTAAAATTTTTAGAGAATCAAAATTGTTTTTAAGTCTTCCTGGACATGAAGGATTTGGTTTACCCGCACTTGAGGCTGCACTTTCTGGTTGTAAAGTAGTGGGTTCTCATGGTTATGGAGGTAAAGAGTTTTTTAAAGAACCAATCTTTACTACAGTCAATCATATGGATTACTTGGATTTTATGAATAAATTGGATAAAGTTATTTCTGATATTGATATATGGAGAAGTGAAGATATTGAATATGTAGATTATTTGAGAAATTTTTATAGTATGGAGAAATTCAAATCAAGCATCATTAATTTTTTTGGTTCAATTACATCATATAAATAAATTATAATGGTAGTAAACTGATTTTTAGAAAGGTATTTCGGACGGGGAGGGCAGTTCTCCCCCGGGTCCACCATAAACATATTGTCTACTGGTAAATGAGATAATAATGCTCATAATAAAAGTTCCAAACAGTATGTTTATGATGGGCCCGAATTAGGTTCGACGGAGTAATAAGTACAATTATTGGCTACTCGACATATCAGTCGTTAAAAATAAATCAAGTAAACGCAAACGATAGCGAATACAGATTAGTGGCGTGATAACCACTTAGGGTTTCGGTAGGTTTCCTCGTAACAGAATAACCTATCACTCTAAACTCTAGGAGAACAATGTGTTCACAGATTATACAAATTTGTTTATGTCGAGTGTCACAATCGAAATGCAAATAGATGCGTTTCAACAAACGAAGAAAAATTTAACGGATAGGATAATTAAAGATCCAATCTTAAATAAAAGCGCACATAATTTTATCAATTCTCAAACACAATTTGCTAAGATGTTGGTAAATAATTTTACTGACATTTCTAAATATTATGTTGATTCACAGACCAAAGCACTTTTCCCACAATAAGGAGATCATATGAAGAAGATTCTTGCAATCGCAATTACATTGACTGCATTTAATGCATTTGCTGCCGATGTTGCAAAACCAGCACCTGCACCAGCAACACCGGCGCCAGCAGCAACACCAGCACCGGCACCAGCAACACCTGCGCCAGTTCCTGCAGCACCTGCAAAAAAAGAAGAAAAGAAAAAGTAATATAAAGGTCACTATATTATGGAATATGATTGCGATAGATATGATGAAATCGTCAAACTCTTATTAAGAGATATGTGGCGATACCCAGATGAATTAACTATTGGTGAAAACATTTCAGATTTACCAGAAGTTAAAATTATATTCGATGGATATGGTGACCTAGAAACTGATGATTCGTATATTGAAGGTGGCAATAAGAACATAGAATCTTATGCCATCTTCATACACAAAGACGCAATAAACGAAGAATTCGAATTTCCAGAACACGAACAAACACCTTGGGCATTGATACATAGACCAAGAGAAGAGGTTTGCATATATGCATGGTATGACGTAAAAAACGAAGAATGGGATATTTCTTTATTGGAAGATCGTGTGGACGATTGTTCCATGAATGAATCTGATGTTATGTTGGTGTTAGAATCTCTATATCAGAGATATTATTCATAAATAAATCACAACAACAGGATTTTTAACATATGCCACTATTAAATTCAAGTGCTCCTATAAGTTTAGCCAATACTACAACGGGGCAATCTGTCGCACAAGAATTACTAAACATATTTGATAGCACTGGTTTGTCATCCACTTCGACAATTTCTTTTAATGATCAAAGAGTACGACAAGTTGCTGGTAAAACTGCATATGCTAACCAACCAGTTACAATGCCTACAGATTTTTTAGGTAAAACAGCAACTTTTCCACATTTTTATGGAACTTTGAGTCCTACAGGTTCAAAAATTCGTGTAAATAGTTTTGGTTATTTTTATGCGAGTCAAGGCAATTATGTTAACGGAACCAATGGTGCAGGCCTTCAATTTAATGATACGGGTAATGTGGGAGCAGGTACCGGAGCAATAAACAGTGCATATACTATTGGTAGTATAAGTGGTTTCTATAATAGTTCTTCATATATTCCATATTATTGGAAATGGTCGGTAGGCACCACAACAGATGCATCATACTATTTGATGCGGGTAAATTTTAGTAGTTATTCTGGACCTAGTCCTAGTAATATGTTGTTGCAAATTGGAAATAGTGGATCTTATGAAAATGTTACATTAGGAACAACAAGCAATGAATATTATTTAAGTTCTAATCCATTTGTAAGATGGGTTTCTAATCCCACATACCCTTCCGTAGTAAACCAAACAGGTACATATACCGCTACAGGCACAATATATATTAAAAATACTGCAAATGCGAGCACAGGATACGCTAGATTAGAAGAAAGTATTACGTTTTCTTTTTCCACATACTGGGAATATGTTAACGATGGCGACTACGGCGGTGGTGGCGGTTAATATACTTTAATATAAGGTAAAAAATAATGGTACACAAGACCTTTTCGGTCTTGTTAGGAACTATTTTAATTTTTGGTTTAGTGACAATAACACAACCATCAACAATTGATGACGATACCTACAAATTAATACCTAACATAGATCATAAACAATTAATTTGTTTAACAAATAACGTATATCACGAAGCAGGCAGTGAATCTTTTGAAGGTAAACT
>Ga0209298_10002982_pt1 | contig 10311 bp, 6 predicted proteins | sample S_140806_EF_Meta_FD_187325 | JGI IMG/M metagenome (GOLD analysis project Ga0209298, IMG submission 187325) | Freshwater microbial communities from Lake Simoncouche, Canada to study carbon cycling - S_140806_EF_MetaG (SPAdes) (version 2) | ecosystem: Environmental > Aquatic > Freshwater > Lake ... | reverse complement strand
AGGTGAGATGTCTACAGGTAGTAGAAGAGGTGATCATTTAATTAAAGTTCTTGCCAAAGGAAGATTAAACCGAGACATTATGAGAACATTAGCTCATGAGTGGGTTCACGAATATCAAATGACAATTCTTGGTAGAAAACACGGTCCTAATATTGGTGGTGTTAATGAAGACGAAGCAAACGCGTTTGCTGGTCAAATTGTTAAAAAATTTGAGAAAAAACATCCCGATCTCGAAGAACTAATGTATGAACATAAAGGAATCGAGGGAAAAGTTAGTCTTCTATCTGAACAAATTTTATTAAACGAAAAACAACTAATCAAAAAAAATTTGGTTTCTGAAATGAAATCAATTGGTATTGAAAAGTTACCTTATTCATATTCTTCGTTAAATAGGTTTATAGATTCAAAAACTATGAATATCCATTACAATAAACACTACAAAGGGTATGTTGATAAATTAAATAAAGCCATCAAAGATATTGATGGTGATTTAGAGTTAGAAGATATTGTAAGAACTATTAGTAAATTCGATAATAAAGTTAGAAATAATGCCGGTGGAGCTTTTAACCACGCATTATTTTGGAAAATGTTGTCTCCAAAAAAACAACTCCCAAGTGGGGAAATTTTGAAAAAAATTAAAAAAGATTTTGGTAACATAAAAAAAATGAAGGATGAGTTCAACAAAGCGGCTCAGGATCGTTTTGGTTCAGGATGGGCTTGGTTGTACCTTAACAGTGACGGTAATTTAAAAATTATGTCCACACCAAATCAAGATAACCCATTAATGAATATAGTTAAAAAGGGTGGTTATCCTTTATTAGGACTTGATGTGTGGGAACACGCTTATTACTTGAAATATCAAAACAAACGTGACGAATATATCAAAAAGTTTTGGGATGTCGTTAATTGGGGATTTGTTAATGATTTATTTGTAGGTCGTACCGATAAAAAAAAACTTAACGAATCTCAAGAAATAAATGAAATTGCTCTAAGGAGAAGCTCTAAGATAGATTATTTATGTGTACAATCAAAATCCGAAAAATCACCATACTGTCGATTAAAAAATTTTAGAGATGGTTTAGAAGATCAATATTTAATTAATGAATTAGAAAGATCTATTTTTATACTAGACGAATTTTTTGGTAAAAAAAATGTCGGTACATTCCCTGTAATAGTTCAATTGGCTCTTCAAGACACAAATAGAACTGTAAACTTTTTAGAATTAGTATCGGACTTCATTGTTGATAAAGAATATGATGATGACCAAGTTAAAAAAATACTAAATAAACAAAGGTACGTAACAACAATACCAAATGATATTGAAGGGTTGTTAGCATATGCAAGACAAAAGGAACACAGTAAATATGAAAGTAGATTTGTTGGTGATTATTTTGAAAAAAACGCAACAAAACTACAATTGGATTATAGGTGTTCTGATGATGCAAAAGAAACATTAATCGAACTTTTGAAAAAAATTCATTCAGGTACTGAAACTTTAAACTACACCTTTTTTCAAATAACTTCTTGTTTATCTAAGTCATTCAAAAGTGGTAGTTATTATATTAAAGCGGATTTAATAACTAAACAAGAACTAAAAGATGAGGATGGTAATACGATATTTCCTACTGGTTCACTTTTTGAGGTTAAAAAAATGGACCCATTCATTGATAGTTATTTGTCTGAGTTCTTTTCTATTTTTAAACAGTCTTCATTATCAAGTGAAAAACCAATATATATAAAATTATATAATGAATTGATAGATAAATTATTCATTTGGTTAAATAGTAAACCTTCAGCTGAGGAGTACTTAGATAAGGTTAAAAATAAAATGTCGGGCATAATTTATGAAGGTGATTTAATTATTCCTATCCAATATATAGATTTATATTGGTCCAACAAAGGTCAACGAGGTTGTGATGAAAAAAGATTATCAATAAGATTTAGAATAAAACCTGAATACGACAAAATTAATGGATACTTTTTTAAAGACAAAAACACTTTAGAGTCTACCACTTTGACTGTTAAATCTAAAGATAGAGAAAAGATCATTTGTTCTATCTAACACAAATTAATTATTAAAGATATTTATAGAGAAAAACTCTATGGCAATAATCGACGAACCGGAAAGAAGTCAATTCTATCAAAAAGTTAGACACTTATTGGGAGCACCTTTAAGATCTGTAGAATTGGAAGACGAAATGATGGACACTTTATTAGAATATTCAATTGACGATTATTCTCAATACGTCCAAGATTGGTTAATTGAATCTCAATGGACTACATTAAATAATTTAAATTTAGATACTCAATCTTTATCAAGAGCCTTTATCACTAAAAGTTTAGACTTTGAGACGAGGTATACTTACGCATATTCTAAAATTGTTGGTTTACAAGCGGGTGGTGATTGGGAAATTAAAAAAGATTACATACAGTTAGTTCCTAACCAACAGATTTATGAGATACCTGCAGGTCGTGAGATAAATGAAGTATTATGGTTTACTCCATCAACATTAAACAACTTAATGTTTGGTTTAGGTGGTTTTGCAGGCGTTGGTAACGGAACTGGTCTTGGTGGTGGTGGAGGTCTTGCTCAAATTGGTAATATGGCGGGAAGTTATTATTTAACACCAGCCTTCGACACATTATTAAGAATGCAAGAAGTTAACATACAAAGAAGAATATTTGCGGGAGATTTAACTTATTATATCACAGCACTTCCAGGTGGAAAAAAAGCTTTACACCTTTTAAATACTCCAGGTGGTAAATTTGACTTTGGTAATGCTGAATTAGCAAAAGGTCAAGTTTGGTATTGGTATTATGATACTTCACAAGGTGATAGAGATAAATGTTTAGCGGATAATCCTGACATTGTTCTATTACCGTCAGATGTTCCATTTAATAAAATAAGTTGGTACAAATTAAATAATCCCGCACAAGTTTGGGTTAGAAAATGGTTCACCGCTTATTGTAAAGAAACCCTATCAAGAGTTCGTGGTAAATTCAGTGGTAACTTAAAGACTCCTGATGGTGATTTAACTATGGATTATGCAACATTAGGTACTGAAGGTAAAGATGAAAAGGCTAAATTAGTTGAAGAATTAATCGGTCCTGAAGGAAGATTAACAAGACTTAGACCTGAAAAAGTTATGGAAAGAGAGGCTTTGTTAGCTGAAAACTTAAACAAAACTCTTAAGTTTAGAGCTATGCCTCGTCAAATATATGTAATTTAATTTTATGTCAATTATAAGAAACAAACCAGTTAGAAAAACTGTAATAAGAGGAGATAGATCATTTAATTTAGAAACGTTTGAAGTTATTGTTATTAGTGATGAAGTTTATCAAACAAATGGTGAAACACTTTTAATCGTAAGGGATGTTGCACAATCAAAAGTAAAACTTGATTCAACAACAACAGAACGAATTAAAATAAAAACACTTACCAACTGCATAATTATTCCTGATATAGGTCGAATAGACGAAGATTGGGACGAGATTTCAATTGGTAAAGGTGCTTGTGTTGAGTTACAAAATGTCAACGGTGTTTGGTATATTTTATCCTCAGATGGACTGAAGATGGAATAACACATTAAATGTGTTTCTCCCACCCTTCTTCAGCCAATTCATACATATAGTTAGGGTCAATACCAACTGACTCCCAAAATTCTACTTCACCTTGTTCCATCTTGATTAAGTTCTCATAGATATCATCTTGATCACCAGGACTAAATGGTTTACCGTTAATCAATTTACATTGGTCTGTGGTATAGAAACTTCTATCTTCAGGATCCTTAATTAATAATGAATCTCTAACCTCATCATCAAATACGATTAATAAAGGTTCCACACGTTTGTTAAAGGTTGCGATTGCTCTTTGGATGTTGTACTCACCTAACATTTCAGGATTGTTTTCTAAATCAGACGGTTCAATACGGTAACAATTCAACTCAATATGAGAACCAAGAACAGGCATCTTACCGTGAGTTGCGAAGTACGCATCTTTATCTTTCTTATACATTTTTTCATTAACTTTCTGAACATCTCCGTGTGATGCTTTGGTTCCGTTATTAACATAAAGAATCATATCGCCAAGGTTTGCTTGTATACCATCTCTAATGAGAAGTTCCATGTGAGCCATTCGTGAGTTAAGGTTACCCGCTTTAGTTGTTTGTTTACTTCGTTTAATGTAGTCATCAATACTTAATTTAACTTTTGCTTTGGATGCAATCTCGGCTAAAGGAATTCTTTGGTCAAATATCTTTTGTATGTATTCGTAGTACCACTCAATAAATTCTTTACCCTCACCTTTAAGTAATTGTTTAATACCTTTATCCAAGAACTTCTCAATATACTTTGGCATCTTCTTAGACTTGATACTGTTACCGGTTAATTTGATCTTACCGTTGTGTTCCATCGTTGCGTAGTTCTTACGAGCCAAGTTAATACACGAATCCCAAGTTCCATCACAGTCAAGTCCCATCTCACCTTTCATAAAGATGTCGTTAAACTCCGCAACATCAGCATCATAACCACGATACTCCTTACCTTCTTTAACCAACCAGTTTAATCCTTTACCGATATATACTCTATCGTCAACACCACCCTCAGGTAATGAGAAGTTCATACCATCGGTATCACATACCAAAGGACTATATCCTCTCTTACTAAAGAAGTTTAACATCTGTCTGAGGTATTGTCTACCTGTACAGGTGATCTGTTCTCCCATGTCAATATCTCCCCACGGAAATACATGTGGCGCCGATAACGATCCGAAGAATGCGTTGATAAAGATTTTGATTGGTAATTGTTTACGGTCAAAAGATGTTGATTTCTTTTTATCAATCGTCTTATACTCGGCGGCTAAATTCTTATACATAATACGAGAGTTACGGAAGTATGTTAGCAATCCCTTCATCGCTCCCGTTATATCACACTCAGGGAACACGTCGTGAACTAACTGAATGGATGGGTATAGTGATGAGTAGTCAAGTTTTAATACGTCCTTAGAGTAACCTACTTTAAGTAATCGGGATAAACCTCCTACAAAGTTTCTTTTTTCTTCTTTTTTAGGAATTGCAAGTCCGTTCTTATAGGACCAAGCTAACATAACCATTTTCCATAATGTTGCCGTTCCCATCGTGGACGCTCTCTCATATGTTGTTGGAACCAAAGATGCTAATAGAAACGTTGCTTGGTTGAACTCGTCATCCACAATCAACGTTTCGTCAAGGTCATCGTCAAGATAACGCTCAACTATGTCGTCCCCCGTTGTTTTAAGGTAGATATCACCTCGTCTAACACAAATCTCATCGACCTTTGGGTCGATACCTACTTTCTTGTAATTACCATTATCTGTGTTTAACCAATACTCTTCTTTCTTGGCATACATAGGTCCAATACTTGTGTGGTCAATGTAGATACGATCTTTGGCTTCAGCATCAATATACTTGGTAATATACTTCAAACCTGCCTCTTTGATACTTGAGTTAATGGCTTGTGCTCTACGAACTGAGTGGATGATATCAATTACGTTATATCCCCACATTTGAACTTGATTATATCTCTCAACCTCATTTGCTAACTTTAACATTGACTCTCTTTGTGAGATTGTTTTTGATGCGTTCATTGAAATTGCGATCTTCTTGATGTCTAAGTTCAAAGCCTTACATCTTTCGAATATCCAAAACCAGTCAAAGTTTGCAGAATTGTATCCTGAAATGATTGATGGTTTGATTTCATCTATGATTCTAAAAAATTCAACAAGACCTCTTCGTTCCTCATCGGCATCTTTACATTCGATTACTTTCATGAACCCTTTGTTTGTTTTCATTCCAATCATGAATATACGACCGTCTTTTGGCTCTAATGCGGTCGTCTCAAGGTCAAATACAAATCTCGTAATGTCGTTGTATTCCTCAAACCCTTTAAACAATCGTTTTTCTTTTGAGATGAGGTATTGTTCCACAGGTGACAACAATGTAATAAGATCTTTTGTTTTTTCACCCCATGGGTCTACACCACCCTCTCTAAAAAATTGGATAAGATTTCTATATCCTTTCATGGACTTAACCAAGAAGGTTAGTCCGTTCTCCAATCTTTCATTACCATCGGTTCTTAATTTCTCAATGATAATTCCATGTTTTGTCATTGCTTCTTTTTGCAATGCTTTTGATGATGAATAGAAATTTTGATTACGAAGGTCACCAACCCATGCAAATGAGATAAGAGTATCTCTTTGGATTTCTTTACCTTTACCTGGTATTTCTTTTATTTTGTAAATTTTGTCGGAAACATAATCGTATTCTACCGCTACGATATATTGTTCGGGATCGTTTCCTTCTAGGAAACTTTTGATTTCTTCTTGTGGTATCATATATATTTTTTACTTTTGGTGTATTAGCTACCGAATAAGGTCGGCATTTACCTTCGTAATTAAATATAAATGAAAGGAATTATCTTATCAACATAAACAAGGGGAATTTTGTAAAACCCCATTTACAAATTGGATTACGTTGAAAGATCCATCTATCCACATTATAAAATAACCTGTGTCATTAGTTGGGTAACAAGTTGTTTCGTTTTCGAATGCCAACGACCCAACCGTTGGTCCATTAACATTAAAGTATCTATCATAATACCCATCATAGGTACAGTTAGCACTCCGTAAACAATTTAAAGCCTCACACGCACTAACCAAACTACCAGTAAAATCACCATTTAAAGTTGTTGAATAAATCAATTCTTCATATCTTGGGTGAATACAAATAGGTTGATTTGGTGTAACTGTTGGTGTTGGTGTAACTGTTGGTGTTGGAGTAACAGTTGTTGTTGGAGTTGGACTAATTACTGGTTCTTTTGTTGGGGTTGGTGTTGGTGATGGGAATGGTGTTGTACAACATTTGTATTCTAAAACATAACAAGGATCGTAAGTTAAATCATTTGCAATAAAACTTTCAATAACATTGATATATAAACTTTCTCTAATTGGTAAAACTAAAGTTCCGTCTTCATTTATAAATAAAAACTGACCTTCAAATCTTCCCGGTTTTGAGGTATCTTGAGTTGTAAATCGGTAGTAAACATAATACTCAGGCGAAGCATTTGGATCCATTTCTAATTTTTCAACAAAACCAGCACTTTTTGTTAATATTTTTGGGATTCCATTTTCCGTTTTAATCATGGAAAAAAACACAGATGAGGTCTCAATAAACTTCATCATTGAGTCAAAATTTTGTGTACCATCATTCACTACTTGTAATTTAAGTAATGGTAAGCTTGAATTTTGTCCTATTGTAAATTCCATAGATTTTATTTAAATATAAATACTTGTTGTAGTAGTAGTTGTAGGTATTATAGTTGTGGTAGTAGTTGTAGGTATTATAGTTGTGGTTGTAGTTGTTGTTGGACCTGGAGGGGGTCCTGGAGGACTTGGTGGTACCGGACCAAAACAACAAGGGTAATCCACAACATAACAACTTTGAAACTCAAAGTCATCAATAATGAAACTTTCAATTACGTTTATATATATTTCCTCACTTAAAGGTAGGGTTAATATTCCAGTTTCATTTCTAAATAAAAATTGACCTTTATATCTTGCAACTTTTTTTGTGTCGAATGGTGTAAATTGATAGTACACATAATATTCGGCATCCGTACTAATATCTAATGGATCTTTTTTCATAAGACCAGCAGGCCTTGAACTTATTCTAGGGATGTTGGTTTCTGTGTCTACCATAGAAAAAAAGATATCGGTACCCTCAATAAATCTCATGGATCTATTGTAGTCACTTCTTCCGTCTTTAATAGCGTTAATCTTCAACACAGGGAGTGTTGCATTTTTTCTGATAAAAAACTCCATCTAATCTTTTATCTATAAATACTTCGATTAGAATTCTTTTCTCAATTTCCCATCATAGAAGTCAAACCTATTGTGTTCCGTTGGAGTTAAAAGTAATAAACCGGCGTGTATTCTACCTTTAATTGTCTCTTTATAACAATGAGACATCAAAGTTTGTTCATAAGGATGTTCAAATTTAGTTTCAATATAACACTTATAATTACCATTTCTCGATAAAATAATCGGCCAATTGGATAGGTATATCTCACCTGACGCATATGGTAGACCGTCAACTGATTTTATGTTTTTAAATTCTAAAAAAGGAGAGTTAGGGTCTTGTCCGTGTTTTGGTAACGTTTGATTATTTGGCCAATGTTTTGATCTAAACTCTTGATCCACATTATACCACGACCATTGTTTTTCATGACTACCATAAAATTCAGTATAATTTAATTTGAGAAAATCAAAATTTTCTTTTCTCATAATTTGTAAAACTTTTCTATATAGATGTCTTACATTTCTATTAAATCCATTTTTACATACATCATCCGCTCCCATGTTAAAAAACATATCATCTTCAAAAAACAAATAGTATTCCATATCAGAATTCTCAAAATGTTCGGCAACAAACACTCTACCACCTGTAATCCCTATATTATCTTTTTTAATGTGTTCAAACCCATATTGTTCACATAGTTTAATATATTCAGGTGTTGTTGATAGATTGGTTGAATTATTTAATAAAAATTTATTAGTTTTTTCTAAAAACTCAGAATCATATAGTAACATAGAATTAATAAGAGTCTCAAACTGTTTTGGGCTATTAAATGTTATTACATACAAACCGACCTCACCATTTGTTTTATTTTTAATTACTCTTTCTTTCTTTAAAGATTTAATGACCAAGTTATTGTTTTTAACATCCTCAAAAAATTTATAAACCAAACCATTAGATTCTATCTCAACATAATCAACTATAGTTGGGTTGTTATACAATAGGATTGAAAACAGACTTTCTTCCGTTCCCATTAATCCTCTTTCTAATGTTGATTTAATCAAATTATAATAAAGGGTATTCATTTGTCTTATTAGATTTACAGGTCCACCAAAGAATCCACCTCGACATACTTTGTCAACTCTTGTCCCTGTAATGATATCCATTTTGTTAATATCAAAACCATGTATCTCTTTATCTGCAATATACGGAAAACAAATGAACGTGAAATTACTAAACAAGTCATCAATTCTTGGTAACACTTTATCATGAGTTAAATAACCCATATGAACTGTGTTTGACAAACCAGCATCAATCCAATATAGTTTTTCAGAATTAAATTTATCTAATAAGACCGCATCATGTAATAAAAACATTTTTGACATCACCAACGGGTTGTACATTTCTAATCTTGCTTGTGTTGAGTCTTTTAACCAACCAGCCAGGTTATACCATTTTGGATTTGTTCTTATTGACTGAATTTGATTATAAAATTCATTATTTTTAAACCAATTTAAATCTCTTAAGACAAATTGAGTATTAGTCACACTTCTTCTTTGATTAACAAATTTTTCTAACTCACTATCGCCAAAAATTATCATATTACAATCTACTTGTAATAGTTGTTCAAATTTACTTAAATAATGATCAAAAGATCTTGACCATCCTTCCGATAGATCTCCTCTACCAATATCCCATAATCCTGTAACTAATGTTATCATCTTATATATTATTTAGATTTTCTATAATTTTATAAAAACTTTTTTCTTTTAAGGTTAATTCTTTTAAATCAACACCAGGCATAAAGTCTTCTTCATGCCACCAAATATCAAATAGGAGTGGGTTAAATAACTCTTTATTATTAAAAAACATTAAACTCATTATGTTTTCTTCTAAGTAAAGTTCAGTTTCGTTGTTTAAAACATTTCTGATGTTTTCGTAAAATAAATTACAAATATGTTTTAACTTTTCTTTTTTACCACCAAACAAACCACCAATGATATGTCTATCAAAACTATAATTGTTATAATACTTTTTTGGTAAAGTTTTTGACCAATAATTTCTTTGGTTTTCTTTTGAGCACACCACAATTTGTTCGTCGGTATGTTTAATTAAATTGTTTAAAAAATTATTATTAAACAATTCAGACTCAAAATATTTTTCCCAATATCCTTTTGTTTGGTCTAAATACTTTGGTGGTATCAACCCACTATGTGATAATCCAGCATCAATCCAAAAAACATAATCAAAATTTGAATCCTCACAATTTTCTAAACACCAAAAGAATTTAGAGTATTGTATCTCATAACATCTATCATTTAGTAAATTACTTTGAGTTTTTCTTAATTCAGAAATTTTTTTATGAAATTCACAATTTTTTAAATCATAGATTTTAAATTGGATCTGGTCCTCACTAAATTTGTTTTGTTTATAAAAGAAAGATTTTAAATCATTTATCTGATCTTCAGATGTATAACAAATG
>Ga0209298_10002977_pt1 | contig 10324 bp, 8 predicted proteins | sample S_140806_EF_Meta_FD_187325 | JGI IMG/M metagenome (GOLD analysis project Ga0209298, IMG submission 187325) | Freshwater microbial communities from Lake Simoncouche, Canada to study carbon cycling - S_140806_EF_MetaG (SPAdes) (version 2) | ecosystem: Environmental > Aquatic > Freshwater > Lake ... | reverse complement strand
ACTGATCCATGGGGATCTCACCCCCGCCAATTTGCTGCGCCGCGATCGTGATGGCCAGCCGGTGCTGCTGGATTTCGGTCTGTTGAGGGGTCTGGCTGAGGCGGCAGATCCCGGCGGGGCCACCCCCGGCTACGCCCCGCCCGAGCAGCTGGCGGGCGGGGCCCCCCAGCCCTGGATGGATCTTTACTCCCTCGGGGTGGTCGCCATGGTGCTGCTCAGCGGCGATGGTCCCGAAGCCCTGCTCGATCCCGTCAGCCTGGAGTGGCGCTGGCCGGCGGCCCTGGAGACCGAGCCAGCTCTGGCCAGCCAAATCAGCCGTCTGGTGAGTCAGGACCCCAGGCGCCGATATGCCAGTTCCGCCCAGGCCCTGGCGGCTTTCCAGGCCCTGGCCATGCCTGATAGCACCGGTCCGGTGCCTCGCGCTGACCGCACGTTGGTACTGGTGCCCCCGCCTGTGGACCATTCCCGGCCGCCGGTTGAGCCTGCCCAACCACTTCCCTGGACGGAAGCGGCCCCAGCAGCGGCCCTCGATCCTGCTGTCGCCCTGGGCAGCCCCGCCCAGCAGGCCCCGCTGAAAGAGCTATTGCCGCCTGGCCCTGGCCCTGGCGCTGGCGCTGTCGCTGGTCCTGTCGCTGGTCCTGGTCCTGGTCCTGGTCCTGGTACTGGCGCTGTGGAATCGCCCTTGGACGATCCCTTGGACGATCCCTGGAGCGAGCCTGCCGCCCCGGCATCGTCGCCCCGAGACCAGCGGGAGGTCCGGACGCGGCGCCGGCAGGAGGACCGGGAGAGGGCGGCGGAGGGCGGGCTTTGGCCGGTTCTAATCGCCTTGGTGCTGTCGGTGCTGGCCGGGACGGCCCTGGGCTGGTGGTGGCTGGGTCGGGGCAAGCCCCAGGCTCCGGCAGCCCTGGCCCCCACCGATGAGCCTGCCGGCGGTGTCAGCTTGCCACCGACCGAGGTGGACCAACGGCAACAGTTGCTCAGCCGGCTGCGGGCGATGCAAGTGGACCGCGGTTGGTTCCTCAGCCTGGTTGATGCCAATTTGCTGGCCCAATATCCCGAGCGCAGGGGGCGCCTGCCCACCGATTCGCTGGAGGATGCCCCCCTGCGGCGGGTCTGGAACCAGTTGGCTGAGGATTGGCTGGCGCGGGTGGAGCAGTTGCCGCTGGCCCTCCGCCGTCGTTTGGGCAGCTTCAGTTCAGGGGACTGGAAGCGGCGTCAGGAATCCTTTCTGGCCCAGGGCCTGAGCACAGAGGTACTGCAGCAGCTGGTTTCAGGCAGTACCCAGAGCCTTCTGCCCGGGCGGAACGGCCAGGACATGCCGGCTGAGCCGTTCCGCCAGCTTTGGTATGCGGCGGCTGATCAGACCCTCGAGAACGTGCGCATTGAGCCCATCGAGGTCCCCACCCAGGTCACTCAGCTGCTGTCGGCGGATGTCCCAGCCAGTGGCGCCCGCCTGTTTCCGATCCGGCTGCCCACCGATCACGCTTTGGTGCTGGGGGTCAATGGCTCGCCGTTGCTGCAGATGAGTGTCTACGGGGCTGATGGCACTTTGATAGCCCCCAAGGGGCCCCTGCGGGTCCTCAGCCTCGGGCAACAGGTCCGTCTGCCGGTCCAGTTGCTGGTGACCAATGAGGGGGTGGCCCCGGCCCGCATCAGCCTTTCTTTGCGGGCCGATCCCCCCGCGCCTGCTCCTCCCACGGCCGGCGACACCCCGCCCCCCCCTGAGGGGGTAGAGGCGCCAGACCCCCCTGCACCCGGCGCGGCGGCGGAACCAACGGGTCCTGCGGCCGCTCCCGGGGGGGACGCCCCAGTGCCTCCCCCGCAAGCTCCCTCGGCTTCGCCACCCCCTCCAACCCAACCAAGCCAACCCCAGCCGGCCCCAGGCCAAGGTGGGGTTCTGTCAGCTCCCGGGGCCCCAGCAACCCCTGCGGCGCCACCGCCAGCCCCGGCCCGGCCCTGAGGGCCAGGAAAATAAGGGAGGGGATTCGCTTCAGAGGCGGGCGATGGCCGCGCGGGCTTCCTTCGCTTCCACTTTGCGCTTTTCTTCCTGGCGCTTGTCGTGCAGCTTGCGCCCCTTGCCCAGCCCCACGGTCACCTTGATCCAGGATCCCTTGAGGTGGAGATTGAGCGGAATCAGGGTGAGGCCCTTCTGGTCGAGGGCGCTGCGCAGCTTGTCGAGTTCGCGGCGATGGGCCAGGAGTTTGCGCACCCGCAGGGGTTCGTGGTTGAAGAAGCGGCCGGCGTGGCTGTGGGGCGAGATGTGCACGTTGTGGAGTTGCATCTCGCCATTGCGGATCAGACAGAAACCGTCGCGCAGGTTCACCTGGCCCGAACGAATGGATTTCACTTCCGTGCCGAGCAGCTCGATCCCGGTCTCCAGGGTTTCGAGAATTTCGTACTGATGGCGCGCGAAGCGGTTGTCGGCCAACAGTTTGTGGGCCGGATCCTTGGGCTTGCCACCCCCCTGTCTCCCGGGTCCCTTCGCCATGGATGGCCCCCTGAGTTCAGCCAATCCTCAGAGAGTAGTTGGGCTTTGGGACCTGGGGGATGGCCGCAGCCGTTACCCTCATGGATATGGCGATCGTGTCTTCAGGCCCCTCTCCCCTTCCCGGTGGTGATCGGGCCAAGCCTGCTGCGCCCCCAAGGCCGCAGCTGCTTGATCCGGCCGCTGGCGAGGCTGAACGCTCAGGTCGGGAGGACAGTCTGCGGCCGCGGCGGCTGGCGGATTACATCGGTCAGAGCGAACTCAAGCAGGTGCTGGGAATCGCCGTCGCTGCGGCCCGGGGCCGCGGTGAGGCCCTCGATCATGTGCTGCTCTACGGCCCGCCCGGTTTGGGTAAGACGACCATGGCCTTGGTGCTGGCCGAGGAGTTGGGGGTGCGTTGCCGCATCACCAGTGCCCCCGCCCTGGAACGCCCCCGCGACATTGTTGGTCTGCTGGTGAACTTGCAGGCCCACGAGGTGCTGTTCATCGATGAGATCCACCGCCTCAACAGGGTCGCCGAAGAAATCCTCTACCCCGCGATGGAGGATTGCCGGCTCGACCTCACCGTCGGCAAGGGCACCACCGCCCGCACCCGCAGCCTGGAGTTGCCCCCCTTCACCCTCGTGGGGGCCACCACGAGGGCGGGTTCCCTGAGTTCACCCCTGCGTGACCGTTTCGGTTTGCTGCATCGCCTGGAGTTCTACGGCCTCGACGATCTGCGGGCCATCGTCGAACGGGCCGCTCGTTTGTTGTTGATGGATCTGGCCCCCGATGCGGCCCAGGAGGTGGCCCGTCGTTGCCGTGGCACGCCCCGGATCGCCAATCGCTTGCTCAGGCGTGTCAGGGATGTGGCGGCGGTGCGGGGCCACGATTTCATCGACCGCCAGCTGGTGGCCGAGGCCCTGCGGCTGCATCGGGTCGATTCGATGGGCCTTGATGCCTCTGACCACCGCCTGTTGCGACTGCTGCTAGACGGCCACGGCGGCGGACCCGTAGGACTGGAAACCCTGGCGGCTGGCCTGGGCGAGGACCCGGCGACCCTGGAGACGGTAGTGGAACCCTTTTTGCTGCAGGTGGGCTTCCTGCAGCGCACGCCGCGCGGCCGCTTGGTCACCCCTGCGGGCCGGGCCCATCTCGGCGACCCCAAGCAGGTGGCGGCATGAGGCGCTCCATTCTGGTTTGGTTGGCCCTGGGGCTGTGGTGCGTAGGCCTGTTGCTGCCCCTGCCCGCCAAGGCCCTGGCCAGTGGGGTGGTCAACCCAGCGGGCCCCAAAAGCGGCATGGCGGCCAGCGAGGAATTGTTTCGGGAGGCCCTTCGTGCCAGCCGTGAGGGTCGTTTCGACGCAGCCCTTCCCCTTTGGGATGCGGTTCTCGACCAGGCCCCAGAGGATGCGGCGGCCTGGAGCAACCGGGGCAATGTGCTGCTCGCCCTGGGGGATGCCCCCGGAGCAATCGCCGCCCAGGGCCGCTCGATTGCCCTGGCTCCCAATCAAACCGATCCCCATCTCAACCGCGGCACCGCCGAGGAAGCCCTGGGTCTCTGGCAGGCTGCCGCCGCTGACTACCAGTGGATTCTGGAGCGGGATCCCCTGGACGCCTCCGCCCTCTACAACATGGGCAACGTAGAGGGCTCCCTCGGGCACTGGGATGCGGCGCGCCGCAATTTCGAGGCGGCGGCCGAAGCCAGGCCCGATTTCGCCATGGCCCGATCCAGCGCCGCCCTGGCCGCCTTCCAGCTCGGGCAGGGTGATCAAGCCGAACGGGAATTGCGGCGTTTGATCCGACGCCATCCCCTCTTTGCTGATGCACGGGCCGGTCTGACCGCCGTGCTCTGGCAGCGTGGTGGCCGTGGTGAAGCCGAGAGCCATTGGGCCGCGGCCTTCGGGCTCGATCCCCGCTACCGCCAGGACGAATGGCTGCGGCAGATACGGCGCTGGCCCCCCGATGCCGTCGAGGCTCTGACCCAGTTTCTGGCCCTGGGCCGATGATTGCCGCCATGACCGTCTCCCCAGCCTGCGATTCCCCAGCGGATCCCCTCCAGATCCCTCCTGGCGACTGGGTTGCCCTGGGGTTGGAGGAGACCCTGGCTGCGCTGTTGCCCGAGTTGATCCAGCTGCGTCGCCACTTCCACCGCCATCCCGAACTCAGTGGCCACGAACAGCAGACGGCCGCCCTGGTGGCTGGCGAATTGCGCCGCTGGGGCTGGCAGGTGAGCGAAGCCGTCGGCCGCACGGGGGTGGTGGGCGAGTTGGGTCCGGCGGGCGGGCCGCTGGTGGCCTTGCGGGTGGATATGGATGCCTTGCCGATCGAAGAGCGCACCGGCCTGCCCTGGGCCTCGTCCAACCAGGGCCTGATGCATGCCTGCGGCCATGACTTCCATACCACCGTGGGACTGGGCGTGGCCGCCCTGCTCGCTTCGGTGTCGGATCAGCTCAAGGCCAGGGTGCGGTTGATCTTTCAACCGGCGGAGGAAACGGCCCAGGGGGCGACCTGGATGCGGGCCGATGGCGCCATGGAAGGGGTGCGGGCCCTGTTTGGGGTACACGTCTTTCCCAGCTTGCCAGTTGGCACCATCGGCGTCCGTAGTGGCAGCCTCACGGCGGCGGCTGGGGAACTGGAAATTGAGGTGTTGGGGGAAAGCGGCCATGGGGCCAGGCCCCACCAGAGCACAGATGCCATTTGGATTGCGGCCCGGGTGGTCAGCGGTCTCCAGGAGGCGATCAGTCGTCGCTTGGATGCCCTCCATCCGGTGGTGGTCAGCTTTGGCCGCATCGAGGGGGGAAAGGCTTTCAATGTCATCGCCGACCATGTGCGGCTGTTGGGTACGGTCCGCTGCCTTGATCTGGAGCTCCATAGCCAGTTGCCGATTTGGATTGAAGCCACGGTGCAGGCCCTTTGCCGCGGCCATGGCGGTGAGGCCAGGGTGCATTACCGCAGCATTTCACCCCCCGTTCAAAACGATTCAAGGCTCACCGAGCTCGTGGCCCTGGCGGCCAGCGATCTGCTTGGGGCCGAAAAGGTCCAATGGCTTGAGCAGCCCTCCCTTGGCGCCGAGGATTTTGCCGAATTGCTGCGCGATTGTCGCGGCACCATGTTTCGCCTGGGGGTGGCGGGACCCGGGGGTTGCTCGCCGCTCCACAGCAATACTTTCCTTGCCGATGAAGGCGCCCTGGAGGTGGGTATCCGGGTGCTCAGCTTGAGCTTGCTGCGCTGGATGGGCCAGCAGGAACCGTGATGACTGGGCCTCCCCTCCTCCAGGATTCGCCAGCGTCGGCCACCCGTTGGCGGCAAGCCTTGCTGGCGCTTTCTTCGCCCCTTTTGATCGGGTTGGCTTTGGTCCACGGCCTGGCCGGGGACTGGATTCAATCCCTCCCGGCCCTAACCATCGGCTTGGGCTTGCTGATCTACAGCTGGATTGCCCGCCGCCGCCGCCGTGGCGAACTGCTGCGGGCCCTGCGGCTGAAGCGAAACCCCTGATAGGCCCCATGGATTCCTCCCTTGATCCGTTGTCCAATTCGGAACTGCTGCAGGCGATCCGATCGGGTGATCCATCCCGCGCCATGCCTGCCTTGGCTTCTCTGCGGCAGTTGCCAGCGCCGGAGGCGATTCCGCTGCTGTTGATCGGTCTGCAGCAGACGGCTTTTGCCATCCGTTCCCTCTGCTGCGCTGGGCTCGGCTTCAAACGCAGCGAGCAGGGGCGGCAGGCGCTGGTCAAGGTTCTGCGGGAGGATCCCGATGCCAATGTGAGGGCAGAAGCGGCCAATGCCCTTGCTTTTTACGGGGTGGTGGAAGCCTGGCCACTGCTGCGCCAGACCTTTGCCGACGATGACCATTGGTTGGTTCGTTGCAGCATCCTGGCCGCCCTGGCCGAAGACCCCACCATGCAGCCGGCCTGGTTGCTGGATCTGGCCGAGCTAGCCCTTGCTGACAGGGACGGCACGGTGCGGGTGGGCGGTGCCGAACTTCTAGGCCGGTTGCTGGGGCTACCTCCAGGTCCGCCAAGCGCTGCCTCCGTGGCTGACCTGGCGCGCGAGCGACTGCGTTCCTTGACAAAGGACCCTGATCACCTGGTGGTGGCTGCAGCTTTGAATGGGCTCCATGGCCAACGGGGAAGCCCAGCCCCTGGCCAGGGCTGATGAACCCAAGGCACTGGCGACCAGGCCAGAAAGCATCCCCACTTGTTCGTGGTCAAATAACGCTTCTGCCTTGCTAGTTTATTGGCACACTAGGGGTGCCCGAAGCCAGAACCTGTTTCAGGATCTGCTGCTAGGGCTGAGATCACACCCTCCGAACCTGATCCGGGTCATGCCGGCGCAGGGAAGTGCGGAGAACTCATGCCAGGCCCCCTCCGCTCCTTGTCCCTGGAGCTTCCTTTGCCACGTACATCATGCGCAGCGCCTGGATTGAGAAGCGTCGAGCTACTGGAAACTCTGGAGGCAATGTCACCCAGCTGCATTACGCCCGCCAGGGGGTGATCACCGAGGAGATGGACCATGTGGCCCAACGGGAGAATCTGCCGCCTTCCTTGGTGCTGGAGGAGGTGGCACGGGGGCGGATGATTATACCGGCCAATATTGAGCATCCCAATTTGGAGCCCATGGCGATTGGCATCGCCAGCCGTTGCAAGGTCAATGCCAATATCGGGGCCTCCCCCAATGCAAGCGATATCTCAGAAGAACTTGAGAAGCTTGAATTAGCCATTAGGTATGGCGCCGATACGGTGATGGATCTATCCACTGGTGGGGTCAACCTTGATGAAGTCCGCACGGCAATTATCCGGGCATCATCGGTGCCGATCGGCACGGTTCCAGTTTATCAGGCCCTTGAAAGTGTCCATGGCTCAATTGAAAGGTTGAGCGAGGATGATTTTCTCCATATCATTGAAAAGCATTGCCAGCAGGGTGTTGACTATCAGACGATTCACGCTGGCTTGTTGATTGAGCATTTGCCCAAGGTCAGGGGCCGACTCACCGGCATCGTTAGTCGTGGCGGTGGCATCTTGGCCCAATGGATGCTGCATCACCACAAACAAAATCCGCTTTATACGCGGTTTGATGATATCTGTGAAATCTTCAAGCGCTACGATTGTTCATTTTCCCTCGGCGATTCACTGCGGCCTGGCTGTCTCCATGATGCCTCCGATGAGGCCCAGTTGGCCGAACTCAAGACCCTGGGCGAATTGACCCGACGGGCTTGGCAGCATGACATCCAGGTAATGGTGGAGGGACCCGGCCATGTACCCATGGATCAAATCGAGTTCAATGTCAAAAAACAGATGGAGGAGTGCTCAGAAGCTCCCTTCTATGTGCTTGGTCCCCTTGTGACCGACATTGCCCCCGGTTATGACCACATCACTAGCGCCATAGGTGCTGCCATGGCGGGATGGTATGGCACAGCCATGCTTTGTTATGTCACACCCAAAGAACATCTCGGCCTTCCCAACCCAGAAGATGTGCGTAATGGCTTGATTGCCTATAAAATCGCTGCCCATGCCGCCGATATTGCCCGTCATCGTCCCGGCTCTCGTGATCGCGATGACGAACTGAGTAGGGCGCGCTATGCCTTCGATTGGAATCGACAGTTTGACCTATCTCTGGACCCGGAACGGGCCAGGGAATATCATGATGAAACTCTGCCGGCCGATATCTATAAACAGGCTGAGTTCTGTTCGATGTGTGGCCCCAAGCATTGTCCAATGCAAACTAAGATCACCGACGAAGACCTGGCTAAACTTGAGCAGGAGTTGACGGCTAGACCTGTAGCAATTTGACCTTTATAATCAATTTGTCCAACACGTTATGCTAACTAACAAAAAGTCCGTCGAATCCAGCCTGCTGAATAGACTTTTGAATATTCTAAGTTATTCTTTATTGGGACTTGTCTTGTCCTACCTGTTGTTTTCATTGATATCTTACACTCTTTTCCCTTCCCAGCCACCGCACAATGCCTTCGGTATGATTCCCGAAGTAAGAATGCCTACTTTTGCCGACCTGCGTTGGGTAATAGCAACCGGCGATTGTCCCATAAATATTAATGATATTTATAATGGTAAATCTGTTGGCTGTGATCCCTATGGAAGGCATGGTATTGGCTATCCACCAATGTCTCTTTGGTTCTCTCGTCTCTCGGGAGTAAAAGGTGCTCATACACCTCTCGTTTCCCTATCTATTTCCTTATCTTTTATTATCGTTATTTTGTCCCAGTTGCGATCCTCTTTGCGTTCTGGTTGGCTTTTGATAATTGTAGGAAGTTTATTTCTGATCGGATTCCCTGTTCAGTTAGGTCTTGAGAGGATGAATATTGATATTCTTATTTTCTTGTTGTTGTATCTATCGACGTTGATTTTTTCTTTTCACGCAGTCATTTGGCTTTTCCCGTTGATAATTTTTGTTATTGCATTAAAATATTATCCCTTCTTTGCTTTTTTTGCCTTAATGCTTAAGGGTTTACCTTCCAAGCCAGGTATTTCCTATCCAGTTCCACCCTGGCTAATTTTGTCTATTGGTTCATGCGTAGGGTTAGCGCTTTCTTTGCCCTGGACAACGCATGGCGGAGCGGCGCCGGTAGCTTCCGGGGGTCTGGCTAGTCACGGTTTGTTGGCATTAGGATATTTAAATAATACTTTCATAGATAAATTTGGATTGCTAAGTGGCCGCTGGATTATAAGGGCTTTATTCATGTTAAAGATTACTAGTCTTGTCGTCGGTGGCTATATGGCCTATCGCCTCAGGTTGGCTGAAATTTTGTCAAAAGCAATTGATGTTCACACGAGTAAATATAGTTCTACTCGCCTTCCGGCTGACTTCTTTCCAAGTCTTGTCGTCTCAATGACTTCAGTGTGGCTTGGCTGTTATTTCGTAACTAATTCTTTTGATTATCGCATGATTTTCCTTTTTCCAGTACTAATTTTTATTGCGCGTGCAATTCAGCTTTATCCCACCACTCGGATGATGATATTGCAAAGACGAGCATTGATTTGCCTGTTAATTTCGATGCTTGCGTCCATGGTCATTCAATTTATGGGTTATGCTTTTCAGGATCCATTCACCCGTATAGGCAGCGATGCCATCGCAGAGTTTATATTAATTCCTTTTTATGCCTCTTCTCTTTTTATAGTTATTTTAAGCATGATTATCATGGCCCGTCGTCCAAAACCCTTGTTGGCTTAACTTGCTGAATCGGGTGAACTTTAGGTGAGATCTGCCCTTAATCCCTCGCAGGAACAGGCCGTAGACCCTAGCTCAATACCCAAACTTGGGTTGGTGATTTGGCTAATCATAACTCGATGGTAGAGGCCTTTTTGTTTTTATGTGAGTGCTTTTGCCTGGGCAACTACGTTTTCGAGAGTAAAGCCGAATTTTTCCATGCACAAAGGTCACGGTGCTGAGGCTCCGAAACGGTCGATTGAGACGAAGGCACCATCAAAACCTGTGTATTTATGCCATCAAGACGAGGAGGAGGCCTCGACTACCACGCGAAGACGCACGGCAGCGGGCAAGACGGATTCTCGATAGGCGGAATCCTGCTCTTCAAACAACTCGATACAGGGCATCGATACCACCCTCACTTGACGACCTTCGCCACGCAGGCTGGCTGCCGCTTTGACATAGAGGTGCCTGTGCTATGAGCACATTCCGCAATCTAGAATCTCACGGCCTGAGGGGCTCGCCAACCAATCAGCGTCCATTAGGGAGGGCTTGTACAAAGCCCTCGGGATGCCAAGGTCTTCGCCCTAGGGCGGGAACGCGGCGATAATTTTACCTAGGTGTCGGCAAGGATTACTGGACCGCCTTCGCGCAACTTGAACTATGGTAATGTTGTAGTAGTACTTCGGCAGCAC
>Ga0209298_10002972_pt1 | contig 10339 bp, 6 predicted proteins | sample S_140806_EF_Meta_FD_187325 | JGI IMG/M metagenome (GOLD analysis project Ga0209298, IMG submission 187325) | Freshwater microbial communities from Lake Simoncouche, Canada to study carbon cycling - S_140806_EF_MetaG (SPAdes) (version 2) | ecosystem: Environmental > Aquatic > Freshwater > Lake ... | reverse complement strand
GGGTGATCATGTTGGCGAGCTTGAACGCAATGGCTTGGTGCATGATGATTGGTTTGCCAAATGCTTTGCGCTCTTTGGCGTAGTCGAGTGCGTATTCGTATGCTGCACGAGCAACACCGAGTGCTTTAGCACCAACCGCAGGACGTGTTGCTTCAAATGTGGCCATTGCTGGTTGCTTACCGCTCGACGTGCCCTCGCGATATCGCGCAAGTTTGGCATCGAGTTTTTCTTTGCCGCCGAGTAGGCAGCGGCCTGGGATGCGAACGTCTTCGAGCACCACTTCTGCTGTGTGGCTGGCACGAATGCCGTGCTTCATATATTTCTGTCCTTGCGACAAACCTTTTGTACCAGGAGGTACAACAAAACTCGCTTGACCGCGACCCTTGAGTTCTGGATCAACTGCGGCAACAACTACGTGCACATTGGCAATTCCACCGTTGGTGATCCATGCTTTTGTGCCGTTGAGTACCCACTCATCTTTTGCTTCGTCGTACACCGCACGCGTGCGCAAGTTGGACACGTCGCTACCTGCATCTGGTTCGCTCACACAAAATGCACCGACCTTGACATCATCTGCAGTGCCATAACACTGTGGCACCCACTCCATCATTTGCTCAGGTGTGCCGTTGCCGGCAATACCTGCTGCAGCGAGGCCAGAGCCCATGATTGCCATTCCAATTCCGGCGTCGCCCCAAAACATTTCTTCGATTGCAACAACCATGGTGAGACCAGTTGGGTCTGCCATTGCATTCATGATGAAGTCGAGACCGTACAAACCAATCTTTGCTGCCTCTTGCACGATCGGCCAAGGAAACTCTTCTTTTTCATCCCACTCATGTGCGGCAGGTCGAATGGTGTCAACAGCAAACTGATGAATCCAATCTTTGATTTGAAGTTGGTCATCATTGAGGGCAAGTGAAAATTCGGTCATGGCACTAAGTTACCGTGCAGTAGACCTCTCCGCCACATTCGTAATGGCCACCGCTGATTGACGCTTGATCTACCCTTCACTGATATGGACAACGAATCATTTGGAGCACCCCATTCACGAGAAACGTGCGAGGCATGTCGACTGGTAGATCGCATGGATGGCAAAGAAGATGGGCGTCTCTTTGACCTTGATCACTGGAATGTCACCAGCGGTAAGAGGCATTTTGAAGCAGCTCGTCAAGCACAAGACAAATTTGCTGATCGCATCACAAGTTTTGCTGGGTCGCTGAATTTCGTCTACATCCACACCGTGTGGTTTGGCATTTGGGTCTTGTTTAATGTCGGCGTCTTTGGCGCATCAATGAAGTTTGATAGGTACCCATTTGGATTGTTGACGATGGTCGTCAGTCTTGAAGCAATTTTTCTCGCGACGTTTGTGATGGTGAGTCAAAATCGCCAGGCTGCAAGGTCGGATGCCAGATCACAAGCGGACTTTGAAGCAAACCTGCAAGCCCTCATTTGGTCCGTACACATCGGGCACAAACTTGGACTCGATATTGAGCACGTCGAAAACTTATGCAAAGGCGTTATCGAGCAGGCTCGAAAATCAAACGCTACTTCGTAACTGGTAATTGCAAAATCGAAGTTGCGATTGTTTCAAAGATGAGTTTTGCACCCGGTTTGTAGGCGTGCACGCCGTCCCACCTATAGGAAAGGCTCGTTGAAATTTTTTGATCAGAACACCATTCCTTCGGTCCGCTAACGAAAAATACTCCGTCATCTTCTGGCGCCGCGATCTCACGCAACAAATCATTGAGATGACTTGTGCGCGTATCGTCACCTCGCTGCGGAAGTGCGGGTACTGGGCCACCCTTTGAGTCAACGGGCCTCATGCATGCAACTTCAAGCAGAGCAACCGTTGCACCTGTTGCACGCAATGCATCTATGCCGCGTTTCATTTGCGTGCGGAATATTGTGTCAGCCGGCGAAGAGTTCAATGCAAATGTAAAACCATTGATCTTGAGATCCAGTACTTCCCATGCACCAATCACCACAAGCGCTACATCGGCTTTAGCCTTTGTTGCCGACTTGGCCCAACTCTTTTCAAAGCCAACACAATTTGCAAAATTGCGGCGGAAATTTCTATTTGTGCCACCAACGCCGACTCCCCTGTCGTAAATGCCGCAACCATCAATTGAGCCATCCGCGATTACAAAGGTTTTTTCAATTCCCGATGGTTTGTTAATTGCTAAGGAGTGCGCTTGAGAGTCGCCAACAATCACCAACTTGCGTGGCAATTTTGCAATGGTCGTTGATGTCGTTGATGCTGCAGGCAATGAGGATGCGGTGGCAACAGTGGTTGGCACTGAGAAGATCACGTTGGCAGTTGATGTATCAATCGCCAAGTCACGTGCTTCAATGCCAACAACCTTTACTCCCGTTATGCCTAGGGAAGCAACTACTACGGCGGCAATAAGTACGGGAAGTCGACGATGCACAGCGCTTAATTGTGGTCGGTTGTGCCACCAATTACCAAGTGCCCCTTGGCGAGTGGGAATCTCGACATATTGATAGACAAATTCGTTGATGATGACGGTGAGTGCCAGCGCAACGGCCAAGCGATTACCCGAGTCTCGCGCATGAACCACAACGAAGATGGGCCAATGCCAAAGGTACAGCCCGTACGAGCGACGACCGATTTCGACAAAAGGTTCTTGCGAGAAAAACTTTTTGACAAATAGACCGTTGGGTCGCATAACTACAGCGATGATCACGGCAGATGCAATGGTCGTAACAGCCAAGCCACCTTGATATAGCCGAGCATCGGCCACATGCACAGTGGCCATGAGTACGCCAATCACTGCGATCGATGCGACTGCAAAAGCGTCAGCTACCGACGATCGCCACCACCTCGGTAAAGAATTTTTGCGCCATGGTCGCCACAACATTGCGACTGCTGCGCCAAGCAAAAGACCACTCGAACGAGTGAGGGTGCTGAGGTATAAAAAGTTGGTACGAGTTTCATCATCTTGCACAAAACGAAGTGCTGTCATAGTCATGATTGCGGCACTGCACACAACCAGTAGTGCGCCTGAAATTTTTGGACGCATCCACTTTGCGCCAAATACGAACGCGAACAACAGCGGCCAGATGAGATACCACTGCTCCTCCACTGCAAGCGACCACAGATGTCGCAAGACCGGCAGTGAGCTCGCGGCGAAGTATGGAGTATCTACGGCAAAGATCTGCCACCAGTTAGAAAAATAGCCAAGTGATGGCAACACGTCGCGACGAAAATCGGGTGCAGAGTCGGTGGCGTAAAACGCCACGCAGACAGCGGTGGCGGCCAACATCACAACAAGTGCAGGCAAGAGGCGTCGCGCACGTCGAATCCAAAATTGTTTGAGGTCGATGTGTTGAGTCGATTCGCGCTCTTCAATCAGCAATGACGTAATGAGAAATCCGCTGACAACAAAAAATACCTCGACACCCAAAAACCCACCAGGCAACCACGCGATGTTTGCGTGATACAGCATCACCGCGATCACACTGAATGCGCGAATGCCGTCGAGCGAGGGCTCGTAGCCCATCTGTTGCTGATCGTTCATTTGACTTTTTTGAATGCCACAAAAATTGCAATTACATAGATTGCTGCGCCAACGCTAAACGGAGCACCAATGCCGATGTGATCAAAAGCCAAACCGGCAAGTGGTGGACCAAGCACTCGTGCGAGTGCCGATGCCGACTGCTGAACACCGAGTGCTTCGCCACGACGATCGTCATCGGCCGAGTTTGCAACGAGTGCACTCAGAGATGGGCTTGCCACACCCGCACCGATCACCAAGATGACCAATGCAACAATCAGTGTTGGCCAAATCACTGCCGCACTTAGCAGCAACAGGCCAATCGCAACTAACACTTGCCCACTGCGCACAAGTCGCAGTGACCCATACTTGGCCGTGAGCGGTGCAATCAGCGCACCTTGCACTCCAGACATCAATACGCCAATTCCAAGAAAAACTGCTGCCGTTGATGCTTCAGTGAGATTAAATCGTGCACCACCAAACAAGGAGAATGTTGCTTCGAAGCCCGAGAATGCGAACATCGAAAAAAATCCGACTGCTGCAAGCGCGCCGTAATTGCGTTTGCGTAATGGTGTCGGAGTTCGTTTTGTTTCACGAACGCGTGTGAGGTCACGAGTTTCTGGTAAACGAATCATCGCTGCGACTGCATTGACTAATGCCAAGCAACCTGCAAGATAAAACGGCACGTGCGCACCACCAAGCGCTGCTAGCCCGCCAAATGCTGGGCCAAATACAAAGCCAACACCAAATGCCATGCCAAGCAAACCAAGCATTCGCGCGCGCTGTTCTTTAGAGCCGATATCAGTTACGGCACTTTGTGCAACCGAGACACTTGCGCCCGATGCTCCATCAATGAGTCGACCTGCAAATAATACCCATAGCGCGCCGGCTGCACCAGTGATAAAGCTGCCGACTGCTGTGCCGAGTAGTGAGATGACGATGACCGGCTTGCGACCAATGCGATCAGACCATCGACCAAGTATTGGTGCAAAAATCATTTGGGCAAGCGAAAACGACGCGAACAACATGCCGACTTGAAAACCAGATGCCCCAAATCGATCGGCATAACGACCGAGGATTGGCGCAACCATGCCAAATCCGATCATGTCGAGAGCGACGGTGGACCAAATGATCCAAAACCCGCGCGGCAAAGGCTCGCGAGAAGTTTTTTGAGTCTCGGTCATGCGCGACGCACGCGAGTGCCAGCCTTGGTGGTCTCGACCACGTAGCCGGCTGCTTGCAGTTCAATACGAATGGCGTCAGCCGTTGCAAAATCTTTTGCAACGCGAGCAGCATCAAGTTGTTGCGCGCGATCAACAATCACTGCATCAATATCGTCACCACTGCGCAACATGAGGCCCAACGCGTTGCACATTTCGTGCACTGCAGTTGCAAGAGATGCACATAACTCTGTGTCACCAGATTCAATCGCAATATTTGCTCGTCGTACGGTGTCAAAGATAATTGCCATTGCATTCGGAGTATCAATGTCGTTGTCCATCAGTTCGCGAAACTTGGCAAGCACTTCGGTGTCAGCAGAAACTGCTGGCAACTCAGCTTTTGCCATTCGGTCTGCAAACCCATCCAGGTTGGCAAGTGACTTAACCGATGAATCAATGTTGTCTTGGCCCACCTTGACCGGTGAGCGGTAGTGCGTTTGCAACAACAACATGCGGTACGCACGTGGGTCATAGTGCTGCACCAAGTCAACAAGATTGGTGACGTTGCCGAGGCTCTTCGACATTTTTTCGCCGTCAGTATCGACAACAAATCCGTTGTGCATCCAGTGCTGAGCAAATGTCTTGCCAAGAGCTACTGCTTGTGCTCGTTCGTTTTCATGGTGGGGAAAGCGCAAATCAGCACCGCCACAGTGCAAGTCAAAACCTTCACCGAGCAATTGCAGACTCATCACAACACATTCGCTGTGCCAACCTGGTCGACCCTCGCCCCATGGTGATGGCCAACTTGGCTCACCTGGTTTCGAAAACTTCCACAGTGCAAAGTCTGCGGGATGACGCTTTTGAGCAGCGCCCAACACTTCGCGGTCGCCACCACCAGACAACATGTCTTCCAAGTTTTGATGAGCAAGCAATCCGTAGTCGGGCACTGACGAAATGTCGAGGTACACGCCGTCGTCGGTGGCGTATGCACTATCGCTCGACATCAACTCGCCGATCATCTCAACCATCTGTTCTACATATTCAGTTGCGTGCGGCACATCGGTTGGTCGCATCACACCAAGTGCGTTCATTGCGTCGAACCACACCGCTTCGCATTTGTGAGTGATCTCATTCCACGGACGATTCTCGCGATTTGCCCGATCAATGATCTTGTCGTCGATATCGGTGATATTGGATACCAATCGCACCTGAATACCGCACCACTCCATATATCTACGCAGAATGTCGTAGACCAATGTGGCTCGGCCGTGGCCCAGATGCGGCGGGCCATAGACCGTTGGACCACACAAATAGATGCCCAACTTGCCCGGCTCACGCATTTTGAGTTCGCGCACATCGCGTGTCACGGTGTCATATAAGTGCAGCACGCACACAGCCTAGAGGCGCAGTTGTAGGCCAAGCAGTGGCCTGACCCAATACAGTTAATGCGCGATGACCGTGCCCGATAAGCCCTCCCTCGACAACGTCGAAAGCAAGTTGATTGCACAGTGGGACGCCTTGGGCACATACGCATTTGACCGCAAGGCCACTCGCGACAACGTCTTTGCCATCGATACTCCTCCGCCCACCGTGAGCGGTTCGTTGCACATGGGCCACGTGTTTAGCTACACACATACCGACGCTGTCGCCAGGTTTTGGCGCATGCGCGGCAAGTCAGTTTTTTATCCGATGGGTTGGGACGACAACGGACTGCCGACCGAACGTCGTGTGCAAAATTATTTTGGTGTGTCGTGCGACCCGAGTGTTGCTCATGACCCTCAATTTGTGCCACCGTTTCGTGGCGACGTGCCAAAAGATCACCGCGCGGTTGCAATTTCTCGCCCAAACTTCATTGCGTTGTGCGAAGAGCTCACACACCAAGACGAAAAAGTATTTGAAGACCTATTTCGCCGACTTGGATTGTCGGTCGACTGGTCGTTGTTGTATACAACCATTAGCGATCACGCGCGACGCACAAGTCAAGACGCGTTCATGCGCAACTTGTCGCGCGGCGAGGCTTACGCACAAGAAGCACCAACGTTGTGGGACGTCGATTTTGGAACTGCTGTTGCTCAAGCCGAATTAGAGGATCGTGAGCGTCCTGGTGCATTCCACGACATTTCTTTCAAGCATGAGTCTGGTGGCGAAATACTGATTGCAACTACGCGACCAGAACTCATCCCCGCTTGCGTTGCACTCGTTGCTCACCCAGACGACGAACGCTACAAACCATTTTTTGGCACCATGGTGCGCTCACCGTTGTTTGATGTTGCAGTACCTGTGCTTGCACACGAACTTGCTCAGATTGACAAAGGCACGGGCATTGCGATGGTCTGCACATTTGGCGATCTCACCGACGTTGTGTGGTGGCGCGAACTCAATTTGCCAACACGACCAATTATTGGACGCGATGGTCGCATCTTGACGCAAGCACCAGACGGCATGACAAGCGCTACTGGCCTCGAGCACTACGCGGCACTTGCCGGCAAATCGGTGAAGCAGGCACAGACCGCAATTGTCGAGATGTTGCGCACGAGCGGCGACTTGCGCGGCGAGCCAAAACCGATCACCCACCCTGTCAAGTTTTATGAAAAAGGCGATCGACCTCTCGAGATCGTGACCAGTCGTCAGTGGTATATCCGCAACGGTGGTCGCGATGCCGATTTGCGCGCGGCATTACTGGCACGCGGTGATCAATTGGCTTGGCATCCCGAATTTATGCAGCATCGCTACAGCAACTGGGTCGACGGACTGAACGGTGACTGGCTCGTCAGTCGTCAGCGTTACTTCGGCGTGCCAGTGCCACTGTGGTATCGACTCAATCAAGCCGGTGAACCCGACTATTCGAACCCACTTGTTCCTGAATCTTCGCGTTTGCCGATCGACCCAAGTACAGACATACCAAGTGAATTCACAGAAGCACAGCGCGGTGTGCCGGGCGGCTTTATTGGTGACGCCGACGTACTCGACACGTGGGCAACATCTTCGTTGACGCCACAGATTGCTGGCCGCTGGCTCGACGATCCATCCATGTTTAACAATGTGTTTCCAATGGACGTGCGACCACAGGGTCACGACATCATTCGTACATGGTTGTTTGCAACAACGGTTCGTTCGCACTTTGAACACAATGTTGCTCCGTGGCGCAACGCTGCACTGTCGGGATGGATCTTGGATCCTGATCGCAAAAAGATGTCGAAGTCGAAGGGCAACGTCGTAACACCAATCGATTTGTTTGAGCAATACGGCAGCGACGCTGTGCGCTACTGGGCTGCATCTGCCCGACCAGGAGTCGACACTGCATTTAGCGAAGACCAAATGAAGGTCGGACGCAAACTCGCCACCAAGTTGCTGAATGCAACAAAGTTTGTGTTGGGTGCTGGTGACGTAAGTGCCGACGTGGTGCCGATCGAGCCGCTTGATGTTGCTATGTTGCAACGGCTTGCCGTTGTGATCAACGATGCAACAACGGCGTTCGAAACATTTGACTACGCACGAGCACTCGAGCGCACAGAATCATTCTTTTGGTGGTTCTGCGACGACTATCTCGAACTCGTCAAGTTGCGTGCTTACGGCACCACCGACATCTCGGCGTCCGCTCGTGCAGCACTGCAGCGCGCACTCAGCGTGATGCAGCGCTTGTTTGCTCCTCACATTCCGTTTGCCACCGAAGAAGTATGGAGTTGGTGGAAACAAAATTCGATTCACTTGGCGCAATGGCCAACAGTTGGCGAAATTACTGGAGACACCAAACATATTGATGCCTTCGAGATGATGCTCGATAGCGCATGCAACGTGATCGGTGTGATCCGTCGCACCAAAACAGAAGCCAAACTCTCGCAACGTGCCGAGGTTGAGTACACATCAGTGAGTGCAACAGATGCGCAAATTGCGTTGCTCAAAGTGTGCATTGGCGACTTGCAAAACGCTGGTGTTGTGCCCGCAATCGAATTTGTTTCGCACACAGCAGGTGATTCAGTCGCACATATCGCGACAACTGTGCGACTCGCACCAGTAGTGGACGCCAAGTGAGTCGCGCTCAGCGTCACATAAAGAGTCACTACAAGCGACCTCGTTCGCACTACTTCGTTCTTGCACTCAACATTGTTGTGGTGTGTGCATTACTCGTTGCTGGCCTTGGAATGTTGTGGGCCAACAACCGTCTCAACGCCCGACAAGTTGTCTCGCTCAACCGTGACCCAAACGGCCAACCAAGTACCGACGCCGAAATCACTCCTTCTGATAACTGGAATCTGACCGAAGGCGACCTCGCCGCCAAAAACTTTTTGCTCACCGGCTCAGATAATGGCAGCTGCGTCGACCCAAACTCTCCATATGCGGGAGCATTTGGTGATCGCACAAGTTTTGGCGAGCGCAGCGACACGATCATGATTATTCGCGTAGATCCAAAAGACAACCACGCGGCTTTCTTGTCGTTTCCGCGCGACCTGTGGGTCAAAATTGCAGGATCGACCCGAACCAACCGCATCAACACTGCATTTGATCGCAAGAACCCAAACAAGCTCGTCGACACGATTTACCAAAACTTTGGAATCAGTATCGATCACTACGTCAACATCGACTTTTGTGCGTTTAAGGAAATTGTCAATGCGGTAAGCGGAGTCAGCATTCCATTTTTGTACGAGACACGCGACAAAAAAACCGGTCTGTACGTGCCGGCACCGAGTTGCTTTGAGTTTTCTGGCGATCACGCACTCGCATACGTGCGATCTCGATCTGGTTACTCCTACTTTGACCCTGCAAAAAACGATTGGATTAAAGATGGAACGGGTGATCTTGGTCGGATCAGCCGTCAACAAGACTTCATTCGCCGCGCCATGCAACGAGCACTTGATAAGGGATCGAGCAGCCCGACTGTTGCAAACAAACTGCTTAACGCGGCGCTCAAAAATGTGATCACCGATGATCAGCTCACGCCAATCTCAATGCTTCAATTGGCACAAGCAATGCGCGATCTCAATACGAGCAAAATCCCCACCTACACGATTGCCGCATCTGGCGAAATGGTTGGCGACCAGGCAGTTCTTGTGCCGCGAATTCAGAATGACACAATGCGCGAGATTCTCGCCTTGTTTCAGGGCAAAGCAAGTTTTGCAACACCTGGTTCGGTGGCTGATGCACCACCAACATCCGACATGGCAACGACAGAAGGTGCTCTCGGCGGTATCACTAGTGGACAAATAATTCCGGTGAACTACGTGAAGTACACGAGCAATGCTGCATCATCTGCACCACCAACAACACTTCCAGTTGTCGCGCCAGAGCAAGCAACGCTCGGTGTTTCTCCGCCAAACGATCCGAGTTGCCGCTAGTCGAGCACTCGTCGTAGTGCGTCGGGCACATCGCTCGGCCCACTCACGGTTGTAAACCGCGCGCCAACTTGTTGGGCAAATACGCGAGCTTCAGCATCATCGTCGACTGGTGCGATGACCACGAGCTCTTCGAGCGAACTACCAGCGAGCACCGCGTCGCCATCCACAGTCGATCGGCAATCAGAAAACAAAATCGTTACTCGCCTACCCGCCCGAGATCGTGCAAGCTGCTGGCTCGCTGTTGTAAGTGCTTGAGCAAGGTTGGTTGTTCCAAACCCCCGCAACGAAAGCACTGTGTTTACAACTTGTTCGCTTGACCGCGAAATATTCT
>Ga0209298_10002965_pt1 | contig 10353 bp, 7 predicted proteins | sample S_140806_EF_Meta_FD_187325 | JGI IMG/M metagenome (GOLD analysis project Ga0209298, IMG submission 187325) | Freshwater microbial communities from Lake Simoncouche, Canada to study carbon cycling - S_140806_EF_MetaG (SPAdes) (version 2) | ecosystem: Environmental > Aquatic > Freshwater > Lake ... | reverse complement strand
AACTTCAATGTGATCGAATCGGATCCAGAAGGGGGTCTCGATCTCTACTTCCGCCAGTGCGCCATCGCCGTGACCTGCCGGGATCTGGCGATCATGGCCGCCAGCCTGGCCTGCCAGGGTCGCAACCCGATCAGCGGCGCCGAACCCCTCACCGCCGACATCACGATTCAGATGCTGGCCCTGATGGGCACCTGCGGCATGTACGACTACGCCGGCCAATGGCTCCATGACGTGGGCATGCCGGCCAAGAGCGGCGTGGGTGGCGGCGTGCTGGCCGTGGTGCCGGGTCGACTGGGTATCGCCGTGTATTCACCGCGCCTCGATCCCTTCGGCAACAGTGTGCGGGGCATCGAGGTGTGCGAAGAACTCTCCGACCGGCTCGGGCTGCACCTCTACAACCAGAATCCCCGGGCAATCAACACGATTCGCCGCAGCTACGCCGGCAGCCACCGCCGCTCCCGCCGCTGGCGAGACTCCACCGAGGCCGGCATCCTCGAGCAACTGGGCACCCGCATCCGGGTGGTGCATGCCCAGGGAGTGCTCGACTTCGCTGCCACCGAACAGTTGCTGGCCGAACTCACGGCGATCGCCGGCCAGGCCAGCGTGGTGGTGGTGGACTTCAACCAGGTGCTGGAGCTGCCCCCCACCTCCTGTTCGATCCTGCTAGGGCAGGTGGCCCTGCTCCGGTCCCAGCCGATCACGGTGCTGTTCTCACGCGCCGACCACCTGCCCAGCCTGGTAGGCCTGGATCACGGTATGCCCATGCTGCCCACGATCGACGCGGCCCTGGAGGAAGCCGAAACCATCCTGCTGCGAAAGGAGCGGCCGGAATTCCCCCACAGGCAGGCAACCCAGCCCACGATCCTCGATGGCCTGGATCCGGACCATCGCGCCATCCTCAAACCCCTGCTGGAACTCACCAGCTTCAAGGCCGGCGAAGCGGCCGTGCAGCGCCACCAAAGTGGCGACACCCTTTACATCGTGGTCGATGGCATCTTCACCACCATGATCCGGGTGAACCTCAGCAACGGCACCAAGAAAGCCACTCGGCTCTCCACCTTCTCCAACGGCATGTGCTTTGGGGAGATCGGCTTTCTCACCGGCCAGCCCCGTACCGCCGATGTAATCGCCGACACGGATGGCCACTGCCTGCTGCTGCATCGTGAGGTTCTCGACAACCTCGGAAGGAGCCGACCGGAGGTGGTGATCGCCCTGCTGCGCGCCCTCAGCAGCGAACTGGGCAGCAAGCTGGCCAGCGCCAGCTACCAGCTCACCCTGCTGGAGCACTACTAACTGGTGCGGCAGCCGGAACAGCACGAGACTCGCAATCGAGCGATCGCCTCCAGCGCCCTGCCCTGCCTGCTGGCGGAGAGTCCCGACGACAGCCCGCTCTCCGCGGCCAGCAGCTCTCCTTGTGGGCGGATCTGTGGGGGCGGCCGGCGATACCGGAAACTGGAACCATGACGGCCAGCACCACCACTCCCGCCACCCCTGCCGACAGCCGCGGCGGCGACCCGATTCCGGCGCGTCCGGAGCGCGGCAGCTACTGGATCACCACCTTCGGCTGCCAGATGAACAAGGCGGACTCGGAGCGGATGGGGGGCATCCTCGAGGCCATGGGCTACACCCCCGGCAGCGACGAACACAGCGCCGATCTGGTGCTCTACAACACCTGCACCATCCGCGACAACGCGGAGCAGAAGGTGTACAGCTACCTGGGTCGCCAGGCCCTGCGCAAACGGGCCGACCCCAACCTCACCCTGGTGGTGGCCGGCTGCGTGGCCCAGCAGGAGGGTGAAGCCCTGCTGCGGCGGGTGCCCGAACTGGATCTCGTGATGGGCCCCCAGCACGCCAACCGCCTCGCCAGCCTGCTGGAGCGGGTGGAAAGTGGCCAACAGGTGGTGGCCACCGAAGAGCACACCATCCTCGAAGACATCACCACGGCCCGCCGGGACAGCGCTGTCTGCGCCTGGGTGAATGTGATCTACGGCTGCAATGAGCGCTGCACCTACTGCGTGGTGCCGGCCGTGCGGGGGCGGGAACAGAGCCGGCTGCCCCAGGCCATCCGACTGGAAATGGAGGGCCTGGCGGCCCGGGGATATCGGGAGATCACCCTGCTGGGCCAGAACATCGACGCCTATGGCCGCGACCTGCCCGGCATCACCCCGGAGGGCCGCCGCGCCCATACCCTCACCGACCTGCTGGCCTCCGTGCACGACGTGGAAGGAATCGCCCGGATCCGCTTCGCCACCAGCCACCCCCGTTACTTCACCGAACGCCTGATCGATGCCTGCGCCGACCTCTCCAAGGTGTGCGAGCACTTCCACATCCCCTTCCAGAGCGGCGACGACGACGTGCTGAGGGCCATGGCCAGGGGCTACACCGTGGACCGCTACCGCCGCATCATCGACCGCATCCGCCAGCGGATGCCCGACGCGGCGATCAGTGCCGACGTGATCGTGGCCTTTCCCGGCGAGAGCGATGCCCAATTCCGCCGCACCCTCAATCTGGTGGAGGAGATCGGCTTCGACCTGGTGAACACCGCCGCCTACTCGCCGCGCCCCAGCACCCCCGCCGCCGACTGGTCCAACCAGGTGCCGGAGGCGCTGAAGGTGGAGCGGCTGCAGGAACTCAACGCCGTGGTGGAGCGGGTGGCCCTCCATCGCAGTGCCCGTTATCAGGGAAGGGTGGAAGAGGTGCTGGCCGAGGGGGTGAATCCGAAGGATCCGACCCAGCTCATGGGCCGCACCCGCAACAACCGGCTCACCTTCTTCCCGGCAGCCCGGCCGGAGGGCCCGGTCCACCGCCCCGGGGAGCTGGTGCGGGTGAAGATCGACACGGTGCGTGCCTTTTCCCTGAGCGGCAGCCTCGCCTGAGCGGCCCTCCCGGGCAGCGGCGGGCGCCGGCAGGCAGCCCTGGCCTCGCCCCGGGGGAAGTTGGCTGATACGTTTGGCGCCGCCCCGATGTCCCCATGCCCAGCGATCCCCTGCTGCCATCCACCTGCCACGTTGGGGTGGTGTTCGGGGGAGCCTCCGGGGAGCACGCGGTGTCGATCCGCTCAGCCCAGACGGTGGTGGGGGCCCTGCGCCGGGGCGCCAACGCTGAGCGCTACCGACTGAGCTGCTTCTACATCGACCGTCAGGGCCACTGGTGGCCTTCTGCGGTGGCCGAGGCCGTGCTGGAGCGGGGGGTGCCGGCCGAACCGGCCGACCTGCCCGATCCCCTGGCTCCGGCTGGCTTCCGCGGTTTTCCCGACGGGGCCCTGGCGGTGGAGGTGTGGTTTCCGGTGCTGCATGGCCCCAACGGCGAGGACGGCACCATCCAGGGGCTGTTCAGCCTGATGCAGGTGCCCTATGTGGGATCCGGCGTGCTGGGCTCAGCCGTGGGGATGGACAAACAGGCCATGAAGGCCGCCTTCGCCGCGGCCGGCCTGCCCCAGGTGGCCTACGCCTGCGTGGAAGCCTCCGAGCTGGCGAAGGTGGACGACGCCGAAGCCTCGGGCAGCGGCAGCGGCGGCCTGATCGACCGCCTGGAAGCCGAGCTCGGCTATCCCTGCTTCGTGAAACCGGCCAACATGGGCTCTTCGGTGGGCATCAGCAAGGCCAGCGACCGGGACGGCCTGCTGGAGGGTCTGCGGCAGGCAGCCGCCCTTGATCCCCGGCTGGTGGTGGAACAGGGCGTGAGCGCCCGCGAACTGGAATGCGCCGTGCTGGGCACCACGGAGCTGCGGGCCTCGGTGCTGGGCGAGATCTGCTTTGACGCCGACTGGTACGACTACACCACCAAATACAGCGAGGGGCTCAGCCACACCGTGATTCCGGCCAAAGTGCCGGCGGAATTGGCGGATCGGGCCCAGGCCATGGCGATCGCCGCCTGCCGCGCCGTGGGAGCCAGCGGCCTCTCGCGGGTGGATTTCTTCTACGACCAGAACAGCGGCGATCTCTGGCTCAATGAGATCAACACCCTGCCGGGTTTCACCAGCAAGAGCATGTATCCGATGTTGTGGGAGGCCAGTGGGTTGCCCCTTGTGGAGCTGGTGCACGACCTCGTGCGGGGGGCGCGAGAATCCGGTGGGATTCCGCTTTCCCCGAACCAAGTGCCATGACCCAAGGCCTTCTCTGGCTGCCGTTGCTGCTGGTCTTCGTGCTGCTGACCGGCCTTGGCTGGCTGGAACGCCGCCGCCAGCAGCTCTTTCGCGACTGGGCCGAGGGTGCCGAACTGGCCAAGCTGGATGGCTGCGGTGCGGCCCGCCTGATCGATGGCGAGCTCAGCTGGAGCACCTTCCAGGCCGGCAGTTTCCAGCCGGCCGGCAGCTTTCCGATCAAGCAGCTGGAACTGGTGGAGCTGCTCTCCCTCGGCTCCGGGGAAGCCCCGCTCACCACGGAGAGCCAGGGCGCCTGCCGGCTGCGGCTGGTGGGAGGCGGCCTGCAGAAGGATCTGCCCTTCTCCGATGCCGAGCGGGCCCGCCGCTGGATCGATGAACTGATGGCGCGCTCGCGCTGCGAGCTCTGAGATGGGAATAGAGAGGCGAACGGTGGGTTGTCAACGATGAGTGATTCCTCCTTGCGTCCCGGTGCCGAACGCCGACGCCAGCTGCGTCAGGAACGCCGGGCGGATCGGTTGCGCAATCTCTGGCGGCTGGTTGTGTTCAGCGCTATGGCCGGCGGGCTGGGCTACGGGCTCCTGAGCCAGGGTTGGACCCTTCGCTCCCCCAGCCAGGTGGAGGTGAGCGGCAGCCAGCTGGTGAGCCGGGACCAGGTGATCCAAGCGGCCGGGCTGAGCTTCCCCCAGCCCCTCCTTGCCCTTCAGCCCCGTCAGATCATCCAGACCCTCTCCGTGGCCCTGCCGGTGGAGAATGTGCGGGTCAGCCGTCTGATGCTGCCCCCCCGGCTGCGGGTCGAACTGATCGATCGCGCGGCGGTGGCCCGGGCCGAACGGCGGAGCAAGGCCGGCCTAGAGCAGGGCTACGTGGATCGGCTAGGCAACTGGATCAGCCTGCAACAGAACCTGGGTGTGCGGCTCGAAGGCACCCAGGAGCTTCGCGTGGTGGGCTGGAATGAGCGCCATCGCTCGACCCTGGCCAAGGTGCTGAAAGAGAGGCAGGCCTTCGGCGGCAGGTTGCAGGAGATCCGCTTCGATCCCGAGGGCAGCCTGTGGCTCAGCACCAAGGATCTGGGCCCCCTGCGGCTGGGCCCTGCGGATGGCCAGCTAGAGCGTCGCCTTGCGGTGGCGGCCCACCTCAATGCCACCCTGCCAGCCGATCTGCGGGGCCGGCGTCCCCAGATCGTTGACCTGAGCGACCCCGACCAGCCAGAACTCAGCCTCACTGGCCTCAAGCCCGTGGACGATTCCGGTCCGGCCACCGCGGTCCGCCCCCGCGGAGGCCAGTAGGAAGCCCAGCAAGCCAACCCACACAGGATGTTGCGCCCAGGCCGCTTCCAGGGCAGGCTAGACCCCAATCTTTGGCCGTTCCAGCCAACGACATAATGCAGCCGCAGAACAACGGCATCAGCCCACCGAGTTCCACCGCCGAGCCCGTCAATTCAGGCCAGTTCAGTCCCCCTGCAGGACTGACCTCCTCCAGACCCGGCGCCGTCGATCCATTGCCCCCGCAGGCGCCAACCCAGGAGACCACAGCGATGAGCCAGACCGTGCCGAGCAGCAATGGCATCGTTCCCAGCCAGACGGCTCGGATTGAGGTGATCGGTGTCGGAGGAGGAGGCAGCAATGCCGTGAATCGCATGATCCAGTCGGATCTTCAGGGCGTGGGCTACCGGGTGCTCAACACGGATTCTCAGGCCTTGCTGCAATCGGCGGCCCAGCAGCGCATCCAGCTGGGTCAGAAGCTCACCCGGGGCCTCGGGGCCGGCGGGAACCCCATGATCGGCCAGAAGGCGGCTGAGGAATCCCGCAACGACCTGCTGCAATCCCTGGAAGGGGCCGACCTGGTGTTCATCGCCGCCGGCATGGGCGGCGGTACCGGCACCGGCGCCGCACCGATCGTGGCCGAAGTGGCCAAGGAATGCGGCGCCCTCACCGTGGGCATCGTGACCAAGCCCTTCAGCTTCGAGGGTCGGAAACGGCAACGCCAGGCCGAGGAGGGCATCGCCCGGCTGGCCGAGCATGTGGACACCCTGATCGTGATCCCCAACGACCGTCTGAGGGAGGCCATCGCCGGTGCCCCCCTGCAGGAGGCCTTCCGCGCCGCCGACGACGTGCTGCGCATGGGCGTGAAGGGCATCACCGACATCATCACCAAGCCGGGCCTGGTGAATGTGGACTTCGCCGACGTGCGCTCGGTGATGGCCGAAGCCGGCACCGCCCTGCTGGGCATCGGCGTGGGTTCGGGCCGCTCCCGGGCCACGGAGGCCGCCCAGGCTGCCATGACCAGCCCGCTGCTGGAGTCGGCGCGGATCGACGGAGCCAAGGGCTGCGTGATCAACATCAGCGGCGGCCGCGACATGACCCTCGAAGACATGACCACCGCCTCGGAGGTGATCTACGACGTGGTGGATCCCGACGCCAACATCATTGTGGGGGCCGTGGTGGATGAAAGCCTTGAGGGTGAGATCCACGTGACCGTGATCGCCACGGGCTTCGAGAGCGGCGGCAGCTATCGGCCCGAGCGGAGCAGCAGCTTCAGCACCCCCTACCAGGCGGCGGTGAGCGAGGAGCGTGGGGCGAAGATTCCGCCCTTCCTACTCAACCGCCAGGCCAGGCCCGAATAGGACCCGAATCGCCGCCCTCCGCTCGAACCTCCTTCGTCCCAGAGGCTGAGGGGTTCGTCCTGGACGACGGCCATCCGGTGCAGAGCAGCCGTGCCTGGGTGGAGCACCCGCACGCTGCGAGCGATGGCGCCCATGGGGTCAGCCCTGCCACCGGCCTGGGCGCCCTGAAGGGGGTGACCCGGAGTCCACGCCTGCCCGGAGCATCCCGTGTGGCTGCTCCCTTCCGGTCCTGACCAGATTTGGGCGTCCTGGCCGCGTGGGTCCGAGTCGGTTTCAACTTAGCAAGGCCCGCCGCCGGGATGGCCAGCGGCGGGCTGCAACGATGGCAGGTGTCCAGCCCGCTACGCCGCCGTGCCCCAGCGCCCGCATGACCTGCTGCAGCGCAAGCAGGCCGGTCTGCCAATCAGCGTGCTCACCGCCTGGGATGCCCTCTCGGCGGCGATCGTGGCCGAAGCGGGTGCCGATGCGGTGCTGGTGGGCGATTCCCTGGCGATGGTGGTGCTGGGTCATGCCACCACCCTGCCGGTGACGCTCGAGGAGATGCTCCACCACTGTCGGGCCGTGGGCCGTGGCCTGGCGATGGCGGCCGGCAGCCACCCCCCCCTGCTGATCGCCGATCTGCCCTTCCTCAGCTACCAATGCGGCGCCGACGACGCCGTGGCGGCCGCCGGCAGGGTGCTGAAGGAAACGCCGGCGGCGGCCGTGAAACTGGAGGGTGCCGAACCGGAAACCCTGGCCGTGATCGACCGGATGGTGCGCAGCGGCATCCCGGTGATGGGACACCTGGGGCTCACGCCGCAGTCGGTGCATCGGCTGGGCTACCGCCGCCAGGCCCAGGACCCGGTGGCTCAGGAGCGGCTGCAGCGCCAGGCTCGGGAACTCGAGGCGGCCGGCTGCTTCGCCCTGGTGCTCGAACACGTGCCCGCCTCGGTGGCGAGCACCATCAGCGGCCTGCTCACCAACCCCGTGATCGGCATCGGCGCCGGCGAAGGCTGCGACGGCCAGGTGCGGGTCACCGCCGACCTACTGGGGCTCACGCCCCGCCAGCCCCCCTTCTCGCCTCCGCTCATCGATGGGCGGGGTCTGGCGATCGAGGCGCTGCGGGGCTGGATCGGCAGCCAGCGCGCTCCCACCACGCGAGGCACTCCCGCAGCACCCCATTGCTGAGGGCCAGGCCCTCCGGGTCACTCAGCCGCCAGCGGGGTCCTTCGATTCGCAGCAGTCCCTCCCGCTCGTAAGGCTGAAGCCAATCCCGCAGGTCGGCCAGGGCCTCCCGCCTGACCTGATAGGCGGCGGCGAGGGCCTCCAGGTTCACCCCCTCCCGGCGACGGAGGCCCACCAGCAAACGCTCGTCGAACGGCATGCCGCTGCTGGAAGGTTGGCTGGCCCCAGCGCCGAGCACCGCCGCCGCGCATGATCCCGACGGGTCTTCGCCGGCCTCCACCGGTTCCTCCCTCCGGGGGGGAGCAGCGGATGCCAGCCAGTCGGCATAGGCCTGGCGGGTGCGCGGCCTGGCCTGGCGCTCGCCCCAGGGTGCCGCGGTGGCACCCAGCCCGAAGCCCCACCAGCCGGCGCCGCTCCAGTAAACGCGGTTGTGGCGGGAGGCGTGGCCGGGCAGGGCGTAGTTCGACACCTCGTAGTGGCCGTAGCCCGCCGCGGCAAGGCGGCGCTGGCTGATCTCCATCAGGTCCGCCGAGGTGTCCTCATCCGGCAGGGGCAGGGCTCCGCGCCGCTGCAGGCGCTCGAACACGGTGCCGGGTTCCACGATCAGGTCGTAGAGGGAGAGATGGGGAGCCCCCACGGCGATGGCCTGCGCCAGGTCCGACTGCCAGTGGCGCAGCACCTCCTGGCGGGGTGGGAAGCAACCGGCCGCCGGCTCACCGCCGGGTGCAGCTCCGCCCGCCAGAGGAACCCCCTGGATCAAATCAAGACTCCAACTGCGCAGCTCCCCGGCCCGGCGGGCCCGCTCCAGCCAGCCGGCGGCCTCGAGCAGGTCGGCGCGGCGGTGGCGACGGCCGAGGCTGGCCAGCACGGCGTCGTCAAAGCTCTGGCCGCCGAGGCTCACCCGGTTGACACCGGCGGCCAGGTACCCGGCCAACCGGGGCCGATCGAAGCTGGCTGGATCCATCTCCAGGCTGATCTCCGCGGCCGGGGCCAGGCCGAAACGGCGCGCCAGGGCCTCCAGGAGTCCCCCCACCTGGTTGGGGGTGAGCATCGAGGGAGTGCCGCCGCCCAGGTAGACGGTGGAGAGGGGCGGCCCCGCCGGGGAACGGCCGATCTCCCGATGCAGCAACTCCAGGTAGGCGGCAATCGAGGCCGCACCTGGCCCACTGGCGCCGTCGGCCCGATCCCCCAGGGGCACCACCGGGAAATCGCAGTAGAAGCAGCGGCGGTGGCAGAAAGGGATGTGGAGGTAGGCGCTGCGGGGGGGCGGGCTCCATGGGCCCGGGGTGGCGGGGGCGGACTGGTGAGGGTTCTCGGTCACGGCGGGTAACCCCCTGCGGCCGAATCGCCCGGGATCGGGCATGCTGCCTTGCTGACGTGATGGGCAGCCACGCGAATTCGGCCCCTTGGACCCATGGTGGACTCCCTCATCCTGCTGCTGTTCCTGATCTCCGGCGCCGCCACCGGCTGGCTGGGGGTGGACCTGCTGCCGGAAAACCTGCTGCAGCAGGTGACCAACCTCGAAGGGTTGCGCACCGTGCTGGCCGGCTTCGGGGCCTTCTTCGGGCTCCTGGCCGGCTTCTTCTTCCAGCAGCTGCGCAAGCGCCTGATGGCCCAGGTGCGCAGCATGCCCACCGATCTGCTGGTGAGCCGGGCCGTGGGCCTGATCCTGGGGCTGCTGGTGGCCAACCTGCTGCTGGCACCGATCCTGCTGCTGCCCCTGCCCTGGGAGGTGGTGCTGGTGAAGCCCCTGGCAGCGGTGCTCAGCAATGTGTTCTTCGGCGTGTTGGGCTACAACCTGGCCGAGGTGCATGGCCGCACCCTGCTGCGGCTCTTCAACCCCACCAGCACCGAAGCCCTGCTGGTGGCCGATGGGGTGCTGCTGCCAGCCAGCGCCAAGATCCTCGACACCAGCGTGATCATCGATGGCCGCATCCGGGGCCTGCTGGAATCGGGGCTGCTGGAGGGTCAGGTGATCGTGGCCCAAGCCGTGATCGATGAACTGCAGGCCCTGGCGGATTCCAGCAACGCCGAGAAGCGCGGCAAGGGCCGCCGCGGCCTGAAGCTGCTCTCCGAGCTGCGCGAGACCTACGGGCGGCGTCTGGTGGTGAACAGCACCCGCTACGAGGGCAATGGTGCCGACGACAAGCTGCTCAAGCTGACGGCCGACACGGGCGGCACCCTGCTCACCGCCGACTTCAACCTGGCCCAGGTGGCCCAGGTGCAGGAGCTCAAGGTGATGAACCTCAGCGCCCTGGTGATCGCCCTGCGGCCCGAGGTTCAGCCGGGCGATGCCCTGCAGCTGAAGATCGTTCGCGAGGGCAAGGAGGCCGACCAGGGCGTGGGCTACCTGGAGGACGGCACCATGGTGGTGGTGGAAGACGCCCGCCAGCGCATCGGTGACCGTCTGGCAGTGACCGTGACCGGAGCCCTGCAGACCCCGACGGGACGGATGGTGTTC
>Ga0209298_10002958_pt1 | contig 10368 bp, 22 predicted proteins | sample S_140806_EF_Meta_FD_187325 | JGI IMG/M metagenome (GOLD analysis project Ga0209298, IMG submission 187325) | Freshwater microbial communities from Lake Simoncouche, Canada to study carbon cycling - S_140806_EF_MetaG (SPAdes) (version 2) | ecosystem: Environmental > Aquatic > Freshwater > Lake ... | reverse complement strand
ACCTTGTGGCAATGTAAGTTCTACACGGCGAACTCCAGCAGGGTTGGCTGTACGGATAACTGCATCGCCACCAAGTTGTAGTTCTTGTACATCTTGAGGTAATACAATTGGAGCCTGTACAGATTTTTCTGCTGCTTCCATTGCAAGTAACGCAAAGCGGTTTCGCAACAATTGTATACCAAGTACGTCATCAAATTGTCCACGCAGTTCACCATCAACAGATGGCTTACGTGCAACAACTACCATCATCTTGCCAAGCGGATTTGCTGCTTGAGATAAGATTAAATTTTCTTTGGTAGGCAAGTAAATAACTGATTGTTCTTTATCGTAGTAACGAATCATCTCAATCTGATGATTTAAATCTTGCTTATATCCTTCTTTACCAAGTAGTTCTCTTTCATACTCAGGGAACTGAGAGGTTAGTTCACCAAGTGTAAGCATATATCGTTTAGCAAATGCAACACAACGTCCATAGCGGTCAAACTCAGGATAAGCACCTATTGGGTTTTCTATGCGTATGCGTGGCAGTTTTGCTTCTTCATCAAGTTCAATAATGAATGGAACAAAACCATATGTTATATACCAGTCTGCTCCTGAGTACATATGTACCGAAAGGTCAGAGTGTTGAAAGTAGTTAGAAGCAATACGAGTACGCTTGTCAGCAAAGGTACGGGCACGGTCAGAAACTTGATTGGCAGCAGAACAGTTAACAGCAGGAAGCGGAGCCATAACTTCAGATAAATCACGAGCAACAATGTCAATAAAGTTTGCTACTACGTTAGCATCAACGCCCTCTGGGAAGAAGTTAGGATAGACCTGAGAAATCTTACCTTTACGGACAGCAAGAACATCTAGGTTGCGAGCATCACGCTCGTGATTACGATAGCGAAGAGAGGCTACTCGCGCTGCTATCTGTTCAATATTCAGTGCCATTTAATTCCTAACGTAAATTTATTAGTTTCCCATTGGACGGTAGGTTTTATCTACTGTATTTGATTTTGTAGTTACTCCGCCAGTAGCACGCCAAGCGGCTGGGACTGGAACACCTGCATCAATAAAAGACTTTTTAAATCTTGCAATAGCGGCAGTAGGATTCTGTTTATACTTTGCACCAACGGCTGCAATTAAAGAAGGTCCTTGACCTACATCTTTTCTTGTTTCGGTAGTTTCTGAAATGGTTTGTACCGCATCATTAAATTTTTCTTTATTGCTACCCCTTGCATCTGGATTAACCCAAGATACATCTGGACGTTTTTTTATTGGCATATTATTTTCCTTATCCGTAAGTTTCAGACCATTGAGAAGCAAAGGCTTCATCAAGATTTAGTGACGAGCGTTGTGACATTTGAGCCTGTGTAGCCCAACGGTTTGTTTGCCATTTGGCTCCGCGAGATGATTGTTGCATTAATTCTCGCACTCTGATAATAGCAAACCATAAAGCCATCACACAGTCTGTAGGATTCTTAGTGTCAGGCTTCCAAGTTATAAGTTGTTGAACTAAAGTCTTAAGACCTTCAGAACCTTCATTGCTTGGTAGTTGTATTATATTGTTATCTTGGAATCTTCCATCTCTGACAGTGCCAAAAAGACTTGCCATAGATGCCACGCCAAAACCAACATCCCACTTATTCTTACCAGTGAAATGAGAGTTGAGCGTAGTTCCATATGAGGCTAACCAGTTTCTTAATTCATCATCTAAGGCGTAAGCCTTCTGATGAGCATTGATTTCAATTCTTAACTCTTGCGGTTTATACTTAATGACCCATTCTTCCATCAGGTCACGAATTCTTTGTGGAGTAGTGTCAGTCATATTGACACAATCCAAAACATATATCTTGCTATCGGTTCTGTTGTAAGAAACTACAACTGCTCCTGTGGCTCCTGCCATTGCGGGGTCAAGCCCAATAACTGTGTATGTAGACTCAGTATGCTTTGGATGACCAGGGGTTCCTGCTTTGAGCGGTCCACGCTTTCGCATTCCATTAACGCTACCTGCAACAACTGTTGGCGAAAAGATGGAGTCTTCGGTAACATCTTCTTGTTGGTAGACCATTGCCCAAACAGAGGGAGCGACTTCAGACCTTCTAGTAAAGAGCGAGGGTCCGTCCCACTTTGGGTAGAGTCCTTGCTCGTCTGGCTCATCTCGTTCACTTTCGGCTCTGTCAGTCTTAGCCCATAAGGTTTTCCAGTTGTTAGGCTTCTCGTCAAATTCTAATACGGCTGGCTGACTGAAGTAAGTGAATGGGGATTTGCCACCCGTCCACTGCCCACCATCTCGTATCATTTTGTATAAATCTATGGGAGCGACACGGGTTCCTACTATAAGCAGTTTTCCGTGCCGTCCCAGACGTGTGATAACTTCCTTCTGAAGCCATTCAATTTGCTTCTCCCACTCGTGGGCATTTGAGTTCATCACAACATCGTCTAGGATAATCAGGTCGGCGCGTGCGCCATAAATCTGTGACCCGAATCCTAATGCTTGTACCGTAGGGTCTTTCTCGCCACTATCGCGCCCAGCACCTAGGTAAATCATATCTGCTGACCAAGTAGGTGAATCGGCTTTGTAGCCACCATTTGGTCCAAAAGTCATTTGGAGTTTAATCCAGTTAGGATGACTCATTCTTGTCTTGATTGCTGATAAGAATTTACGAGCCATACCTTGGGTTTTAGAAACTATAATAATTCGCACATTGGGATTTGTGGCTATGCGGTAAGTCACATAGTTGATTGTGATAACCGTAGACTTAGCGTGTTCAGGAGGTACGTTGATAAGTACCCGATTGAGAGCACCCTGTTCAAAAGTCATAGAGGGATGAAGCCAGCGAGGCTGACGTTCTTCAATTAGGTCAACCCAGTCCTTGTGATGGTCAAAGAGTTTGGTATCTAGGAATTGCTCAGAGAAATCCTCAAATGAGATATCCTTGATATTGCTTAAGTCTACCCTTACACCTTGTCCAACAAGTCGGGCTTTGTCAGCCTTATCTTTGAAGTCAGGGTCTATATGTGACCATTGCCTAAAGTTGGTGTCAGACCTGCCTACGGCAGCCATAGCCGCTGTAATAGTTGCACCTTGTTCAAGTAATACTAAAACTTCCCCTTGGGCTTGCGCCTTAGAAACGTTTTGTTTTCCAGCCTTACGACCCATTAAGTTATCCCCTTAAAACAGTCTTATAACGGTGCCCATAAAAGGGCAGTCCTCTCCCATATTTATATTATATGTATATATATTATATATTATATATAAAGGAGCCTGACGGAATTAAAGGGAGGAAGGCTCCCTGCTTTTAGATATTAAATTATTTATCTATACATATAAGATAACCTGTTCAAACAGGTGAAAACGAACACTTTGTAGAGATATATTTATTTATATGTCTTATTTGTCCTATTATGTATATATATTATACCCCCTTATATAACAGATAATCTTAGGTGGACAGTACAGTAATGATGTGGGCGCAGATTAAACAACCCTAGGTCAAATGGGCGGATAACTCTTACCCTTTAGGTTAGGTATATGCTACCAATAGGTAACTTACCAGTAGGTAACTTACTCATTAGTAACATATTAATAATGAATTACTGGGAAGTAATTAAATACTTATGGCGGGCGGCTATCTCCCTGAGGGTTTCTAGCCCCCCGTTATATCTCTATTTTAAAATAGAACTTATAGAATTAATCCTCAAATTGTAAACAATCTACAATATACAAGGTTCCGCGAGTGTGACGTAAATCACACGTTTTACCCTTGCCTTATGTCTTACGGCGTGAGAGTATTCTCTTAATCGGGGAATTACCCCGCGAAGATAGGAGAAACAGAAAATGAACCAGAGAGACGCGATACATTACATAGCAACACGCCAGCAGTTCCAAGCCTCAGCCCTGAGCGGTATCCAAGGGCGAAGCAACTACTACGGACAACTCAACAACGAAGAAGTAGCACAATATGAAAAGGTTAGAGACTCCATAGATTATGTGGTTATGAGTTACCAGACTCCAATCGCTTGGCACTCTTCAGAGGGTTGGTATGTTGTTTCCCAAAAGTTCAGCGTGACCACTAGCAAGCACACAAATTACATCCGTCGAGCCATCGCCGAGAGTTTAGAGGGGGTGAAATAATGATACTGCACGCAACTAATCTAAACCGTTACGGATACGGCAAGGGGTGGCAGGTAAACGCGCTAACAGAGGGCACCGAGTCAGAGTGTACATTCTACGGTATTTCCAAAGAGTACGCATTAAGGCAAGCGCGGGCAATTATTAAAACCCAAGGGCGATTACCGCACGAACCCTACAAAGGAGCAGACGCAATTTTCAAAGGTTTTAAATTAGAAGGGGCGAGCAAATGAGCGAGCAAGACCCACAGAAAAATAAGTTTTGGAACTGTCCAAAATGTGGAAAATTAAATCTGGGGGCGTGGTGTCCGTGCGACAAAGAAACAGGGAAAGAATAAATAAGTGATACAACTCACAGCCCCGCACCCTTGACAGAGGGCGCAGAGAGCGAGACTCTAGCGGGGTACGAGCAGGGCGGGGACTTCTCACCTTGTGACTTAAGACAGGAGAAAGAAGATGGCAAAATTGCGAGAGGGAATGAAGCAAGTCAGAACACCCCACACTTGGGGCAAGACGAGCACTCATTACGAATATAAGGGCGTTAGGATTAGAAAACATCGTGATAGTTGGACATTTGGCAGAGAAGTTCAGATGATGGAGACGGGCAAGATTGTTGTATCTGACGGGTACGCAGACTGTCGTCTTACTGGAGCGGCTGATATTGTGGAGATATATCTAAAAAACCCAAATTATATTTTAGACACAGCGTGCGGAGTCTTTCGACTTAGCGAGGTAAGAAAATCAGAACTCAAAACAGGGGCACGCCAACGCGTAATGGACGAAATGAAAGCATTAGAAGATTATCTAACCCAATATCTACAAGAAAAAAACTGGGACAAGTTGGCAAGTATGGCAGACAGAATGAAACAATTTACAACCCGCAACGCGTGGGTATTTGAAGTTGAAGATGTAACAGTTTAGGCAAGACAGCCCCGACTCTTAGCGGGCGACAGGTTCACGACCTGACGGGGCAGGGGTTAGGGAGAAACTCTCCCCGACTTAAGACACAAGAACAGGAGAAAGCAAATGAACCAACCAACAGCACGCCAGCAATTCGCGATGGATTATACCCTGATAGTAGACAACGATTACGAAGCCTATCGAGAGGTAATGGACAAGGTCGGGGCGCTAATGGGTAGCGTGTCGAAACTATCCGAACATCTACGCGAAGGGTTCGAGAGTTACATCTCGCAAGTGGTAGAAAGAGAGCGCGAGCAGGGCAACACAGCAGGCGCGGACTTAATCGGGCAAATGCTAATCGGGATTGGCTCGGATACATTCGATGACATAGCCCGCCATTACATAGACACAGACCTAGAACAGCGCACCTATGAATGGCTCAACAAATCTGTTCGCACCATTAACGATATAGCCAAAGAGCAAGCCGAAAGCGTGGGCAACTAATGAACGATAGATTAATTGGTGATGGTCGGCTCTTGCTATGGGGGATTATATTTACTATCATCTGGTACGGAATAGAAACTATAAGAGAGAAGGGTAAAAAATGAGCGAGCCACAATATCTAGACGGGGACGCTACCGCTAGAGGATTAACAAATGAAAACGAACTACGCACCTTTACTGTGGAGTTCGAGATAGGAGATAACTACATTGAGGGCTTGGATATTGACTCAGTTATGGACGATATAGACGATGTAATGCGCGATGTCAAATGGTGTTGCGGTATTAAACTAATCAAAACAAACTAACGACTTAAGACAGGAGAATAAAATGAGTAAATTATATCACTACGTAATTATGTTTGATGAAGAATCGAATCATTGGAGTTTGGATATTGAAGGAGAAGAAACAGCCTTTCCAAATGGCACAATTTATAATAACCAAACTCGCGGTTGGGAGTATGGGTATGTAGGTGACGGCAACTTCACGGGCAAAGAACAAGAACTCACCGAAAAACTAAGCCAAGAGTTAGATAGTTGGAACTTATCACTTAAGACAGGAGAGCGATGAAAATAATCTGTAAAGATTGCGGTTGGGAAATAGTAAACGCACAATGGTGGCACAGCATAGACAAAGACAAATGGTTGTGCGATGATTGCGAAATGACAGAGCAAATCAAATCAAACAAACGACAGGGGATAAGAATATGAAAACAAACGCAAGAGATATTATCGTTACAAATCTAGACAAAGAAGTACAAGCAACGCGCACCGCACTATGGTTAGAGTACAAAGGGCAAGAGTACTTTTGCTATCTCACTTGGGACATTTTAGACGGGTTACAAATAGTCTATGGTGATGATACGCCAGACTGGTTCCACGATTTAAAAACAGAAGACCTAGACTTAGCGGCGTATAACTATCAACAGAAACGAAAACAAAATGCGTGAGTTCATAGTGACTTACTCTATATCTGGAATGGAATCAACCCTCTTTCAGATACCGAGCGACAAGGAACTACCCGCAGGTTGGGATAGTTTAGACTTAAGACAGAAAGATGAATGGCTATATCAAAACTCTGTGGGTGTTGAACAGAAGTGGAAAGATATAATAGATGGACGAGCGATAGATATAGCGGAGGTAACCAATGTCGAATCCAACACCTGAATATCTTATGGCAAGGGCTATGCTCCATCATAAGAACGCATTGTTAGAGATGATTAAACCAGAACCTAGTAATTTCCTCATTGAAAAAGACACTATGTTATGCCACTTCTATAAAGAAAAAGCGAGGGAAGCAAGTGAGTTTAGAGCACGCACCAGAGTGGCACAGGCAGGGACTATGCGCGGGGACGATAGACGCGAACAGATGGTGGTATGAAGTACAGAACAAAAGTTATGACGAGAAAGTATACGAAGCGTACAGGGCAGCCGAAGCAATATCTATCTGTAACGACTGCCCTGTAAAACATCTCTGCCTAGAAGAAGGGCTACTGGAAGAGAACTTACCTTGGGGTGTGCGAGGTGGACTGCTGGCAAGTGAACGGATAATGCTGGTTGGAAAACAAAATTCATACAGGTTAGTAGTAAGGAATGAAAGAAAGTTTCAAACCAATGTGCGATTAATTGTAAGAGGAAGGCGAGTACCGACAGAGGGACAAGAAGAATACTTAAGAATCTTAGAGAGAGAGCGGAAGTTTAATGAAAAAGAAAGCCGTAATCTTAGGGATACTGTTGGCGGTAGTGACAGCGACCCCGATTCTATCCCCGCATAACCCAAAGCCGATACCAAAGCACGCCACTATGGAACAGAAGAAAGCAAACAAAGTGTTGGCTATGAAACTGGCAAGGTATGGTTGGGGTTGGTCGGGCAAAGAATGGGTGTGTGCTGATACCCTTCTCACAAAAGAAAGTAGATACGACCATTTAGCAAACAACAAGACTTCATCTGCTTTCGGGATAGGGCAGATGTTAAACGAAACATCTAAAGACCCTGAGATACAGTTGCTCAGAACATTTAGATATATACAAAAGAGGTACGGAACTCCTTGTCGTGCCTTAAGACATCACAGACTAGGGTGGTATTAATGCTGGACTTACGAGGGAAACCACTCTTAGTCTGTGTATGTGGTAGTAAAATGTGGAAAGTTGTTGTAATGTGGGACGAAGAAGATAGAACTGTGAGTTGGTATGACTTACAGCAAGAATGTAAAATGTGTGGGGCACTTGCTACCGCACCAACCGAAATAGACTGGAGAGATTAATGCCTACGTATGAAATAATAGCAATAGAAAGAGTGCGTTCACGCGGAGTATTTGAAACAGAAACAGAAGAAGAAGCCTTAGAAATATTTAGACGTGAATCATTAAAGGTAGATTATAGCAAGAGCAAGATTGACCACTTGACTTCTGGTTGGAATCCAAAGGTCAAGAAGATTAAGGAGAAAGTTAATGGGTAAAGAAATAAAACTAGGTAAATTCTACTTAACTTTTGGCTGTAGTTTTAGGCGGATAGCGTTGGGCTTTAGCCTAGACAAATATCATTTTGATATTGACTTCTTATTCTTTTGGATAGGGATTGAATTCTAATGCCAACTTACGAGTATAGATGTAACAAATGCCTAAGTCTTACAGTCTTAAGACGTGAACAAGATGAACGAGATGATGAAGTTGCTTGTGTTTGTGGTAACAACTCTGATAGAATCTACAATGTGCCATCAATTCAGTTTAAGGGTAGCGGATTCTACAGGACGGACAACAAATGAGTTATCAACCTACAGTTTTAGAACAAGCAGATATGGACGAGTACTTGGCGGAGACTTGGGTAGACCCAGCCGAGCAAGAAGATATGTGGACTCAGGATACTGGGTTATCGTCTTCTTCTACTACGGTTTCTTCTTCCTTGTCTGGTAAGTCATAGTCTTGATAAGGTTTAAAGCCACCAAGTTTACGAACTAATCTTTTAATTGCTCTCTTGTGGCGCATACGAGCAGCGTCATCTGAACCCAACAACATTAGGTTGGCTATCTCTTTAAAGTCTAATGACTCAGCGTGACGGTAGAATAAAATCTTTCTATCATCTTTAGATAACTTCCAATAAATATAATCAATCTCAACCATCATAGCCTGTAAGTTTCCGCCTTCAGCAGGAGCCGAGGGGCGACCAGTTCTGCCTAAGTTAAGTCTATGTGTCACACCAATCTCACTTCTTAAGACAGGAGTTAATAAGGCTTCAACAACTTCTGGTTCGTAATAATATAAATCAGATATGTCATAACCTAAAGACTTAGCCTTCCATCTCTGACAATAATCTAAAGCCTGATTGCGAAGGGAACGATAGATTAAATTCTTTGCGTCCTTATTACCGATTGCTTCCCACTCATCAAGTTTTTTAGGATGTTCAAGGAACCATTCATAAAGTGATTGCCTTATATCTTGTATCTCAACAGTCTTAAACATCTTAAAGTATTCAAGGGCTACACTATCTACAATATAATCCCAAGGTTCAATGCGTTCCCAGCCAAGAGTCACAATAGTTTAACTCCATCTTCTACCTTAAGAAACGTAACAGTCTTAGTCATCTTAGATTTATTAACAAATTCTGTGGTAGATGGCAACCATTTTTCTTCCCACTTAAGTTCTAAGTCTGGGCGCAAAGCAAAGCCATAGATACCAGCAGGAGTAGAGTTTATATACCACGCATACATACCTAAATCTTTGGCAGTATCAACCAAGAAGTCATACTTTTTCTTTTCAAGTAGGAGCGTATCGTAATGCGTATTTCGTGACTTAAGTTCTATAAATAATTTAAACTCTTTTGTCATACAATCAAAGCCATCGTACTCATTAGGTGAACGTTCAAGGTCTTTAAAATGATACGCCTTTATCCAATCAAAGAGTTCTTGTTCTTTCATTCATTGTCCCATTGTTTTCTTAGAACCATCAATCCGATAATGGCGTAGTTCGCCATATCAACGAAGGAGTCTTCAAGACTTTCGTAGTGTGGTTCTCTTTGTTTATCAACAAGGTTATTAATGCGAGCCAGTTTGTCCCACATACGAACTCGCAATCCATTAAGAGCACCACCTGGTGATTGTGAAATGTTTTTGGAGCCGTAATCAGAATGTTTTTTGATGAGCAATGTTCCAAGTTCAACTGTTATATCCCTTACTGTTGTTGAGAAAGAAGGGATATGCTCAACGTCAACTCTAAGTGATTGCCTCTCACCTTCACTGTAGTAATTACGAAGCCCTGATTCTTTAGATGATTCACTATCAACCATATCTCTTCATTCTCCAAATTCTTCATCGGATGTATCCTCTGTTAGTAACTTCTCAAGGCTGTCATCAAATCGAAGCATCTCCGAATTGACTACCATTTCCTCAACCATCTCGGTTACTACATCTAAGCCTTTGTTCGCCGCATAAAGGGTAACATATACCGATTGTGTTATTTGTCTGATTTGTCCTGGATTGTCGGCGTGTTCATTTAAAAATCTAAGTAAAGAACCAAGCATTAATTTATATCCATTGGGCAAAACTAACATCGGATTGAACTCATCATCATCATCTATGTAATGGTCAACCATATCAAAGTGGTCTTCAAATGCTTCGCCACATTCATCACAGTAATTATCGTCATCGTCTAGGTTCAATGTTGAAACATCACTTTTATGTAGTTGGCTCCGTGCTTTACGAAGGCAGAGTTAACATCTTCCCCATCGGGCATCTGAATGATGGTAACTGGTAGTTCTCTTGCCAGAGAGCGAGCAAAGTCAGTACCTGCTTGGTCTCCATCGGCAAAAACAAATACTCTTTCAAAGTCAGCAAGCAATCTTGTGTAATGTTTCTTCCA
>Ga0209298_10002954_pt1 | contig 10377 bp, 7 predicted proteins | sample S_140806_EF_Meta_FD_187325 | JGI IMG/M metagenome (GOLD analysis project Ga0209298, IMG submission 187325) | Freshwater microbial communities from Lake Simoncouche, Canada to study carbon cycling - S_140806_EF_MetaG (SPAdes) (version 2) | ecosystem: Environmental > Aquatic > Freshwater > Lake ... | reverse complement strand
ACTCATTTACCCAACCACCCTTATCGCCTTGACCTTAAGATATCTGATTCTAATAGAACAATAATGACACCCTTTTTCTTCCCTGCTCATTAAGATTACTGGCATGAACTCAGCTTCGGCCACCGCCCTGATTTGGTGGGTTATTCCGATCGGTGCCGTACTTTGCGCGATTGGCTATGGAGTCTGGATCTCAAAATATAAATCAAAATATGACAACCAGACCAACCGTTCTGTTAATAGTTTTAAAAAGTTTCAAAATTCTTTGAAGAATAAGAAGAGTAACTAGATTATTTAAATGAAATCAATTCTCCCAGTAAGACCCAAAAGACCTACCCCAGCAAAAATAGCGGTACTTCTCTTAATAGTTGCTGCCTTCTTCTTGCCTTCACCATTTGTAATACTCTCACCAGGCACACCACAAAATATTTTAGGTTCGGCAATTACTATTAATGGCGCAAAAACCTATCCAACCACTGGAAAATTATCAGTTACATCGGTGATGGTTACCGACCCAGATTCATATATAACTGGGTTTGATGTTTTATATGGTTGGTTTGATAAAAATCGAGCAGTTCTGCCTCGGGCTGAAATCTATCCAAAGGGTGAGAGCACTGCTCAATCTATAAAAAATGGTGCAGATGAGATGAATAGCTCGCAAGCCAATGCGACTGCGGCCGCCCTTTCATATCTTGGTTATCAGAGCAATTCTAAGTTAGTAATTGTTGAAGTTAATGAAAAGTCTAGTGCGTATAAATCACTTTTAGCAGAAGATCAATTAATAACAATTGACGATAAAAAATTTGCTTCCCAAGGAGAAATTATCGAGTATTTAGATCAAAAAAAGCCAGGTGATTTAGTTGGAGTAAAAGTCATGCGTTCAGGCAGTGAGGTTTTAAGTAAGCAAATTAAACTTTCAGCCCGAGATGATGGATCAGCATTTATTGGTATTAACATCGAGCAAAAGTTTGTCTTTCCAATAGATGTGAAGATTAAACTTGCCGAAACTGGTGGACCAAGTGGTGGATTGATTTTTGCATTGGGTGTAATTGAAAAATTAACACCAATCGATTTAGTTCATTCTAGAAATATCGCAGGAACCGGCACAATTACATCCGAAGGCAGGGTGGGTCCAATCGGAGGAATTGCTGAGAAAATAATTGGAGCAAAAAGAGATGGTGTGAGAATCTTTTTAGCACCGATCCAAAACTGCAGTGATATAAAAAATCAAAGCCAGCTAACAAATAGCGGTGGATCTGGGGAGATGAAAATTGTGCCGGTCGCCACACTCGCCGAGGCTATTTCAGTACTAAAACTGCCAGATAATGGTAGATATCCAAGCTGTGGAGTGATTTCCTAGAAATAGATAAGATCGGCTAATGAGCAACTCTGGTTTTGGTGGCGGTGGATTTAATCGCAATAACAACCCATTTGGTGGCAGCGGGCTTGGTGGCAATTTCCCAAACCCATTTGCAAATCGCGGACCTGGAAAGCGTCGAGTAAGCCCACTAACAATTACTGCTGTTGTTTTATTTGTTTTGGGAAGTGTTTTGGTTTCTTCTAGTGGTTTTTATGCTGACTTACTTTGGTATCGCTCAGTTGATTTTGTAAACGTTTGGCAAACAACATTGTTTACCAAGATTTATCTATTTATTGGATTTGGTCTTGTCACTTCTTTATTTATTACTCTAAATATTTATTTAGCGTTTCGTAAGCGTCCAATTTATGTTCCAGTAGCAGTTGAAGCAGACAACCTGGAAAGATACCGGGCTCAACTTGAGCCAGTCCGCAGACTTGTCGGTCTTGGAATATTTTTAACACTCTTTTACTTTGCTGGAAGTGCTGGCTCAAGGCTTTGGCAAGAGTGGTTGTTGTTTAATAACTCAACAAATTTTGGAACTGTAGATCCACAATTTGGTAAAGATATTTCATTTTTTGCCTTCAAGTTGCCGATGTACCAATCATTAATAGGATGGGGTATTTCAACCATAATTTTGGCATTACTAGCCGCAGCTGCTGTTCACTACATCTATGGTGGTATTCGCACTCAAGTAAAAGAAGATCGAACCACTGTTGCCGCTCGGGTTCAGCTTTCAATTTTGCTAGGTCTTTTAGTATTACTAAAAGCTATTGCATATTGGTTTGACCGCTATGCCCTTACATTAAAAGAGGGTCGATTAATTACCGGACTTACCTACACAGATGTAAACGCCCTTCTTCCCGCCAAATCAATTTTGGCAGCAATTGCAGTGGTTTGTTCCTTGCTCTTTTTTGCCAATATTGTTCGTAAATCATGGTTATTACCAACTGCCGGCGTGGCATTAATGGTGATTGCCTCCGTATTAATTGCCGGTGTCTACCCGGCAACAATCCAACAATTTCAAGTTAAACCATCTGAATCCACTAAAGAAGCTCCTTATATTCAAAAAAATATTGATGCAACCCGTACTGCCTATGGCTTAGATGGGGTTGAGGTTAAAGATTATCAAGCAACAGTTACTACCTCAGCCGGTCAATTAGCAAATGATGCGGCCACAATTGCAAATATTCGGTTAATGGATCCAAATGTTTTGTCGGCAACCTTTAGACAATTACAACAAATTAAGCCGTACTACAGCTTTGCTGATTCGTTAGATATTGATCGTTACACCATTAATGGCAAAGAGCGCGATGTAGTTGTCTCTGTTCGTGAATTAAATATTGATGGTAATCCATCTAGAAATTGGATTAATGATCACCTGGTGTATACCCACGGATTTGGAATGGTTGGGGCATTTGGAAATACTGTTGATGCTGATGGCAAACCAAGTTTTACAGTTGGCGACATTCCACCAACTAAGGGTCTAGGTGAGTTTGAGCCTCGCGTTTATTTTGGAGAGAATGTTCCAGATTATTCAATAATTGGTGGACCAGCAGCAAGTAATCCAGTAGAGCTTGATTACCCAGATGACAACTCTGCAAATGGTCAGAAGAACTACACCTATACCGGCAAGGGTGGTGTGCCGATGGGTTCAATTTTCTCCCGTTTATTATTTGCGATCAAATATCAAGAACAAAGAATTGTTCTATCTAATTTAATTAATGCTGATTCAAAGATACTTTTTGATCGTCATCCACGCGATCGAGTAGCAAAAGTTGCACCTTGGTTGACGTTAGATGGCGATCCATATCCAGCGATTATTGATGGCAAAATCCTTTGGATAATTGATGGATATACAACAAGTGCCGGGTACCCAAACTCTCGAGTGGTAAATCTTGCAAATACCGGTGATGCGCTAACTAGTAGATCAAATGCGGTTGCTTCATTAGATGATAAAAATGTTAACTACATTCGTAACTCAGTTAAAGCAACTGTTGATGCTTATGATGGAACTGTTTCTTTGTATCAATGGGATGAAAAAGATCCAGTATTAGCAACATGGAGCAAAGCGTTTCCGGGAAGCGTTCAGCCAAAGAGTGAAATTTCACCAGCATTATTAGCTCATATTAGATACCCAGAGGATATGTTCCGGGTTCAAAGAGATATTTTGAGTGCTTACCATGTCACTACCGCTGATGCGTTTTATGGTGGTCAAGATTTTTGGCGCGTACCACTTGATCCTTCTAGCTTTGGATCAAACTCTGGAAATCAACCTCCTTATTACTTAACAATGCAAATTCCTGGTCAAACTAAGCCAACTTTTTCTTTGTACACACCATTTGTGCCAAGAGGTGGACGTGAGAACTTAACCGCTCTTGCTGTTGTTAACTCTGATGCTGGTGATGAATATGGAAAAATTACTGTTCTACAACTTCCACGATCAACAAATATTGCAGGTCCATCCCAAGTTTCATCTAACTTTGAGGCAAAGCCTGAAGTAGCAACCTCACTTTCACTGCTCCGTCAAGGTGGATCTGATGTAGTGCTAGGCAACTTGTTAACCCTTCCAGTTGGCAAGGGCTTGCTTTATGTGCAGCCAGTTTATGTTCGAGCAACTGGAAATACTGCTGCTTACCCACTACTACAAAAGGTATTAGTTTCTTTTGGGGATCAAATTGGATTTAGTGAAACTTTGCAAGGTGCACTAGATCAAGTATTTGGTGGCAACTCTGGAACTACAGTTTCTGGCAATCAATCTAATACTCCAATTAATGGCGGAACTGGAAGTAGCCAGGCGATTAGGTCCGCGATTGCTTCTTTGCAATCTGCATATGCAGATCTTGAAGCTGCACAAAAGCGTTTAGATGGTGCGGCTGAAGATAAAGCAAGAGCAAGAGTTAAAGCAGCAATTAGTGCATTAATCTCCGCGCAAAATAGATAACTAATACAACCCATTTGGGTTAATTGCCCTTACTGCTCTAAGATTTAACTACCGACGCGGGGTGGAGCAGCTCGGTAGCTCGCTGGGCTCATAACCCAGAGGTCGTAGGTTCAAATCCTGCCCCCGCTACCAATTTTTACTTGATACGTAAACTATTTATAACCACAAATAGTGAAGAAATCGACATTGCACCGGCTGCATACATTGGTGCCAAATTTCCACTTGCGGCTACTGGTATGCAAACAATGTTATATAAGAATGCCCAAACTAAATTAGATTTGATTATTTTTGTCGTTTTCTTTGAAATTCTCATGGCGTCAAGGGCGGCAATCAGAGAAGGTCTTATCAAGGTTATATCAGCTGCAGCAATTGCAGTATCTGTGCCAGATCCCATGGCAATACTTAAATCAGATTGGGCAATGGCTGCAGCATCATTAATGCCATCACCAATCATTAAAACCTTACCTTTTTCTTGCAGTGATACAACAAAATCTAATTTGTCGCCAGGAGAAGCAGAGGCAAAGATATGGTCAATTGGAATGCCTACCCGGGCACCCATTGCGATTGCTGCAAGCTCACCATCACCAGTCACTAGCCAGGTATTTAACTTGGCAGCATGTAATCTATTTATTGCATCTTTACTATCAGGCTTAACCTGATCGCCAACTTCAAATACTCCATATGCCAGTCCATCGATTGCAAGAACCGCAATTGAGTTTGCTCTAGTTTTAGCAGCCTCAATCGCAGCGGTCAACTTGGGTGAAAATTCAGTAGTGCTACGAGCAATTGAGACTGGTGATCCGATTAAAACTGCTTTAGAAGTAGCTGATCCAGCTGGGTGAACTCTGGCTGCAACACCAACACCAGATGTGTGTTCAAAATCAGTAACAGCAAATGGTTCGACACCTTGTTTTGATAATGCGTTTGCAATTGCGCCTGCAATTGGATGTGAATCAAGAGATTCAATGCTTAATGCATAACTCATCAGATCAGAAGCGCTGATAGCAGTGCTTTCTGTATCAAGCGGATTATCAATTAAGACCATCTCTTGTAGGAGCATTTGACCAGTAGTTAAGGTGCCAGTCTTATCAAATACCACATCGGTAATTCCAATTGCCTTTTCAATAGATCTCGGTGATCTAATAACTATGCCACTCTTTGCCGCTTTACCAGATGCAACTAGAAGTGCAATTGGAGTAGCTAGCCCAAGTGCACATGGGCAGGCGATAACTAATACTGCCACGGCAGTAGCAATTGATTGAGCTAGTGCAGTTCCAGTTAAGTACCAAGCAATAAAAGTTGAAATTGAAAGTAATAAGACAATAGGTACAAAAACTCTACTTACACGGTCAGCTAATTGCTGAGCAGGTGCTTTCTCAGATTGTGCGGCAAGTACCATTCGAGTAATTCGGGCTAACTCTGTATCTGACCCAATTCGATTAGCTCTAACAATCAAACTACCATTGTTATTAATCGAACCAGCAAATACCAAGTCATTTATTGCTACTTCAATAGGCGTTGCTTCTCCAGTTAAAAATGAGTTATTAACTGTGCTAAACCCAGAAACAACCTGTCCATCAGTTGGAATTGAGTCACCCGGTTTTACAACAAATAAATCACCGATCTCAAGTTCATCGATTGAGATTACTGATGTAATGCCCCCACGCTGAACCTCAACGGTGCCTGCTGATAACTTAAACAACTCAGCTAATGCCGAGCCCGCTTTGCGCTTTGCTCGATGCTCTAGATACCGACCAAGCATTACAAAGAAAATTACCGCTGACGCAACTTCAGCATAAATCGAAGGCATCTCATTATCTTTTACAACGTATGTTGAGGTGGAGTAGATGCTCCAGCCAATTGATGCAAGTGATCCTAATGAAACCAAAGTATCCATAGTTGGGTGAGTTAAATTTTTAATTGCAGCTCTATGAATAGGCCAAGCCAAGATAAAAACAACGGGAATCGATAAACAAATTAAAAGCCATGTTGTAATTGGTGCAGTTGGATAAGAAACAGCAAATTCCTGACCGTTATTTGCAAATACATTGTTAAGACTATCTAGTGCTAACAAAAGCCAAGTATCAATCTTCATCTGCCAACTGTGAAACATTGATATTAAAATTACTGGTGCGGTCAACAGGAATGTAATTAGGAGCCTAATTCCTAAGCGATTCGATCTTTCAAATGATTCCCGCTCACCAGTGAAAGCAGATGCTTGATATCCGGCCGAACTTACTGCTGAAATTAATTCTTTTTCAGAGATGTTTATGGGAGCAATTACATGCGCAGACTCCATTGCAAGATTCACTGCAGCTCTTACTCCGGGAATTTTATTTAATGAGCGCTCGATTGTGCCAACACACGAGGAACAGGTCATGCCGGTAATACTGAGATTAACCTGCTTTGTTTTTATTTGGCCAGATTCAATGTTGGTACCCATATAGGCAGATTACCCTTACTTTTTATTGAGTTGATAGGACTCTGCGAAGACTTGCCAGTCTCGCAAGGTTTTGGTTTGTAAATCCTGGCCAATTATTTAACGCGCACTCTTTTTCATTATGTGAGCAATTCTTCGGGCAGTGTGCGACTGCCTCACTAAATTCAGAGAAGGCTGAGATAACTCGAGAGGGCTGGACATGTGCAATACCGAAGGACCTAACTCCCGGCGTATCAATGATCCAACCAAACTCCTCACCACTAAAGGTTTTTGATAAAGGTAATGCAATTGCACTAGATGATGTGTGACGGCCTCTGCCAGTTACCTCATTGACATCACCAGTAGCGCGATATGCATTTCTAATATCTGAGGTAAATTCAGGGTTTTCAGTACTACCCAATAAATTATTTACTAATGTAGATTTACCAACTCCAGAGTGACCAAGTAGAACAGTAATTTTGTTACTTAATGTCTCTTTTAGAGTTGTTAGATCAGATTTACGATCAATCTTATGAATAGAGATATCTAAATCCTTATAAGTTTTTAGAAACTCATCACCACTCGCTAAATCCTGCTTTGTCATAATTATTATTGGGGTAATTCCTTGATCAAAGGCAACAACTAAGGCTCTGTCCACAAAACCTTCTCTTGGCTCTGGGTTTGTAGTTGAGATTACAATTGCAATCTGATCAACGTTCGCCACGATAACGCGCTCATCATTTTCATGATCGTCAATCGTTCTAGTTAGAGAATTTCTGCGAGGAAGAACAGCAACTACTCGAGCAAGTGAACCATCTGTGCCGGATATATCTCCAACGATGGAAACTAAGTCCCCAACTACAACTGATTTTTTGCCGAGCTCCCGTGCTTTCATGGCAGTGACAACTATTTTTCCACTATCTGTTTCAATTATGCATTTAACTCGACCTCGGTCAACCTCAGTAATTGTTGCAACCTGTGCCTTGGAATAATCGGGCCGGTCTTTAGTTCGTGGTCGAGCTTTATTACTGGATCCAAACTGACGAGATTTATTTACGCGAACATCATCCTCATCCCAATTGCCTTTTTTACTTGCCATTAAGCATTTCCTGCCACATACCTGGAAAATCAGGCAATGTTTTCTTAGTTGTTTCTATATTTTCAACGATTAAATCTTTAACCGCAAGGCCCATAATTGCCCCGGCCGTTGCCATTCTATGGTCCTCATAACTCTTGAATATCTGCGATGCGACTAATTTTGCTGGCTTAATTAATAGTTCACCGGGCCCTTCAGTTACATCACCACCCAGATTATTGATTTCACTAGCTAGGGCTGCAAGTCGATCTGTTTCATGCAATCGTAAATGTGCGATTCCTCGCAGTGTTGACGGTGAAGATGCAAGGGCGGCTACAGCTGCAATTGATGGAGTTAATTCACCAACATCATGTAAATCAATATCTATTCCGTTTATATTGCCACTTCCAGATATCTTTAAGCCGTCTCTATTTTGTTCAACTTTTGCTCCCATTTTTGCAAAGATATCTCGTAATTGATCCCCAGGTTGTGAAGTTGATTTTGGCCAATCTATAATTTCAACACTACCGCCACAAATCATGGCTGCAGCCATAAATGGTGCAGCATTTGATAGATCTGGCTCGATGGTTAAATCTTGACCCAATAAATCACCAGCTTTAACTATCCAGGAATTTTCACTCACCTCAACAGTTGCCCCAAATTGACGAAGCATCTGAATTGTCATTTCAATATGAGGCATAGAGGGGAGTGTTTTGCCAATATTTTTAATTGTTAATCCATTTTTTGTTGCAGGACCTAATAACATGAGAGCAGATATAAACTGACTTGACGCACTTGCATCTACCTCAACTTCTCCACCCTTAATTTCACCAGAACCATTAATTGTTAAAGGTAAGCGGTACTTATTCCCATGTTCAATCGAAGCCCCAAGCTGTTCTAAGGCTTTAATAACTGGCTCAAGTGGACGCTCATGTGATCTAGCGTCACCATCAAAGTGAACTAATCCAGTTGCAAGAGAAGCAATTGGAGGCAAGAAGCGCATCACGGTTCCAGCGTTACCAACATCAATTTGGGTTGGTCCAGATAATTTCTGTGGTGTTATTTGGTAGTCAAAACCATGTTCTGTTTTAATTTCATCAATTTTGCAACCTAAACTTTGTAATCCCTTAACCATTAAATCCGCGTCTCGAGAAGATAAAGGTTTGCGTAATCTAGATGGAGTTTTAGCAATCGCAGCAAGTATCAAAGCTCGATTAGTTGCAGATTTTGACCCAGGTATGGTTATTTTTGCATTTATTGGCTCACCAACAGAGGTCAATCCACCCCGATACGGCGCACTCCAATTTGTCATATGCACCAGTCTACCTTCCATCAACTAAGGCAAATTGGGCTTTTAAACGGGGATATGGCGGTTGATTGCGGGAATAAGGTGGTGGAAAAGTAGGTTCTTTAGGTATGAATGCTACGCGCCAGAGTCTTGGCCTAAACAAAAAATACACTCAGATTCCTAAGACTCCATTCGAGGTAGCCTTAGCACAAATGAGTACAGATAATTTATTACCGGCAGTTATTGACCGTGAAAAAGAAACCTTAGCGCAACGAAAAGCTAGGTTTGAAAAAGATGCACTTGTTTTTACATCTCAACTTTATGGTGCTGCACTCAGATATACAAAAAATCCACATGATGCTCAAGATTTAGTTCAAGATACATACGCAAAGGCATTTACAAGTTTTCATCAATTTGAGCCTGGCACAAATCTAAAAGCATGGTTGTATAGAATTCTTACCACAACATTCATCAACAATTATCGAAAAGATCAACGTCGACCACAGATTTCTGCAGGTGAAATTGAAGATTGGCAGATTGCTGATGCATCATCACATACAAGTGATCAAGGTAAATCTGCCGAAGATGAGGTTTTAGAAAATATCGCAGATAAAGATATTAAAGACGCACTAGCTGTAATGCCTGAAGAATTTCGGATGGCAGTTTATTTGTCTGATGTAGAAGGTTTTGCTTATAAAGAAATTGCTGAAATCATGGGAGTACCAACTGGAACCGTAATGTCTAGATTGCACCGGGGCCGAAAGTTACTACGGTCATCCCTCTCTGCATACGCAAAAGATCGTGGGTATGGAAAAGATAAAGCAGGTGATGAAAAGTGAGTATTAATGAGAGTAATTTGATTCCATGTGAACAGGTGCTTCCAAATATAGTTCTATATATTGATCATGAAATTTTTGACACCGAACAATTAAGTGCGGTTGAGATTCATTTTGGGGAATGTTCACCTTGCCGAACACAATTAGAGCAAGAAAATAGCGCACTTATGTTTATGAAAAACCTTCTATGCAACGCATTAAACGAAGTGGCACCAGAGGAGTTAAATCATCGGATAAATCAGCAAACCCAAGAACTTTACAATCAAATGATGCAAACAAGTGAGGTGCAGGGTATTACTGAGATTACCTACACTCAGACCACCTATACGGAGATTACCTCTGAAGGTGCAACACAAATTGAAATTACTAGCGAAATTCGCAGGCAATTCCCGCAAGAGTAATTAATTAATCACTAATCTTGTGATTATGAAACCTGAGCAAGTAATAGGTGCCATCGGTAT
>Ga0209298_10002952_pt1 | contig 10379 bp, 16 predicted proteins | sample S_140806_EF_Meta_FD_187325 | JGI IMG/M metagenome (GOLD analysis project Ga0209298, IMG submission 187325) | Freshwater microbial communities from Lake Simoncouche, Canada to study carbon cycling - S_140806_EF_MetaG (SPAdes) (version 2) | ecosystem: Environmental > Aquatic > Freshwater > Lake ... | reverse complement strand
GATGGTATATTTGAAATAATTCATGAAACACAAGCTCACATATCAACTAGTAATGGAATTATTTTTATAGATACTACTGTTACTGTAAACAATATTAGTTATAAAACTATAAATGAATTAATAATAGTTTTGTTATCTGAATAATTTTTAGTATATTATACATATAAACTTATAAAAAAACAATCATGGACATATTAAATTTTATTTCTTGGATCAAAGGAAAACGTATAGTAACTACAGTTGCTCCTTCACAAACATTAATACCAGTTGGCCTTAAAGATGGCAGAAGAGATGATGAGTATCTTGCTGGTGCAATAACTGCACAAAATTTTATTAATCAAATTGCAACTGTAATTCCTGGTGGTTCACAAGGTCCAATAGGTCCTCAAGGTGTTCCAGGACCGGTAGGTCCTGCTGGTCTTAATTGGCAAGGAGCTTGGTCTGCATTAGGAACATATGTAATTGATGATGCAGTAGGTTATGGTGGAGCATCATGGTTTTGTATTGCCAATGTAGGACCATCTGGAACTACACCAGATATTGATCCATTAAATTGGGCATTACTTGCTTCTCAAGGTTCTCCTGGTTCACAAGGACCACAAGGTATTCAAGGAGTTCCGGGACCATCTGGATCAGGATTACCTTATTGGGTTGAAATAAATGGTCCAAATCTTACTGTGTGGAATAATGGTAAAGGTAATGTTACATCAAATACTAGTTTTGGACAGTTTGCTTTAGGTAATAATACTGCAGGTATACAAAATTCAACTTTTGGTTATAATGCTTTAGGTTTTAATACTATAGGTTCACAAAATTCAGCTTTTGGTAATAATGCTTTAGGTAGTAATACTACAGGTAATGAGAATACAGCTTTTGGTAATAATGCTTTAGCTTCAAATATTTCTGCAGTTAATAATACAGCAATAGGTTCTTTAACATTAACACAAAATGCAGGACAAGACAATACAGCTGTAGGTAGAGCTTGTTTACTTAGTAATATTAGTGGATATTCTAATACAGGTATTGGTTCTGGTGCATTTTTTTTAAATACAACAGGATTTAGTAATACAGCTATTGGTGCGAATAGTATGGTTAATAATACTACAGGTGTAGAAAATACAGTAATTGGAGCTTATTCTTTTAGTGGTACAGCTGCAACAAATTCTACTGTAGTTGTAGGTTATAATTCAACAGCAACTACTGGTACAACTAGTTCAATAATTCTTGGAAATAATGCAACAGGTACTGGAAGTAATCAACTTGTAGTTGGTAGTTCAACTAACTATGTAGGAGCAACAGGAAGTGCAACAGGATTTGCAACAACAGCAAATACTTTTGTTGGTGGATCTGCTTTACCGGCATTGGCTAAATTTCTAACAGTTAAAATTAATGGAACAGATTATAAGATTCCATTATATAACATATAATAATTTAAAAAATAATAAATCATGGATATTCTAAATTTTATTTCTTGGATTAAAGCCGGAAATTATAGGGAGATACTTCCTGCAGAAACAACTAATTTACTTGCAGTAGGTGCAAAAGATCCTAATAGAGATGATGCATATTTATCACTTGCAGTAAATGCAGCTCCTTTACAATCTTTGTATAATACAGGTACTGTAACTCAATTGACTTCTATTACAACAGCTGTAACTTTAAATACTTTTAATGGTGTAATTACTACTGTATCTTCAACATTAGCAGCAAATGCTAAAACAAATTTTACAGTAAATAACTCTAATGTAACTAGTACATCTAGAATTATTGTATCTGCTCAATATGATGAAGCTGCAACAGGTATTGTTGTTTTAGGTGTTTCAGATATTGCTGCTGGAACTTTTAAAGTTGTTGTTTCAAATGGTGGAAATGCTGCATTAAATAATGTAGTTAAGGTACACTTTATAATAATTAATTAAATAAGAAACTATGTCAGCAGGAGATTTAAAAACATACGGTCAAAAAGGAAATAACTTCCCGTGGCAATTACAAATGCTAAAAGGATTACAAGGTATCATTGATACTTTAAATCATGGAGTTTGTTGTCCACCACAGCAAAGAAGTGCTATGGTTACATCTTTATCAAATGCTGCAGGTTCAATTAATAATGGTACATATGGATTTTCTATAGCAAATATAGGAACAGCAGCAGGAACTGTAAGCGGAATTACTTTACCAGTAGGAGTAACAATTAATTTTGATCCAGGAGTAAATAATACTATAACAGGTGTATCTTATGATGCAACAGGTACTGAATTTTTAATTACCTATATGTCATAAGTAATGGGTACTGAGATAAATATAGATAAATATTCTTTAAATCCTTCAGGGTTTATAAATAGACTGTATACTCAGACTAGTTCTAGTACACCTGTAACAGCCACTGCTGTTGAGGGTAGTTTATTAGATGGAGGATTAGGAACTCTTACTATTCCTGCAAATGGATTTCAAGTAGGAGATAGCTTTAGTGGATCATTAATAGGTCATTTATCTTGTGTAGGTACAGCTACTTTACAAATTAGAGTAAAAACTGCATCAGGTATATTACTAGCAGATACAGGAGCAATGGCAATGTCTGCTGCTACTAGTAAACATTGGAAATTAGATGTTAATTTTACTATAAGACAATTAGGAGCAGTTACTGTAGCTTCAATAGCATCAGGAGGATTATTTGCATATACTAAAAATTCAGGACTTAACTTTGAAGGTGTAAATTTTAGTATAATAAACAACACAACTTTTGATACTACTATAGCTAGTACACTTGTTATTACAGCTCAATGGAATACTAATAATGCAGGAAATTCTATTTATTCTGAATTATTTACATTATTTAAAACGTATTAAAATGAGCACACAAATAACTATATCAGGACAAGTACCTTATAAATCATATGTTGCTTTGGTATCACAAAATGCAAATAATGCTCCAACAGCAACCGTATTAGAAAATACTATTGGACCTGTAACTTGGGCATATATAGGTTTAGGAAATTATCAAATTCAATTACTTGGTGCATTTCCAGCATCTAAAACATTTTGTCCAATAGTAGTTGTAAGTAGTGCTCCAGAGTTTGCAATAAATTATGGAGGAGCATTAGATTTTATTGATATTATTACTTCTAATGATAATATATTAAATTCTACACCAATAGAAATTAGAGTATATAATTAAATTTAGTATATGAAATACTTAATCATTTTACTTGTAGTTTTATCTTCTTGTTCTCTTGAAAAAAGACTAGCTAAATACTGTCCATTATGTGTACAGAAAGATAGTACCATAACAGTAATACAAGTTAAGGACACAACCATAACTATTCCTGGAGAAACAATAACGCTATTAGACACACTTTATTGTGACTCTCTTGGTAATGTTATATCTAAACTAAATGGTGACCTTAGAGACAAGGATGGTAAGTTAGTAAGTTTACAAACTAAACTTCAAAACAATGTGTACTACACAAAAGCCAAAGTTGAGACAATCTATAAAACAATCAAGGGTAATGATATATATCATACCAATACTATAACCAAAACACTTAAACCAGAAAAGATTAAGTATATTCCAGGTTGGATAAATTTTTTAGCTTGGTTTGGTGGTATATGGTTAATATTAATAATTTTGTATATAGTGTATAGAGTATTAAAATCACAAGTTCCAATGTTATGAAAACAAATATAATTTTCTTTTTTAGTGCTATGCTATCTTTTTTTGCTCCTATACAAATGCTTGTATTAATTTTAATGTTTGTTATTTTAGTAGATACTATTGTTAAACTAATATCAATTAAAAAAATAGCTGAGGAAACAAATAGAAAATATAAAGATATTTTTAAATCTAAAATATTAAGACTTGGTTATTTATATAAAACAGCTGGTTACTTTATAATGGTGGCAGTTATATTTCCAATTGATTATTATGCATTAACACCATTTATAGGAGCAATGTTAAAGGTTTTTAATTTACAAGTTTTGGTAATATCACCTGCATTATGTACTAACATTTTATTGGCAATACTTTGTCTTATGGAAGTATCCTCAATAAATGAAAATTGGTTTGATATATCAAAGAATAATATACTTACAAGTGTTTCAAATAGTTTTAATAAAATAAGAAAGACTATTAAAACCGTTACAAGTGCATATAAAGAAACCAAAGATGATGTATTATGAAATTAGATATAAGTAAAATAGTTCAACATAGGTTAAGACCTGGTCAGTTCATAGAAGTTAAACATGAAAAGAAACAGATCTATTTACACCATACAGCTGGTGGACCAGATGCACTATCTGTAGCTAAGTATTTTGATACTAAACCTGAGAGAGTTGCAACAGCTTTTATTATAGGAGCAAACGGTACAATAGTACAATGCTTTAGTTCTAAAGACTGGGCATACCATTTAGGTTTAAAAGAAAGTATTTTTAAAGCTAGTAAAGTTCCTTACATATCTTTAGATCCTATAAGTATAGGTATTGAGGTTTGTAACTGGGGACCATTAACTTTTAAAAATAAAAAGTACTACAATTATGTAGGAGGAGAAGTTAATGCTTCCAATGTGACAACCTTAGAAAAACCTTACAAAGGTCACAAACATTGGTTTACTTATACAGATGCTCAGATAGAATCATTAAGACAATTAGTAGTATATCTTTGTGAAACTTATGATATACCTAAAGATTATAATGAATCTATATGGGATATAGATTTAGATGCACTAAAAGGAAATAAAGGTATCTTTACACATAACTCAGTAAGAAAAGACAAGTCAGATATGTATCCTTGTCCAAGAGTAATAGAAATGTTAAAAAACTTATAATTATGAAATTTAGAAACAACTGGAACACATCAAGAAAGCAATGGGATAAATTTGCTATAAGATTTAGAGTAGGTATTATAGACTTCTTTACATTAGAGATAGATATCTCTAGAGACTTTTATATGGTAACAATATTAAACTTTACAATTAAAAATAGATAAAGCTTCTCTAAGCATAAGAATCCAGGTAAGTTAATTTATCTGGATTTTTTTTGTTTAAATGTTTTTTATTTAAACTTTATATGTATATTTGTCTAAACTAATTAAATAAATATCTTATGGAAAATTTAAATCAACAACAAGAACAAGAATTAAGTGCTGAACAACTTAATGAGCAAAAAGAAAAAATGCTTATGTTTTATACTGAGTCATTACCTTATTTAAAAGCTCAATTAGAATATGAAAATATTCTTTTACAAATTGATGAATCAAGATTTAAGAGAACTAATATTCAATATAATCTTGCTATGATGATGAATCAACAAGAAGAATTAGATGACACTGTTGAATCTGATAATCAGCCACAACAAAAAGCTCCTATACAAACAAAAAAACAACTTAAAAAAGAATAACAATGGCACTAGTAAACCAAGTACAAAAACGTGTAAAAATGTCTAAGTGGGAGGTTGTTAAGTTTCAAATTTTAACTCATTGTTATATTAATAAAATTACTTTAAGTAATTCAGATCTTGATTGTTTAACTTTATTAAGTTTTAATGAGCCAATTGAATTAACTAATTTTTGCTATGATGCATCTTCAGAAGAAGAACCAATTTTTAAGTCTTCACAAACTGTAAGAAATTCTTTAAATAAATCTGAAAAGAATAATTTAATTATTAAAGATATATCAAATAAAAAATTAATTAAATTAAATCCAAATTTAAAGATACAAACACAAGGAATAATATTATTAGATTATAAATTTTTAGGGGATGAATCCAAAAAAACCTAAAATAATATACAATATTGTTTCAGAAACTTTAAATATAAAGCCTGAATTGATAGAAGTTTTAGTAGAATTTTATTATCAAAATGTTAGAACATTAATTTCTAATTTAGAATATCCTAGAATAAATATAGATGGCTTAGGACATTTTTTTGTGAAACCAGTTTATGTTTCAAAAAGTAAAGAAAAAATTATAAAGATACTAGATGACCATGATACATCTACTTTTAAAGCTTATCATAATAAAAAAGCTATGGAAACAAAACTTGATAATTTAATTAAACTTGAAAAAAAACTTTTAGAACAACAAATCAAAAAAATTAATTTTATTAAAAACAAAAATGAAAAATATACTTAATCTTATTTGGCAAAATAAATCTCAAATATATGAAGGAATAAAAAATTCTATAATTAGAGATGAAACTATAGAAGAGATATCTAGACTTAGACATGACATCTGCAATGAATGCCCAAGCAAAGGTAAAAAGTGTGCTGTAAAAGGAACTGCTCCTTGCTGTAATGAATGTGGTTGTTCATTAGCATTTAAAACAAGATCATTATCATCAGAATGTCCTCATCCAGATGGTCCTAAATGGAAAGCAATTATTACAGAAGAAGAAGAAGATAAACTAGATGCATTATGAGTATAGTATTTCAAGCATCAGATCATAGTTATAAGAGTATAAATGATTCTGATAAAATTAATTGGGTAAGTGTAACTACTCTAGTATCTCATTTTAAAAAACCTTTTGATGCTAAAACAGTAGCTGCTAAAGTAACTAAAAGTAAAAGATCTAAATGGTTTGGAATTGATCCAATTGCTATTGAAGCTATATGGAATGCTGAATCAGATAGAGCTATGACTCTAGGTACTTTCTATCATAATCAAAGAGAATCTGACATATGTGGATTAGCATCTATGGAAAGAGAAGGAGTAGTAGTTCCTGTATTTCCTCCATCTGGAGAAAGTAATGGTATTAGATTAGCACCTTCACAAAAATTAGATTCAGGTATATATCCTGAACATATGATGTATCTTAAATCTGCAGGTATATGTGGACAATCAGATTTTGTAGAAGTAATTAATAATAGAGTAAATATAATTGATTATAAGACTAATAAAGAAATTAAAAAAGAGTCCTATAAGAACTGGGAAGGTGTATCAGATAAAATGAGTTTTCCTATATCTTCATTAGATGACTGTAATTTCAATCATTATGCTTTACAATTAAGTATTTATATGTACATTATATTAAAGCATAATCCTAAACTTATGCCCGGTAAAATGTTTATACAACATATATCATTTGAAGAAGAAGGTAAAGATGAGTTTGGATATCCAATAACTAAATATTTAGATAATGGAGATCCTATAGTAAATGATATTACATTAATGCCAGTACCTTATCTTTATGATGAAGTTCTTGCTATTATAAACTATATGAAAGATAACCCAATTAAAAAAAAATAACATGTTAGTAAGACTATTTGATGTACAAAATGGTATTGTTGTACCAACAGAACATTGCTATACACTAAAGGCTTTAAAAGATATTATGGATAACTATCCAGAAGAACATCTTAAGATTTACTTGTATTTGTTTTATATGACCTGTCCTAATCCAGATATGAATCCTTTTTTTTATGCACCTGATATAGATAAAGAGTATTTAATTATGAAAGAAATAAATGGAGATTTTTCATTAGAAGATGATGATATACATACTGCTTTAGAATTTTGTAAAAGAATGTATGAGACACCAACATCTAGAGCATATAAAGGTATTGCATCCATGTTAGATAGATTAGGAAGATATATGGAAAATACAGCTATTACAGATGGAAGAGATGGTAATATAAATTCTATAGTAGCTGCAGCTAAAAACTTTGATCAGATTAGAGCTTCATTTAAAGGAGTATATAAAGATTTACAAGAAGAACAATCTAGTAAAGTACGCGGAGGTCAAGGTCTTGCCTATGATAGTTAATTATGGATGACATATATAAAGATATTCCTACATGGGATAATGGTACATGGACAACAACATCTTTTGATTCAAGAGATGAATGGAGAGACTTTTTATTTTCTATATTTAGAGAACCTGGAAAATATGAATTTAATGAAATAACTAATGAAGTATTTATTGCTGAGTCTAGAAAATTTAGAGAAACTAAAGTATATTGCACAGCACCATTTAAATCTAGAGACTTTGTTAATTACTGGAATGATCAGAAAAATAAATGCAGACTAGGCTTACTAGTTAAATCAGATAATAAAATATGGTATCTTACCAGAGATTATTATATGTGGTTAAACTTCTTACCTATTTTTGATAAGGAACAACAGAAGTTTGACTTTGCTCAAATAAGAGATGCACAATATCATATGGCCTTATATGAAGTACTTGCAGAACTATTCTATTTACATGCTGCTATATTAAAGAAAAGACAGATCGCATCTAGTTATTTTCACGCAGGAAAACTAATTAATCAGTTATGGTTTGAAGCTGGGGTTACACTTAAAATGGGAGCCAGTCTTAAAGATTATATTAATGAGAAAGGTACATGGAAATTTTTAAATGAATATGCTGCATTCTTAAATGAACACACTGCTTGGTACAGACCTATGTCTCCAGATAAAGTAATGATGTGGCAACAAAAGATTGAAGTAAGAAAAGGAGATAGAAAAGCTGAGGTAGGATTAAAAGGAACATTACAAGGAATGTCTTTTGATAAAGATCCAACAAATGGAGTAGGTGGACCAGTTAAATACTTCTTCCATGAAGAGGCAGGAATTGCTCCTAAGATGAATACAACATATGGTTATATTAAACCAGCTCTTAAATCAGGTATGATTACTACAGGATTATTTATTGCAGCAGGATCAGTAGGTGATTTAGATCAATGTGAACCATTAAAGAAAATGATTCTAGATCCAGAAGCTAATGATATATATTCTGTAGAAACAGATTTAATAGATGAGCAAGGTACTTTAGGTAAGTCAGGTTTATTTATTCCTGAACAATGGTCAATGCCTCCTTACATAGATGATTATGGTAATTCACTTGTAGAAGAAGCATTACAAGCATTAGATGATTATTTTGAGAAGATAAAGAAATCTATGGACCCTGAAGATTACCAATTAGAAATATCTCAGCATCCCAGAAATATAGCAGAAGCATTTAAACATAGAAAGGTATCTAAGTTTCCATCACATCTTGTTACTGCACAAATAAGAAGAATAGAAGATAAAGAATATGCTTATGAATATCTAGATATATATAGAGATGAAGTAGGAAAAGTAAAAGTTAAGATAAGTAATAAGTTACCAATATCTGAATTTCCTATAAGTAAAAAGACTGAAGATAAAACTGGATGTTTAGTTGTATGGGAAAGACCTATTCAAGATCCAGTATATGGTCAGTATTATGCATCTATTGACCCTGTAGCAGAAGGAAAGACAACTACCTCAGATTCACTATGTTCTATCTATGTAATGAAAGCTCCAGTTGAAGTAACTAAAGTAAGTGGCACAGATACAGAGACTTATGTTGAACAAGATAAAATAGTAGCAGCATGGTGTGGAAGATTTGATGATATCAAACAAACACATGAAAGATTAGAAATGATAATAGAGTGGTATAATGCTCAGACTGTAATTGAGAATAATATTTCTTTATTTATTTTATATATGATATCTAGAAAAAGACAAAGATATCTAGTTCCCAAAAATCAAATTATGTTCTTAAAAGACTTAGGTGCAAATGCTAACGTCTTCCAGGAGTATGGTTGGAGAAATACAGGAGTATTATTTAAACATCATTTACTAAGTTATGTCATAGAATACTGTAAAGAAGAATTAGATACAGTAACTAAACCTGATGGAACTATAGTAAAAACTACATATGGTGTAGAAAGGATCCCAGATATAATGTTACTTAAAGAAATGCATGCCTACACAGATGGTTTAAACGTGGATAGACTTGTTGCATTTTCTGCAATGGTTGCCTTTATGAGAATACAACAAGCAAATAAAGGATATGCTAAAAGAGTTATTATGGATGATGCAGCTAAAAACTTGCAAAAGTCAGAAAATTTGTTTAAATTAAATAGCAGTCCTTTCCGTCATATGGGTGGAAGAGCAAATAAAGTTAATGGTCAATATATTAAAAGATCAGCATTTAAAAATTTTAAATAAAAGACATGCAAGTATATAACGCACTACAATTAAAAAAAGGAGCTAAAGTAGAAAAAAATAGAATTGGTTCTATTACTCAACCTTTACAGTTTTTATCAAAAAATGAAAAAACAGATGAATGGGCTGCTTGGAATGTAGACTGGTTAGAATGGAATGGTCTTAAACAAATAAGAAGAAATGCAAGAAGATTAATGAAGAATTATAAACTTGCAAAAGGAGTAATTGATAGATCTGATTATATAGTTGAAGACAATAATGAATATAAGGACATTGTAGATTTACTTACTAGAGAAGATGAATCAGCATTAGAATTAAAGTTTTATCCAATTATTCCAAATGTTATTAATGTTCTAGTAGCTGAATTTGCAAAGAGATCTACTAAACTTACCTATAGAGCTGTTGATGAATATTCATAT
>Ga0209298_10002948_pt1 | contig 10386 bp, 9 predicted proteins | sample S_140806_EF_Meta_FD_187325 | JGI IMG/M metagenome (GOLD analysis project Ga0209298, IMG submission 187325) | Freshwater microbial communities from Lake Simoncouche, Canada to study carbon cycling - S_140806_EF_MetaG (SPAdes) (version 2) | ecosystem: Environmental > Aquatic > Freshwater > Lake ... | reverse complement strand
GTTAGTTGGTTCTGCAGCAATTAACTTTACGAAAGCAGATTTCGCTTTCACGAACTGTTCGTTCTCTGTATACTGAATAGCATCTTTTAAAGTCTGAGCTTTAAGAGAAAAGCTGGCGCCCAGTAGGAGAACAGCAGCAGCAACAATTTTCAATGGCGTTTTCATAATCGCAAAAATAAGTACTCTTTGTTCAGTAAGTAGTCAATTCTATTTTTCTTTCTGCGGGCGCTGCGGGCGCTAATCCTGCATGTTGTATAATCAGTTGTCCGCGCTCACCCAATGCAAAAGAGGCAAAGCCTGTGCCAAGTCCTGACCTTTTACCGATTTTGATGATCCAAATTTCCCGAACGAGCGGGTATTGTCGTGTTACAATGGTTGACTGGCTTGGCTTCCAGGCCGAAACTGAGTCGGCACCGATAGCGCAAACGGTAATTTGTTTTCTACGGTTCATGGCTGCTTCGGAGTTCTTTTCTCCGATAGCGTTGAGTCCGATTACGCCCACTGCGCCGGGTGTTCTGTTGACGTAAGCAATTACAGAATCGGGATTAGACATAGCAAAAACGTTCGCTCCGGGCTTTTGACCATCCATGAGGGAATCTGTCAGGAAACGTAGGTTGGATGAAGCTCCGTTGTTGAAAACCACGTCTATGCGGCCCATTTTGGATTCAGGGGAAATCTGTGTCCAAACGGTATCTTGCCCGAGCAGTATTTTGCGGATTGTCGCTTTTGTAAAGGCAGAATCGGGGTTGGATTTGTTAACAACAAACACAATGGCGTCCGATCCGATTTTGATTTGCTCTACACCGAATTTGAGCTGTCCTTCGAAGTAGCTCAACTCATCTTTATTCAGTTTGCGGGTCATGATGGCCAAGCGACAGGAGTCGTTATACAGATCGGAAACAACACCTTTTTCGTTTTTGTACGAAGTCATGAGGAAAGCATCTGTGTATGACGACTCGAAAACCTCAACCAGTTCTTCTGTGATCGCTTGGACGTTTTCGTCGACCGACATGTTGATTTGTCCACGAGTTGGAGAGTCCAATTCTTTCTCTCCCGAGGTGCCACACGCTGCAAAAAAGCTTGCAATAAAAATCAGCAGAAAGTTATTCCAGGTCATCTTGTTCCTCTCTTCGCAGATTTCTGTATTTCATCCACACGGTAATTCCGCGGAATGCAGCCCACCCAGCCAAAACGCCTCCAATATAGGTGCGCGTTGGTCGAGGATACTCTTCAATGTAAACGTTGGTGAATAAAAACAAACAACCCAGACCAAGGAAGATGATCACCATTGACGCTGAAAGGACAAGGGTGATTTTTCCGGGACCTGGGTTGTTCAGGAGCAATTTGAATACGATTACTGAAGAACGAATTTCACGGGAACCGTCATCGAAACTTTTACGTCGCGACCATTCATTTTTCCAGGAGTCCAAGGTGGCATGCTTCTGATTACGCGCTCGGCTTCTTTCTGAAGTCCCGGAGCACCGGCAACACCTTTCTTGGTCATTACGTTACCGATAGATCCGTCTTTACCCACTTCGAAGTATACGTATACGGTACCGTCTTTACCCATTTCCTTTTCCGCTTGCGGGTAGCGAATATTATTCTGCAAGTAAGCTTGAAACGCTGCTTCTCCACCTTTAAATACAGGCATTTCTTCAGCGAAAGCGAGAACTTCGTCTACTTTTTCCTCTACGTCCTGCTGCTGAGTAGGAGTAATAGCTTCTGGTGGTGCATCTTCATCGCCATCCTGTGTTTCAGCCCCGAGGTTCTTGTCGATTTCCGTTGCTGCAACAGGAGGAGTTTCCGGTTCATCCACAATTTCCGGTTCAGTAAACTGGAACATTTTCACTTGTGGCGGTGGCGGTGGCGGCGGTGGTGGTGGCGGCGGCGCATTCTTATCTACCGGCGGTGGTTCCTTGAGAATCACCTCTACGTTTTTCTGGTCTTTCTTCGACGTATCAACCGCATCTTCGCGTGTAGCGATGTGGTGAACGAGCAGAACCAGAACCAGCGCCATAGTTGCTGCTGTTCCCGCAATGGCAACAATACGACCGTAGTCGCGACGGATTTTGTAGGCTCCGTAAGCTTTGTTGCGGGATTCGAACACAAGGTCATTGCGTTCGCCTGATATTTCGTTACTCCAGTTAGCCATGATAATTTGTATTAGTAACTGTTCGGCTTATTTGTTTCTTACTCTAAAGATGCGTGCGCAATGCAGTTTCCACACAGCAATAAAAAATTATTGTGCTGCAGGAGCCGGTTCGTCTTTACATTCAGGCGAATTCAACTCCGGATATGCGATTACGGTTAGGCCGTGCCCACCTTGATAAGCATTCAGCGCTTTAAACTCTGTGCATGAAATTTTTGTCAAGGCGTACTTCGAAGCATCTCCGATTTTCAATTCGTCAATTACGTTAATCACGTCGCCGTAAGTAGCTTCACCACCCCATTTCACAATGAAGAAAGGCGCCTGATCCTCACTCTTCAGTACAGAAGAAACGCGACGATAAGTAGTATCCGACATTTCACCTTTTTTCAAATCGTAATCGAGGTGATTCACACATTCGGAATAGTTCTCTTGTTTGAGGGCGGCAACTGGTTCTGGATCTCCTTTCGGATTTGCGGCAGTTGCAGCAGTTACATAACCTTTGATCTTTTCGTAATTCGACTGATTGAATTTTCCGCTCTTATACGTTTCGCGAACGTATTTCATTCTTTCCTGAATGTCTTTATTCTGCTCTGCAATTGATTTGCGAAGGTTCAGTTTCGCTGCAGGATCTAATTTCAATTCGAAAAGTTCAGTGCTGTCCGGAGTTAGTTTCCCGTGGTAGAAGTAAATGATACCTTCCTTATTTCCGTCGAGCAAAATGGTATTTGCCAAGTCGTTGTCAACTTCCATTGTTTTGGTATTGACATCTTTATCTTTCGGCACAGCCATCTCCAACGTCTTGGCCTTGTTCAGGTTTGATGTGAGTACGAAGAAGGTGAGCAGAAGAAACGCCAAATCTACCATCGGAGTCATATCGATCCGCGGGTTGCCTTTCTTGCCACGACCTTTCTTGCCGTGTTTACCACCTCCGCCGCCACTATCTGCTATTTCTGCCATTGTATTATTGTGTTCGTTCGGTTAATGTTCTGAGTTCTGTTTTCGAACTTCTTTCTGAGCGAAAAGAATCAATCAGAAAGAAGTCGACTACAGAATAATTTATTTGGCAGCTTCCGCAGCGCCCGCGTTAGGGTCAGATTCGAGATCTGTGATAAGGTTGAAGCGGAATACGTCTTGCTTTTTGAAGAGTGCAATAACAACATCAATTTTTTTGTATGCTGCCTTGCCATCTGCTTTCAACGCTACGCGCATTTCTTCAGTTGGTTTTCCTTGAGCAATCTGACCTTGTCTCCATGTAAATTCTTCTACACGCGCAAAGTTGATCCAGAATGAAAGCTCGTCCTTGTTGTCAACAGTATCAATTGGAATTCCTTTTGTTCCTTCGTCGATTTTTTTCCGTCCGGCTTCGTCAGCGTCAATGTAAGCAGGTAATTCGGCGATTGGAACACCGAATGATTGCATGCCGCTAAAGCGCTTTACTTGTTCTTCTGTGAATTTTACCTGAGGAAACTTGTTCAACATGCGTTTCAACATATTCTCACGAACCTCTTGTCCTTCGATATTGAAGAACACTCGGCCAGCGGTATCAATGGTGATAAGCATAGTGTTTTTAGGAAGAAGTACATCCGAAATAGAGCTCGGTGTATCTACCATAACAGGTTCCGGGGTCCGCATGGTTGCGGTTAACATGAAGAAGGTTACCAGAAGGAACGCGAGATCCACCATTGGAGTCATATCCAACGAAGGGTTCGCTCGTCCCATTTTAATTTTTGGCATTTCCTTTTCGGTTTAATATTTCAGACTCCGTGAATTGACTTGTTAGTGCTTCTTCGCAGCGAAAGTCTGAAGGATGCTGAAGTTTGCTTCATCAATACCGTAAGTGATGCGGTCGATTTGTGTTGTGAACATGTTATAGAAAATGATCGCAATACAAGAACCAGTGATACCGAGTGCCGTGTTGATCAAGGCCTCAGAGATACCGATTGCAAGAGCGTTTGCATCTGGAGCACCTGCGTTAGCAAGAGCGGCGAATGCGCGGATCATACCTAATACAGTTCCGATTAGACCAACGAGTGTTGCGATAGATGCGCAAGTAGATAGAATAACGAGGTTCTTTGAAAGCATAGGAAGCTCAAGTGAAGTAGACTCTTCCAAATCCTTCTGGATAGCTGCCATTTTCGACTCTTTGTCCATTGATGAATCGTTAGCAACGAGAGTGTACTTCTCGAGGCCTGCACGAACAACATTTCCAATTGAACCTTTCTGACGGTCGCAAGCAGCCATAGCTTCATCAATACGATCATTCTCTACCAGTTCGCGAATATTCACAACGAAATTAGACACGTTGCCAGTTCCGCGCGCACGAAGAAGAGTAATCAAACGCTCAATAAAGAAAGTGATAATAACAAGGTTAATTGTGATCAAGATTGGTACGATAAATCCGCCTTTGTAGACAGTTCCCAGTACGTTCAAAGGATGTCCTTTTTCAGGATCCATATTTTCGAAATTGGCAGCACTACCCAGCACTTTTTTGTAGATGAAGTAGCTGATAATGAATTCCACGATAAAGATTCCAATCGTGAAGTAGGCCTGAATATTCGAGGACTTCTTCTTGCTCATAGCGGTTTTGTTTTGGATGTTTATTTAGTTAATCGTTGTTTACTTTCTCAGGGGCAGCAATATTACCGCAAATTACACATCGATGCTTCTTCTCCGTGTTAATTTTCTGTGAATACGCTTCTCACAAGGGGTTCAAACTTACAAAATCGGTTTTACAATAGAAAACGCATTTTTTGTAAGACTAAAGAGTGCTTTTTTGTTTCCTGATGCTAAGTTGCGAAGAATAGATCACAGGAAAAACTATGATTTCACAAGTGGTTTGAATCTCCAGTTAGTCGGCAACAGTTCAATTTTGCATTTGTTATTGAGACTAGCGTCACCCTATACCATAGATTCTGTTTCACTATTTGGGCTTTTTACTTGTCATTCCTGCAGCAGCTACAGGTATCATGGTGATGATGATTAGAAAAATGACAATGTAGCCTATGTTGTTTTGCACCCAAGCAATTTGCCCCAGAAAGTAGCCCGCTAATCCAAGGCTGACAATCCATGCGGTGGCGCCAACCACATTGTAGAACATGAATTTAGGAAACGGAATTCTGATGATTCCCGCTAAAATCGGCGCAAAAGTTCGAATTATTGGTAAAAAGCGACCCAAAACGAGCGTTTTCCCTCCGTTTTTTGTATAGAAAGCGGTTGTTGTTTCTAGATAGCGCTTCTTGAATATCCAGGAATCTTTACGTTCAAAGAGAGGTGGGCCGACTTTATGTCCGAACCAATAGCCCGCGATGTTTCCGACTATAGCAGATAGTATCAATAGTAAAAGCAGAAAAGCAATAGGTACATCCAGTAGTTGAGGTTTAGTGCGACAGATCAATCCAGAGATAAAAATCAACGAGTCGCCGGGAAGGAAGAATCCAATGAGCAACCCTGTTTCTGCGAATACAACAAACATGAGCAGCGCCAAGCCTCCATAAGCAATGATTGATTCGGGATCGGTGAGATGTTTGAGGAAGTCGAGCATGTTCAGTGGGCAGTGGCAGTAGGCAGTGGCAGTAGGCAGTAGGCAGTAGCAAGAGGCACCGCCGATTGGCTGTGTTTCCTACCGACAGTATTCTGTAGATTATTTATTCTCAATACCCGGTTGCCCGAGTGCGCCTTCCCATCTACTGATAACTGCAGTTGCAACAGCATTACCAGCGACATTCGTTGCTGAGCGACCCATATCGAGAAGCCAATCCACTGCGATGATTATTGCTAATCCTTCTGCTGGAATTCCAAACGCGTCCAACATGCCTGCAATTACCACAAGCGATGCACGCGGCACACCCGCAAGACCTTTGCTCGTTACTAACAGCATAAGCATCATGGTGATTTGCTGTCCGAGCGTAAGATCATGTCCGTAGGCCTGAGCAATAGAAACTGTTGCGAACGTCATGTACATGATTGAGCCATCGAGATTGAATGAATAACCTAGCGGTAATACAAATCCGATAATGCGATCAGGACATCCGAATCGTTCTAGTGCATTGATTGTTTTCGGCATTGCAGCTTCAGAACTTGACGTACCGAAAGCGATCAACATGGGTTCGCGGATGTACGAAAGCAATTTGAAATACTCTACGCGCGCTGCCATGCAAATGAGCGGAAGCACGATGAACAGAAATGCGCCGAGTCCACCAAAGAAGCAAGCGATGAGTTTCACATATCCTGCGAGGATTCCAAGTCCATGCACTCCGATGACCGCAGCCACCGCGCCAAATACGGCGAGAGGAGCGAAGATCATTACATAGCCCGTTACTTTGAGCATGATGTGAGAGATTGCATCAAAGAAGTCGAGAACAATTTTTCCGCGCTCACCAACAGCGGAAACAGCAGCGGCGAAGAACAAGACGAAAACGATGATTGGTAGAATGTCATTGTGCGCCATTGCATCAATGATATTTTTCGGGAAGATGTGCAATACAAAATCGACAGGGTCGAAGGACTTTGTGGCTACAATTTTTTCAGTGGCTTCAGTAATATGCAGTGCTTTTCCTGGTTCAAACAGATTAACGATTATCAGCCCCATCGAAAGCGCTACTAATGTTGCAAATGTGAAGTAGAGCATCGTTTTGAGTCCTATTCTTCCCATCGCTTTGAAGTTGCCTGTCTTCACCAAACCAACTAGCAATAATGAAAATACGAGCGGCGCAACAATTACTTTCACAAGGCTGAGAAAGATGTCGCTAAAGAGTTTGAAACCCCTTGTTTCTGTTGTTGCGAACTCCTTCAGAGCTTTACGAATAGGTGCGCTGAATTCTTCGATGTTGATGCTGCCCCAAATCATGTTGTGGGCAATCACACCTGCAATCACACCTCCTAAGAGGCCAAGAAGAATCCAGAAAGAAAGGCCGAAACGTTTTATGTTCATGGTATGCGGTTCACTGTTAAGAGTTGACTGTTTAACGTTTAAAGTTCACCGTAATCTGAACTCAACGCAATTATTTAGGCAAAGTTTCTACAACTGCGGCAGACGTTGTTCCGATGTTGAGAATAAGGTCAGGAAGAAGTCCTAGCACTATTGTAGCTACTGCAGTTACGAATAGAAGCGCTTGATGTTTCGCATCAACAATGTATTGATGATCATCGCTTGCATCTTTGAAATACATCGCGATAATAATCCGGAAGTAATAATAAACACCAACCAGTGAAGACAGAATTCCGATGATTGCTAACCAGTAGTGTCCGGTACCTAACGCTGCTGTGAGGACATAGTATTTCGCGAAGAAACCTGCTGTAGGGGGAATACCTGCCAGAGAAAGTAGTGCAATGCACATCACAACTGCAAGCAGCGGATTTTTCTTCCCGAGTCCGTTGAAGTTTTCAATGTTGTCGCCGTCCGCAACACGAATGATGTTAAGGAGTACAGTGAAGGCCATCAAAGAAGCAATTGAATACGCAACGGTATAGAACAAGATTGATTTCGGGGAGAAACTAGTTGAGGCAACTACAGCCAACAATAGGAATCCCGCGTGGGAAATGCTGGAGAACGCCATCATTCGTTTTACGCTGGTTTGGATTGCAGCGGTAAGGTTTCCGATAATGAAAGTAACTCCAACGCAAACGCCGAGAATAGGAATCCAGAATTCTCCAATTTCTCCGAAGACTACCGAGAGGAACAATCGCATGATTGCAACAATAGCAGCTGTTTTCACAACAGTTGACATAAATGCCGTGAACACTGTAGGAGCTCCTTGATAGACATCTGGTGCCCAGAAGTGGAATGGCGCTGCAGAAATTTTGAAGAGCATTCCAACCATAATCAGAATTACACCGCCATAAAAGAATCCAGGAAGATTATCAGCGTGAGCAGCGATGTATTGACCAACGGCAATGTTATCGAATGAGCCAACAGCTCCGAATACCAATGAAATTCCGAAGAGCAAGAAAGCAGATGCAAACGCGCCAAGGAGGAAATACTTGAACGCGGCTTCGTTTGAACCTAGATCTGTTTTGCGACTTCCTGCGAGCACGTACAACGGAATAGAGAGAATTTCAATTCCAAGAAACAACATTGTCAGGTTGGTGTAGCATGTCAGAATTAGAGCACCTACTAGAGCAAAAAGGATGAGCGCGGTATGATCTGTTTCTGAAGTTTCTTTGCGGAGATAATCTGCAGACATGATGAACCACAACAGTGCGGTTGTCAGAATAATTACCGAGGCAATAACAGACGAGCCTTGAAAGTCGATCATTCCTGCGAAGTAAGCATTGTATGCTCCATCGTCGTACCACCAATAAGAAATTGTAGTGGCAATGGTGCCTAATAATCCGAGCACTACTATTGGAAAAAGTGCTTTTCTGAATTTGAAAAGTTCTGCAAACAAAGCGATTACGCCAAGTCCGGAGAGTAAGAGAATTGCTTTCATATCTTATGCGGTACTACCGATGAATCGATTTAAGGTTTTACTGCCGATGTAATCATCGTGGCAAGGTTGTTCACATCATTCTGCATGATATCGAGCAATGGTTTCGGATACACACCGAACCCAATTACTGCAGCACACACAATAAACAACACTGCTTTTTCATTTCCTGTTAGCGCAGCAAATCCTGCGGTCAGTTTATTTGTTTCGCCAAGCATAACTACCTGATAGCTGCGGAGCATATATACTGCACCGAGAATAACTGTAAGTCCAGCGAAGATTGCGGCAATCATACTGTATTGATACACACCATTTAGCAAAAGGAACTCACCAACGAATCCGTTCGTCAATGGAAGCGCAACAGAGCCAAGCAAGACAATCAAGAAAAGAGCTGCGAATTGAGGAGAGACATTTCTGATTCCACCGAGCTGACTCATTTCGCGCGTTCCTGTTTTCTTCAAGATAATGTCGGCGATGAAGAACAATCCAACAACGTTGATACCGTGACTGAACATCTGCATGAGTCCGCCGGTAATTCCTTCGGTATTTCCTTTTATCAAGGAAAACGACATGATTCCCGCAGAGATTAATCCTACGTGAGCAATGGATGAATACGCAATGAGTCGTTTAAAATCTTTTTGTACAAGTGCAAGAGCAGAAGCATAGACTACGCTGATAACAGAAAGCACTACTACCGTTGGCCCCCAAGCATCAAGCGCATCCGGAGTCATTGGCAGAAGCCAGCGAATCAAACCGTACGTTCCCATCTTGAGCATGATTCCAGACAACAACATGGTTCCTTGCGTAGGAGCGGTTACATACGTATCTGGTTGCCAGGTATGAAAAGGGAAAACCGGCATCTTGATTGCGAAGGCAAGGAACAGTCCCCAGAACACCCAAGCTTGCTCTGTTTTTGTGAGAACGTTTTGTCCAGCATCATAGAGCGCATCGATAGAGAACGAATGAGTTCCTGCAACGCTAATAGGTGTGTTCAAATACAGAACGATGAGTGCAGCAAGCATGAACAAACTTCCTGCGAGCGTATACACGAAGAATTTGAATGTGATTTTTCCGCGACCTTCTCCACCCCAGAGCAGACAGATAAAATAAATCGGGATCAATGCTAGTTCCCAGAAGATGTAGAAGAGGAATCCGTCGCGCGCAACGAAAACGCCAACGAGAGCCATTTGCATGAACATTACCAGCGCATAGAACAGCGAAGGATTTTCCTGTTTCTTTTCGAAACCGCTGAGAATAATAACCGGAACGAGGAACGCGGTAAGCAGAACCAGCACCATGCTGATTCCGTCGAGTGCAACGGAGAAGTTTGCGCCGATGGAGGAAATCCACGGAACATCCATGATCATACGTTGAGCTAATGCCGGATCATCAGGCGAGCCTGTTTTCAGGAACCAGAAAGCGGTGAGCGCGAGTCCAAGCTCGGCGATAGATGCCACCAATGCAATTCGTTTTGCACCTTCTCCATTGGTAAAAAGGAGAAGCAGCGCTGCGATGAGTGGTAAACCGATTAATAATGCTGTTATCATAACTTAATCAATGCTTGATCAGAATACTTTCAAAATGAAAATGAGAACTACTGCGATGGTCATAGCGAACACATAAAAACCAAGTGTTCCGGCTTGTAAAAACTTCACGCCTTCACCCGCTTTTTTCACGCCACTACCGATTCCGTTTACCATTGCATCCACGCCTTTGATTTCGAGGAAGCGGTAAGCGAATTCAGAAATTTTATCGAGTGGTTTGCGAATGACAGCGTCGTATATTTCGTCAACATAATATTTATTGAAAATC
>Ga0209298_10002943_pt1 | contig 10392 bp, 9 predicted proteins | sample S_140806_EF_Meta_FD_187325 | JGI IMG/M metagenome (GOLD analysis project Ga0209298, IMG submission 187325) | Freshwater microbial communities from Lake Simoncouche, Canada to study carbon cycling - S_140806_EF_MetaG (SPAdes) (version 2) | ecosystem: Environmental > Aquatic > Freshwater > Lake ... | reverse complement strand
ACGCAAAAACGTTTCTTGGCAGACGCCGCGCACCAACTCAAAACACCGCTTGCTGGTTTACGCATGCAAGCTGACTTGGCGCAACGCGAAGGCTCGGATACCCAAGAGCTAAAAAAATCCTTGCAGCTGATTGGCCGCGCCAGCATCCGCGCAACCCACACGGTGAACCAGCTGCTGTCTTTGGCGCGCGCCGAAAGCGGCAACACATCGATTGCGCGCGCGCCTTGCAATATGGTGGAAATTGCGCAGTCCGTCATACAAGACTCTCTTCCGCTCGCCATGGAAAAGCATATTGACTTAGGCTATGAAGGCGTTACAGCGGATAGACGTGGCGTGCGGATATTGGGCAACGCGACTTTGCTCAAAGAGTTGGTGCGCAATTTAGTAGATAACGCCATGAACTACACACCGTCTAGCGCAGAAACACCGGGTGTCATCACTGTGCGTGTGCTCAGTGACACCGCAGGCAAAGTGGTCGCCCTTCAAGTAGATGACTCTGGCCCCGGTATCCCCACCGCAGAACGCGAACAAATTTTTCAACCTTTCTACCGCGCACTGGGGACGGAAGTTGATGGTTCAGGCCTAGGCCTGGCGATCGTGATGGAGGTTGCCCATCTGCACAACGCCACCGTCAATGTGCAAGAAGTCTCGCCCGGCAAACCCGCCCCCGGAGCGAGTTTTACGGTGCGTTTTCAAAACACATTGGCTTAACAAGTCACGCACATGACAAAAGTCGTCAGTGCAAATACTAGGCATTAGGGTAATGCCCCCTTACTGCCACATGCATTTGTACTAAAAATAGTGTCGTCGCATGTGGCCATGTCCCCATGCGTCTTATCTCTTTAGGTTCGGGTGCGTGTGCATTTCACATGTCATGTTTTTAGGAGCTCTCTCGATGTCGTATTCCACAAAATTCCGTTCGTTGCGCCGACTAGTCACGGCCAGCGCTTTACTTGGCGCTCTAATGGGCGTGCTAGTAAGCCCACAAGCTTTGGCGCAAGCCGCCAATACCAAGCCGATTCGCATAGGCGTGCCCACCTCGGTGCAATTGCAAGTGGGGCGCGACACGCTCACAGCGATCAAGATGGCGGTGGACGACATCAACAAAAAAGGTGGCGTGCTGGGACGCAAGTTTGAATTCGTTGCGGCCGACGAGACCGAGAACCCTGAAACAGGTATCAGCGCGATCAAAAAACTCACTGCCGATGAAAAGGTAGATTTGCTCATTGGCGGCTACACCAGCGGCGTGACTTTGGCGCAATTGCCACACATCTCTGCAGCTAAGACGATTTATTTGGGCGTGGGTGCAGCTTCACCGTCCATCACTGCCAAAGTCAAACAAGACTACGACAACTACAAATACATCTTCCGTGTTGGCCCAATCAACGCTGCACACCAAGCACGCAGTTTGGTCGACTACATCTCCAACTTCGTCATTGGTGAACTCGGCTACAAAAACATCGCCATCGTCGGTGAAAACGCCAAGTGGGTACAAGACTTAGTTCCCGTGTTGGCCAAAGGCGCCAAGGACGTGGGCGCTGACGTAAAACTCACAGAATTGTTTGACACGCAAACCTCTGACTTCTCTCCCCTGCTTGCCAAGGTCAAGTCCAGCGGCGCGCAATACATGATCGTGGTGCTGTCGCATGCCTCTAGCGACGTGTTTGCTAAACAATGGCACGACGCACAAGTACCTGTTCCCTATGGCGGCATTGACGTCAAGAGCATGGACGGCGACTTCTACAGCCGTATTGGTGGCAAGTCTATTTCTGAAGTGGCAGCCAACTTTGCCGTGCGCGCGCCTTTGACCAAGAAGACCGTGCCATTCTTTGACGAGTTCAAAAAGAATTCAGCCAACTATCCTGTGTACACCGCGTTCTTTGCATATGACTCGGTTTACATCTATGCCGATGCGGTCAAACGCGCCGGCAGTTTTGATACCGACAAGGTCATCAAAGAGTTGGAAAAAACCAAGCATGAAGGTGTGGGTGGCGAGATCACCTTTGACGATATGCACGACGTGCAAACCGGCAAAGGCAAAATGAACCTCATCTTCGCCCAGTGGCAAGACAAGGGCGAGCGCGCCGTGATCTACCCGAAAGAGTTGCGTACTGGCAACTTCATCTTGCCCCCTTGGATGAAAAAATAAATTGGAAATACTGATTTATGGCGCTGTCACCAGCGCCATCTACGCCTTATTGGCCGTCGGATTCACCCTGATCTTCGGGGTGGCCCGCATCCTGAACTTAGCCCACGGCTCGTTTTATGCACTTGGCGCCTACGGCACCTACGTGCTCACGTCGATGGTGGGGCTGCCTTTATGGAGCGCCGCCTTGATCGCGATTGCATTTGTCGCCGTGTTTGGCGTCGTCGTGGAAAAGGTTTTGATTCGCCCTTTGCGCCACTCCCAGCTCGGCGTATTGATGATCTCTTTGGCCGTCGCACTCGTGGTTGAACAAACGCTGTTCTTGGTATTTGGCTCGGAGTACCGCAACGTTCCCTCGTTTGTGGACACGAAGATCAACTTAGGCGGCGTAGACGTAGCAGGCCAACGTTTACTCACCTTGGCCGTTGCAAGTGTCGCGATTGGCGCGCTGTATATGTTTATACAGTTCACCCGCTTGGGCAGCGCCATCTTGGCGATTTCTCAAGATCCAGAAGCCGCCAAATACATGGGCATTCCTAGCGACAAGATTTTTTCGCTGGTGATGGCCATCTCGGCAGCGCTAGCCGCATTGGCTGGCGTAATGGCGGGGCCCTTTTTGTCGGTGCAGCCGTCGATGCATTTGCTACCCATCGTCAAAGCGTTTGCGATTGTGGTGGTGGGTGGTTTAGGGTCTATCCCTGGCAGCATAGCTGCTGCGTTTTTATTGGGCTACGCAGAAACTTGTGTGGCGTATTTGATTTCAAGCAGCTGGACCGAAATCGTGTCGGTGCTAGCCACTTTGCTGATGTTGGTGTTTAGACCTGCCGGCATTTTTGGTAAGCGCGCTGCGTTTTAAAAGGCCGAGGAATTAATGAAGGCATTTCGCGGTTTAGACAGTATCAGCGTGGCGGGGGGATTGGGGGCTTTGGCCTTCTTAGGATTTTTACCCACGCTGTTTCCCGGTAAGTATTTGATAGGCGTGCTCACCGTGGCCGCCATCTACGGCATTTGGTCGGTCAGTTGGGACTTCATGTCTGGCCTGACGGGGCGCGAGAACTTTGGGCATTCGTTGTTCATTGGTGTGGGCGCCTACACCGCTGGCTTTTTGAACGTGCAGTTTGGCTGGGGGCCCTGGTGGAGCTTGCCCGCGTCGATGGTGGTTGCGGCCTTTTTTGGGTTGATTTTGGGCTTTCCAACCTTGCGTCTGCGAGGCCCTTACTTTGCCCTCGCCATGTTGTCTGCTGCCGTGATCATGCAACGCTTGATGCTGATTTTTTGGGAGTTCACTGGCGGCGAAGAAGGCATACAAGACATCACGCCTCTCATCAAAGACCCTTTGCACTACTACTGGTTTGTTTTGGCCTTGCTGGGCGCCATCACTTGGTTTCTGGCGTGGATGGCACGTTCGCGTTGGGGACTGATATTGCGCGCGATCCGCGGTGACGAAGCCACTTGTCTTGCGGCAGGTCTGCCCATCACTACCTACAAAATTGCTTCGCTCATCATCAGTGCTGCATTCGCAGGTTTGGGTGGCGCCTTGTATGCCCACTACCAGTTGCAAGTGAGTCCTCAGCTGTTTGCCGTGGTGACATCGATCACCATCATCACCATGGTCTATGTGGGCGGCATGGGAACGATATTTGGCCCCGTTGGCGGCGCCTTGTTGCTGACACTGATGACCGAAGGTTTGCGTAACTTTGGCGAGTGGCGCTTGATGGTCTACAGCTTGTTACTCATCTTCATTTTGTTCTTCTTGCCTAACGGCATCGTGGCACCCACATGGAACAAGATACGGAATCTTTTCTCACAGGAGCGCCCATGACACACGCGCTACTTGAGGTCAAGCACCTCGACAAACATTTTGGTGGCTTGCATGTGTTGAAGGACATCAATATCACTGTGCAAGAGGGTGAGATTGTCGGCGTCTTGGGGCCTAACGGCGCAGGCAAGACGACGCTTTTTAACTTACTCACAGGGTTCATTCCCGCTGATGAGGGGCAAGTGCTGTTGCGCGGCAAGTCATTGCGCGAAATGCGCTCCAACGACATCGTAGGCTTGGGCGTTGCACGCACGTTCCAGTTGTGTCGGCCATTCGTTGGGTTGACGGTGCTAGAAAACGTCTTGGTTGGCAGCCTTGGGCCCCGCGTAAAAACCGACGATATCGGTGCGCGCGCCATGCATTTGCTCGATCAAGTCGGTCTGGCCGGTAAAGCACATACAGCGTCAGAACTACTGTCTTATGGTGATTTACGTCGCCTAGAGATCGCCCGCGCATTGGCTACAGACCCTGAGTTGCTGCTGTTGGACGAGCCATTCGCGGGCTTGGGATCCTCAGAAATAGAGGCGCTGTCAGAGTTGATTCGCAAACTGCACCGCGAACAAAAACTCACCATCATGTTAATTGAACACAAGCTGCGCGAGTTCATGCAATTGGTCTCACGTGTGGTGGCCATCGATTTTGGCGAGGTGATCGCTGAGGGCGTACCCGCCGATATTGTCAACAACCCGCGCGTGATCGAGGCTTATATCGGCCGGCAAAACCCGCTGGAGCAGACCCAACATGCTTGATATCCAAAACCTCAGCGCCGCTTACGGCAAGGCCATGGCCTTAGAGAACATCACCTTGAACGTCATGCCAGGCGAGTTGGTGGCCGTGTTGGGCCCTAACGGCGCAGGCAAGTCGACATTGCTCAAAGCCATTTCGCGTTCGCTGGCATCGCAAGGCGGGCTGACATTTGAAGGGCGCTCCTTGCACGACGTGGCCACAGAGAGCGTCGTCGGTTTAGGCATTTGCCATTGCCCAGAAGGTCGCCGCTTGTTTCCTGAGCTGACGGTTGAGAAAAACCTGCAACTCGGCGCGTATTTGCGCAACGACAAACAGGCGGTGGCCGAAGATATGCAGCGCGTGTTTGAGCTTTTTCCGATTCTGTCGGAACGGGGTAGCCAGATTGTGAGCACCTTGTCGGGCGGTCAACAACAAATGGTGGCGATTGGACGCGCCTTGATGGGCGCGCCCAAACTGCTGTTACTGGATGAACCATCGGTCGGCATTGCGCACCGCTTGAAGATGGAAATTTTTGCCGCCATCCAACAAATTCGCAGCCGCGGTGTGGCGATTTTGATGGCCGAGCAAGATGCGCAGTCCGCATTGCACATTGCCGATCGCGTCTATGTGCTGGAGCATGGCCACGTGGCACAAACGGGATACGCCAAAGACTTGGCAAAAGACGATCGAATTCGGCGAATTTATTTGGGGCTGAATTAAAACTTTACTTGGGCCCTTGAGATGCAGCGCTTTGTATGGTCAAGGCTTGCGGCTCGACTTGGTCTTTCAATCTAAGCGGTTCTTGCACGGACTTAGGCCCCATGCCAACCACCCGCAAATAGCCTTGGCCCCATAACCAAAACATCAGGTTGGCAAGCACCAGCAAAAAGGCCACATTACGCCAGACAGTTTTTGAACTCATTCAGACTCCCTCGATGGACGGTCGCACACGCACTTCTGCGCTATTGATCAACTGCATGCCTTGCGGCGTCTCCACGCGCAACACGCCCGTATTGTCTACGCCCCGCGCAGTTCCTTGGCGGCCATCGCTCAAAGTGACCGGCATATCGCGCAATACATCTCTTTTCTGAAACGCTGTCTGCAATGCCGCAAAACCTTTTGCCTCGAAAGAAAGCACCGCAGCTAGCAAGGGCTCTGCAATCAAAGCCAGCGCCTGGGGAGCTGAAGTTGCCTCTGCGGATGAAGTCCTGGCACTAGATGCAGTCTCTACGCCAGACAAGTGCTCGCGAAGTCCGATAGCTGGCATAGATAAGTCTTGCGCATTTGGCGAAGCGATGTTTACGCCAATACCGATCACGCAGTAACGCTCTTCGTTTTGCGTGATGGCGGTTTCAATCAGAATACCGGCCAATTTGGCCCATTGGTTTGGCTGTTGAAGCACCCACACATCATTTGGCCACTTCAATCCCAGCCCCAAGGCGCCTTGCGGGTCTAAGCTTTCTACGACAGAGAGCCCAACCGCCAGAGACAGCCCAGACCAGTCAGCAGGATGGAGCATCAGTCCTAGCGAGAAAGTTAAGGCATCGCCTGCTTGCGCATGCCATTGGCGGCCTAAACGCCCGCGTCCTGCAGTTTGCGATTCAGCGACCAGCAATACGGGGTCCGTGAGCCCCGATCGGGCGCGGCGCATGAGCTCGGAGTTGGTGGAATCCACCTCTTTTAAAACCTCTACCGTTAGTGCGGGCAGAAGGGACACACAAGATTGCCAGATATCTTCTGCGGGCCAGATCATGGTGCGTAGTTACAAGCCAAGGTTATTGATTTTTATCGCTACTTTTGCCACCAAAGCCTAGTGCTTGCGCTTTTTCTTTTTGTCTTTGCCAGGCTTGACGGAAGAAGATGACAACAAGGTGCCTCGGCATTTCTTGGCGCCGCACCAACAGGGGTATTCGGCTTGGAGCTCTTCGGTCATGGGGGCGTCGATCACTAGGCCGTAGTCATAGCTCAACTCTTCGCCCGCCAGAATATTGCGGCGTGCAGTAATAAAGATACGCCCATCGCGCTCATCGGGCTCGCAACTGGGTTTGCAGGAATGGTTGATCCAGCGCGAGGAGTTGCCGCCATAGAGCGCGTCGATCACATGCTTGTCGTCGATGTGGAAGTAAAAGGTGTGGTTGGGGTCTGTCGGATCATGCGGATGGCGGCGCAGGGCTTCTTTCCAAGTGATGATCTCGCCCACATACTCAATGATGGTCTCACCTTGGGCAAAGTCGGTGAGCGCAAAGACCCCCTTACCATGCACGCCTGAGCGTCGGGTTTGGATACGTCGGCCCGAGATCGGCGAAAGTGGTTTTTTTGGCACTGGGATTTTTCTGTTAACTTAAATACGTACGCATGTGCGTGCGCGCGTGCGCACGCGCGAGAGCCGAATTGTAGTGGTCTGTTTTCTAAGGAAGTCAAAATGAGTAAAACCCTGGTGATCGCCGAAAAACCTTCGGTCGCGCAAGACATCGTGCGCGCACTCACCCCTGTGGCGGGTAAGTTCGAAAAGCATGACGACCACTTTGAGAACGATTCCTACGTCGTATCTAGCGCAGTCGGCCATTTGGTGGAGATCCAAGCCCCCGAAGAGTTTGACGTCAAACGCGGCAAATGGAGCTTTGCGAATTTGCCTGTCATTCCGCCCTACTTCGACCTCAAGCCTGTTGAGAAAACCAAGAGCCGTCTGAATGCCGTAGTCAAACTCGCCAAGCGTAAAGACGTCACCGCCCTGATCAACGCCTGCGACGCTGGCCGTGAAGGTGAATTGATCTTCCGTCTGATCGAACAATACGCTGGTGGCAAAAAGGCACTGGACAAACCCGTTAAGCGCCTTTGGTTACAGTCGATGACGCTAGAAGCCATCCGCAAGGGCTTTGATAGCCTACGCACGCAACAACAAATGCAAGGACTGGCCGACGCCGCCCGCAGCCGCTCAGAAGCCGATTGGCTGGTAGGTATCAACGGTACGCGTGCCTTAACGGCCTTTAATTCCCGCGAAGGCGGTTTCTTTTTAACGACCGTGGGCCGCGTGCAAACACCAACCTTGAGTGTGGTGGTAGAACGCGAAGAGCAAATCCGCAAATTCATCAGCCGCGACTATTGGGAAATCCACGCCGAGTTTGCAGCGGCAGCAGGCGCCTACCCCGCCAAATGGTTTAACCCGCAGCATAAAAAAGACGCGGAAGACAAAGAGAAAAAAGAAGACCGTGTCTGGAGTTTGCAAGAGGCGAAAAGTGTGGCTGACGCCGTGCGCGGAAAAGCCGCCACCGTCAGCGAAGAAAGCAAACCACGCAGCGAAAGCAGCAAAGGCTTGTTCGATTTGACCACTTTGCAAAAAGAAGCCAACAGCCGTTTTGGCTTCTCCGCCAAAACCACGCTTTCACTAGCGCAAAGCCTGTACGAGCGACACAAAGCGCTGACCTATCCGCGAACCGACTCGCAGCACCTGCCAGAAGACTATTTGCAAACGGTAAAAGACACGATGGAGATGCTGGCTAAAAGTCCGATGAAACATTTGGCGCCCTTCGCCAAAACCGCGATTGATCAGGGCTACATCAAGCCAAGCCCTAAAGTGTTTAACAACGCCAAAGTCAGCGACCACTTTGCGATCATCCCGACTCTTCAAGCGCCTAGCGGTCTATCAGATGCTGAGCAAAAACTTTACGACTTTGTGGTGCGCCGTTTTATGGCGGTGTTTTATCCGCCCGCTAAATATATGGACACAACACGCGTGAGCCAAGTGGGAGAGCACCACTTCAAATCTAGTGGAAAGGTGTTGGTCGAGCCGGGCTGGCAAGCCATTTATGGCAAAGAGGTGGACGAGGAAGAAGACAAGGAGTCTGGCAAAGTATTGGTCAAGGTCAATGCGGGCGAAGCGCCTAAGGCTGAAACAGCCGAGCCCAAAGGCCTCAAAACCAAACCGCCGGCACGCTACACCGAGGCCACGTTGTTGACCGCCATGCAAACCGCTGGCAAAAACGTGGAAGACGATGACCAGCGCGAAGCCATGCAAGACAAAGGCTTGGGAACACCGGCCACACGCGCCGCCATCATCGAAGGCTTACTCAACGAGAAATACATGATTCGTGAAATACGCGAAATGGTTCCTACTGCCAAAGCGTTTCAGCTATTTACTTTGTTGCGCGGTTTGGGGGTAGAAGAACTTTCCAAGCCCGAACTCACCGGTGGCTGGGAGCACAAACTTTCTTTGATGGAGCACGGGGAATTGAGCCGCGAAGCGTTTATGCGCGAGATAGCCGAGATGACCGAGCACATCGTCAAAAAGGCGAAAGAATTTGACCGCGACACGATTCCAGGCGACTACACGACCTTGACAATTGCTTGTCCCACCTGTGGCGGCGTAGTGAAAGAAAACTACCGCCGGTATGGCTGTATTGGCAAGGATGCTTTGGCGGGCGACAGCGGTAAGCCTTCCTCGGCTGTTACCGGTGCTGGTGCTGAAGGCGACAGCGCAACCGGCTGTGGTTTCTCCATCAGCAAAATTCCTGGCGGTCGCACTTTCGAGGCGGCTGAAGTGGAGCAACTGATTGAGAATAAAAAGATCGGTCCCCTAGAAGGATTCCGCTCCAAAGCGGGTTGGCCTTTCACCGCAGAAATCGCACTCAAGTTCAGCGAAGAAGAGAAAAACTGGAAGCTCGAATTCGATTTCGGTGAAGACAAAAACGCGGAATCTGGTGAAATTGTCGAGTTTGCTGACACCACGAGTTTGGGTAACTGCCCCAAGTGCTCTAGCCCCGTCTATGACCACGGCAGCAACTATATATGTAGCAAATCGGTTCCGACCCATGCACAACCCACGCCAAGTTGCGACTTCAAGAGCGGAAAAATTATTCTGCAACAAAGCGTGGCGCCTGAGCAAATGACTAAGCTCTTGGCCGAAGGAAAAACCGACTTGTTGGACAAGTTTGTGTCTATGCGTACACGCCGTCCTTTCAAGGCGTTTTTGCAATGGGATCCCGAAGCGGGCAAAGTGAGTTTTGCTTTCGAGCCTCGCGTTAGCAAATATCCAGCGCGTGCGGGCAAAACGCCCACGACCAATGCGTTGATCAAAGCAGCTGGAAAAAAAGTTCCAGCCAAAACCACCAAGACCGCTAAAGCCAAAGCCGAAAAAGTAGCCAAACCAAAAGCGCCGCGTAAAGTCACAGCAGGCTTTTTGCCAAGCAACGAGCTAGCAGCGGTAATCGGTCCAGAAGCGGTAGCGCGTACCGAGGTGATTAAGAAAATCTGGGACTACATCAAGGCTAATGGCCTGCAAGACGCCACGAACAAGCGCGCGATCAATGCCGATGCCAAACTCAAACCTGTTTTTGGTAAGGACCAAGTCACCATGTTTGAGTTGGCGGGTATTGCGGGTAAGCATTTGCGACCTGTTGGTGAATAACGGACTTTCATGCACGCGACACCCGCTACTTAGATAGCCGTTTACTTGTTATAAAGTCTTCACCTTCTCATGCCTCAAACTTCGCCACACATGATTGCCATTGCGCAGACGATGCACTTTGCAAATGCGCTTAGCTTGCAAAGTGGTGCAAGCCTGCGCGACTATCACTTGGCCTACGAAACCTATGGCACGCTCAACGCAGACAAGTCGAATGCGGTATTGATTTGCCACGCACTCAATGCCTCGCACCATGTGGCGGGTGTTTACGAGGGCCAAGATAAAAGCGAAGGCTGGTGG
>Ga0209298_10002926_pt1 | contig 10422 bp, 6 predicted proteins | sample S_140806_EF_Meta_FD_187325 | JGI IMG/M metagenome (GOLD analysis project Ga0209298, IMG submission 187325) | Freshwater microbial communities from Lake Simoncouche, Canada to study carbon cycling - S_140806_EF_MetaG (SPAdes) (version 2) | ecosystem: Environmental > Aquatic > Freshwater > Lake ... | reverse complement strand
AGATCGCCCCCTACTTCGAGGCCGCGAACGTGGCCACCGACCACCAGCAGCTCACGATGACCGTGCTGCGCAGCACGGCCAAGAAGCATGGCCTCACCTGCCTGCTGCATGAGAAGCCCTTCGCCGGTGTGAACGGCAGCGGCAAGCACGTGAACTGGTCGATCGGCAATGCCACCCAGGGCAACCTGCTCGATCCCGGCAAAACGCCCCACGCCAACCTGCAGTTCCTAATCTTCTGCGCGGCGGTGATCCGTGGTGTGCACCTCTTCGGCCCCCTGTTGCGGGCCGTGATCGCCACCGCCAGCAACGACCACCGCCTCGGCGCCAACGAGGCCCCTCCGGCGATCATCTCGGTGTACCTCGGCAGCCAGCTGGAGGATGTCTACAACCAGATCAAGAGCGGCCACCTGGAGGGTTCCGCCGAAGCCGCGCTGATGTCCCTCGGGGTCGACACCCTGCCAGAGCTGAACAAGGATCCCGGCGATCGCAACCGCACCTCCCCCTTCGCCTTCACCGGCAATCGCTTCGAGTTCCGGGCGGTGGGCTCCGGGCAGTCGGTGGCGGGCCCGCTGGTGGCGCTCAACACGATCCTCGCCGATTCACTCCAGTGGATCGGCGATCGGCTGGAGGAGCAACTGAACAGCGGGGTTCCCCTCCAAGAGGCCGCCTTCGCCGTGATGAAGCGCACCATGGACGAGCACGGCGCCGTGGTCTTCGGCGGTGACGGCTATTCGAGTGAATGGCACCGCAAGGCCGTGGAGGAGCGGGGCCTGGAGAACCTCCGCACCAGTGCCGATGCCCTCCCGGTGCTGGAACGCCCCGAGATCCGGGATCTGTTCCAGCGCCAGGGGGTGCTCACCCCCGTGGAGCTCGAAAGCCGCTTCGAGGTGTATGCCGAGCAATACATCCTCGCGATCGAGGTGGAAGCCCGGCTGGCGCTGCGCATCGCCCGCACCCAGATCTATCCGGTGGTGATGGAGAGCCTGGAGCGGCTGGCCCGTTCCCTGCGGGATCAGGAGGCGATCGGTCTGCCAATCGATCGGAGCCTGGCCGAAACGATCGCCAGCCTCAACAGCCAGCTGGTGCAGCGGTGTGGCGCCCTGGAAGAGGGCCTCACCCATCCCCCCCACGACACCCATGGCCACCTGCACCACTGCGCAGGCACCCTGATGCCACTGATCGGCAGCCTGCGGGAGGCGGTGGATGGCCTTGAAGCCCTGGTGGATGACGACCTCTGGCCCCTGCCCACCTACCAGGAGTTGCTGTTCGTGCGCTGAGGCGCCGGCGGACCCGGTGCGAGGCGACCGAACCAGCGGTCGCCTCGCACCGGTGGACGCAAGATTTAGCCGGTTGGACGCGGTGCCCGAAACAGGCCCACATCCACGCCGAGATGCTGGTCCGGGCGGCCCGTGATCAGCAGAGCCGTGCGCTGGCGGGTGGCGATCTGCCACATCCACTTGCTGAACAGGGCGATCCGGTTCTCGGTGTCGGGAATGAAGGCGAGGTGGGCCAGGGCCCACACCACCCAGCCCACGAGCCCCGTGAAATGCAGGCCGCGCAGATCGGCCACGGCATACCAGGGCCCGATCACCGCCATGCTGCCGAGATCCAGCCAGCGGAAGGGCTGGATCGTCTGGCCGCGTAGACGCGCCAGGAGGTCGCGGGCCACCCACCCTCCGGCCTGCACCGCCGGACCCGCCATGCCCGGCAGGGGGCTGCCATCGGGGGTATGGGTGTAGGAGCAGAGATCACCGACCGCCCGGATCTCGGGATGGCCGGGAACCGAGAAGTCCGGCTCCACCACGAGCCGCCCACCGCGATCCACCGGGCAACCGGTGTGGCCGGCCAGCAGCTTGCCCAACCGGGAGGCCCGCACCCCGGCGGTCCAGCAGATCGTGGCCGCCTCCAGCTCGATCTCGCCGTCCGCACCACTGAGACTCACTCGCCCCGGGGCGATCCCCTCCACCTTGAGGCCCAGCCGCAGGTCCACCCCGGCGGCCCGCAGGTAAGCGGCAGCAGCCCCGGAGAGAACCGGAGCCATGGTGGGCAGCACCCGATCCACCGGATCCACCAAAACCACCCGGCAGTCTTCAAGGCGCAGCTGCTTGAAGTCGCGCTGCACGGCTCTCTGCATCAACTCGATCAGGGATCCGGCCAGCTCGCAGCCGGCCGCACCGGCCCCCACCACCACGACGGTCTGCAGGAAGGCGCGCTGGCTGGGATCACCGGTCTGCTCGGCCTCTTCGAGGGCCATCAGCAGCCGCCGGCGGATCTCATCGGCGTGCTCGAGGATCTTCATCGGCGGGGCCAGGGAACGCCATTCCTCCCGGCCGAAATAGGTGCTGCCCGAGCCGGTGGCCAAAATGAGCTGGTCGTAGCCGAGGTGCTGGCCGTTGAGCACCACCTGGGAGGCCTCGGGATCGATGTCGACCACCTCCCCCAGCAGGATCTGGATATTGGGGGCCTCACCCACCATCTGGCGAAGGGGTGAGGCCACATCCGCCTCGGACACCAAGCCGGAGGCCACCTGATAGAGGAGGGGCTGGAACAGATTGAAGTTGCGCTTATCGATCAGGGTGACCCGCACGGGCTGCCGAGCCAGGGCATGGCAGATCTTGAGCCCCGCGAAGCCGCCGCCCACCACCACCACATGGGGCCAGCTGGCCATCACCTCCGCGGGCGGTTCAAGCTCCAGAAAAAACCGTTCCATGGGCTGGCCTCAGCCGCCACAGCAACAACCTTATGGACAAACGGCAGGCCACTGGGTAACGGTTCCAACGGTTATCGGGACATCGGTGTTGGCCGGGCGCCAAAGGTGCCCTGGGCGGAGTCGCGCCGCCCCCGGATCTCCACATTTCTGCCGTTGCGGCAACTGCATCTCCCGTCCCAGACTGGATGCGACTGACCCACCCCCGCCTGCATGCTCCCCTGGCTGCTGGCCGCCATCACCTTGGCGGCCGTTGCGCTCACGGCTCCCTCCCTAGGGCGTCATCTGTTCGAGGTGTTTGACGAGCGGCCCCAGCCGGCCTGGGACCGCTGGCTGAATCCAATCGAAGCCGGCCTGCTGCGCTGGATCGGTGATAACGGCCGCAGCGCCGACTCCGCGATGGGCTACCTGAGGCCCTTGCTGATCAGCAATGCCCTGTTCGGGGCCCTGGCGCTGATGCTCCTGCTGGTTCAACCGGCCTGGTTGAACCCTCTGGGGCTTGGCGGCCTGCGCTGGGATCTGGCGCTGCACACCACGATCTCCTTCCTCACCAACACCGATCAGCAGCACCTGGTTCCCGAGCAAAGCCTGGGCAACCTGTCCCAGCTGGGGGCCATGCAGTTTCTGATGTTCGTGTCGGCCGCCACCGGCCTGGCGGTGGGCTTCGCGGTGATCCGCGGCTTCAGTGGCCGGCCGATCGGCAGCTTTCATCGCGACCTGCTGCGCGCGCTCACCCGGGTGTTGATCCCGGCTTCGCTGTTGCTGGCTCTGTTCTTCCTGGTGAGCGGCGTGCCGATGACGCTGGCTCCGCCCCTGGAGATCACCACCCTGGAGGGAGGGCGGCAGCTGCTGCCCCGAGGCCCCATCGCCCTGTTCGAGGCGATCAAGCAACTGGGCGAGAACGGTGGTGGCTTTGTGAGCGCCAACTCGGCCCACCCCTATGAGAACCCCACCCTGCTCACCAACCTGGTGAGCACCTGGGCGATGCTGATCATCCCGGCCGCCACGATCGATGCCTTCGGGCGCTTCGTGGGCAATCGCCGCCAGAGCAACCTGTTGCTGGCCCTAGTGTTCGCCCTGCTGCTGATCGGCGCTGGGGTGGCCATGGCGGCTGAGCAGGCCGGCAATCCCTTGCTTGAGCGCTGGCTGAACGGCGGCAATCTTCAGGGGAAGGAGCTGCGCTTCGGGCCGGTGCTGAGCGGCCTATGGGCGGTGGTGACCACCGGCACCATGACCGGGGCGGTGAATGGGGCGATCGATGCGGCGATGCCGCTCACGATCCTCGTGACACTGTTCAACCTGTTTCTGCAGGTGGTGTTCGGCGGCCAGGGCACCGGGATCGCCTATCTGCTGGTGTTCGTGCTGCTGGCGGTGTTTCTCACCGGCCTAATGGTGGGCCGCACGCCGGAATTCCTGGGCCGCAAGGTGGAGAAGCCCCAGGTGGTGTGGGCCAGCCTGATCCTGTTGATCCACCCGATCTTCGTGCTGATCCCGGCCGCCCTCACCCTTGCGGGGGGCTCGGCGTTGGCGGGCAACAGCAATCCGGGCTCCCATGGCATCAGCCAGGTGGTGTACGAGTACGCCTCGGCGGCCGCTAACAACGGCAGCGGCCTAGAGGGGCTGGGGGATGGCACGCCCTGGTGGAACCTCACCACCAGCGTGAGCCTGCTGGGCGGACGCTTTCTACCGATCGCCGCCCTGCTCGCCCTGGCCGATGGCTTCCGCCGCAAGCCGGCCCTTGAGCCCAGCCCCGGCACCCTGCGCACCGACACCGGCCTGTTCACCGGCGTCACGGCGGTGGTGCTGGTGATCCTCGGTGCCCTCACCTTCTTCCCGGTGCTGGCCCTCGGGCCGATCGCCGAAGCCCTCACCCTCCTCTCCTGAATCCGCCGCCATGACGACAACAGCGCGTATTCAGTTCCCCCGCATGCCGCGGGGTCCGCGCCAGGAGCGGCGCTACACCGAGCGGCCCCGCCAGCAGGGGTTGGTGCAGAGGGCTTTTCTGGAGGCCTTCCGCAAGCTGGATCCCCGGCTTTCGGTGGCCAACCCGGTGATGTTCGTGGTGTGGTGCGGCACGGTGCTCTGCCTGCTGCTCACCCTGGTCCCGAACCTTCTCGATGCGCGGGCCCCAGCGGCGGATCGGGGCTTCAACGCCCTGATCAGCCTCACCCTGCTGGCCACCTTGCTGTTCGCCAACTTCGCCGAGGCCCTGGCGGAAGGCCGTGGCAAGGCCCAGGCCGATGCCCTTCGCCGCACCCAGGCCCGCACCCAGGCGCGGCGTCAGCTGGCCGATGGCTCGATCGAGCTGGTGGACTCCTCCACCCTGGGCAGGGGCGATCTGGTGCTGGTGCAGGCCGGCGATGTGATCCCCGCCGATGGCGAGGTGATCGCCGGGGTGGCCTCGGTGGATGAATCGGCGATCACGGGTGAATCGGCTCCCGTGCTCAAGGAGGCCGGATCCGATGTGGCGGGCTCGGTCACCGGTGGCACCCGCATCCTTTCCGACCAGCTCACGTTGCGGATCAGCGCCGATCCGGGCAAGGGCTTCATCGACCGCATGATCGCCCTGGTGGAAGGGGCTGAGCGCAGCAAAACACCGAATGAGATCGCCCTCACGGTGCTGCTGGCGGTGCTCACCCAGGTGTTCCTGATCGCCGTGGCCACCCTCTCGCCAGTGGCCGGATTTCTCAATCAGGCCCCCTCGGTGGTCACCCTGGTGGCCCTGCTGGTGGCGTTGATTCCCACCACGATCGGCGGCCTGCTCAGTGCCATCGGCATCGCCGGCATGGACCGGGTGGCCCAATTCAACGTGATTGCCACCTCGGGGCGGGCCGTGGAGGCCTGCGGCGATGTGAACACCCTCATCCTCGACAAAACCGGCACGATCACCCTGGGCAACCGGCTGGCGGAGGAGTTCCTGCCGGTGGGCGGCCACAGCAGCGCCGAACTAGCGGAGGCGGCCCTGGGGGCGAGTTGCTTCGATCAGACGCCGGAGGGGCGCTCGATCGTGCGGCTCGCCGAGAAACTGGGTGCTGTTTTGCCCTTCGATGCCGCCAGCGCTAGCGGCATTGAGTTCTCGGCCCGCACCCGGATGAGCGGAACCGACACACCCGAGGGCATCGAGTTCCGCAAGGGGGCGGTGGATGCGGTCAAGGGATTCGTGCGCTCGCGTGGCGGCACGGTTCCCGAACAACTCGATGGCTGCTTCGAGCAGGTGTCACGGCTGGGAGGCACGCCCCTGGCGGTGTGTCGGGGCGGCGAGGTGTTCGGGGTGATCTACCTCAAGGACATCATCAAACCGGGCATCCGCGAGCGGTTCGATCAGCTGCGCCGCATGGGCATCCGCACCGTGATGCTCACCGGCGACAACCCGATCACCGCCAGTGTGATCGCCCGCGAAGCGGGCGTGGATGACTTTATCGCCGAGGCCACCCCGGAGGACAAGATCGCTGTGATTCAGCAGGAGCAGAAGCTCGGCAAGTTGGTGGCGATGACCGGCGACGGCTCCAACGACGCCCCGGCCCTGGCCCAGGCCAATGTGGGCGTGGCGATGAACTCGGGCACCCAGGCCGCCAAGGAGGCGGCCAACATGGTGGATCTCGATAGCGATCCCACCAAGCTGATCGACATCGTGACGATCGGCAAACAACTGCTGATCACCCGCGGCGCGCTCACCACCTTCTCCATCGCCAACGACGTCGCCAAATACTTCGCCATCCTGCCGGCCCTCTTCGCCGGGGCAGGCCTGGAGGCGCTGAATGTGATGAGGCTGGCCTCACCGAAGTCGGCGATTCTCTCGGCGATGGTGTTCAACGCCCTGATCATTCCGGCCCTGGTGCCGCTGGCCCTGAAGGGGGTTCAGTTCCGGCCGCTCAATGCCGACCAGTTGCTGCGGCGCAACCTCCTGGTGTTCGGGGCCGGGGGTGTGGTGGCTCCGTTTGTGGGCATCAAGCTGATTGATCTGGCACTGGGGGCCCTGCGGCTGGTCTAACTCCTGCTGGCTGCTCCGCTCCCCAAGCTCAGTGATTCCCGTATTCAGTCACCCACTCTCAACCAACCCATGGCCCGCGTTCTGCCCATCCGCTTCTGGCTACCACTGCTGCTCGTGGCGGGAACCGTCGTGGTCGCCCCTCAGCTGCGCCATCACCAACCACCACTCCAGAGCCACACCCTGGCCCTGCTGCTCTGCGGCACGGTCGCCCTCTCGGGCTACCTGTTCGCCGTGATCGCCCAACCGGAGAAATTCTGATGTCGATCGTTGCCCAACTGTTACGGGGCTTGCGCCTCACCCTCGTGCTCTGGTTGCTCACCGTGGTGGTGATCACCTTGCCGCTGCTAGGCCTGGCCCGGCTGGTGGCACCCGATGCGGCCAGCGGCAGCCTGCTGCGCACGGGTGACCAGGTGGTGGGCTCGCGCCTGATCGGTCAGGGCTTCAGCTCGGCGCGCTACTTGCAGGGCCGCCCGGCCGGTGCCCCCAACCTCGCCGCCAGCAACCCCGAACTGGCGACCCGGGTGGCCGCCGCCGCCCGCCGCTGGCAGAACGCAGGGTTGGCCGATCCCGCAGCCGATCTCCTGCAGGATTCCGCCTCCGGCGTCGATCCGCACATCAGCCTGCTGGCCGCGCGCCAGCAGCTGCCCCGCCTGGCCCGCGAACGAGGGCTCCCGCTGAAGGAGTTGGAGCGTCTCCTGAGCCAGCAGCAGGAGGGACCCCAGGCATTGCAGGCGATCGAGCCGGTGGTCAATGTGCTCAGCTTCAACCTGGCGCTGGATCTACTCACCGATGGCTCCGCCAGCCGCATGCCAACGCCATGATCCGCTCCACCCACCGGCGCGGCCGCCATAAGGTGTTTATGGGCATGGCGCCAGGCGTGGGCAAAACCTGCCGCATGCTCCAGGAGGGCAAGGAGGCACTGCGGGAGGGCACCGATGTGGTGATTGGTCTTCTGGAAACCCACGGCCGCAAGGACACCGCCCGTGAAGCTGAAGCCCTGGAGCAAATTCCCCGCAAGCGCCTCCGCTACCAGGGGGTGGATCTTGAGGAGATGGATGTAGCCGCAGTGCTGGGCCGCCATCCGCAGCTGGTTCTCGTCGACGAGCTGGCCCACACCAACGTGCCAGGCAGCGAACGGGAGAAGCGCTGGCAGGACGTTGAGATGCTGCTGCTCTCAGGCATCGATGTCTATTCGACCCTCAACATCCAGCACCTGGAGAGCCTCAACGACCTAGTGGCCGAACTCACCGGCGTGGTGGTACGTGAACGCATCCCCAACCGCGTGCTGGAGCACGCCGATGAGGTTGTTCTCGTGGATGTGACACCTGAGACGCTGCAGGAGCGGCTCAAGGAGGGGAAGGTCTACGCGCCCGAAAAGGTGGGCCAGGCGCTCACCAACTTCTTCCAGCGGCGCCATCTGGTGGCCCTGCGAGAGCTGTCGCTACGGGAGGTGGCCGATCGAGTCGATAACGACATCCTCCCTTCGATCACGCCTCTGCGCGAGCGGGTCATGGTCTGCCTCGGCCACCACCACACCAGCAAGCGCCTGCTGCGCCGTGCCGCCCGCCTAGCTGCCGCCATGGACGCGCCGCTGCTGACATTGACCGTGCAGGATCCGCATCGCTTTCTCAGCCGGGAAGAATCGCTCCTCCAGGAGGAATGCCGCCAGCTCTGTGAAGACGTGGGTGGCACCTTCCTGCGCGAAGAAAGTGCCGAGATCCTTCCCACGATCGCCCGGGTGGCCCAGGAACAGCGGATCACCCAGATCGTGCTGGGCCAAACGATGCGTTCACGCCTCAAAGCCCTGCTCCGCCGGCCCCTTTCGGAGCGGTTGCAGCACCAGCTGCGGGGGCAAAGCATCGATCTGCACCTGATCTCCGATGGGATCCCGACTCAGGCCGAGGAGGAGCACCGGGCGTGAGGCTCGTAAGGACTTCAAGGCCATCCGCAGTAGCCAGCAACGCTGCCTGCGCTTAATCGACGACCTGCTGCAGGTGTTCCGAGCGGAGCAGGAGGGCTTGCAGATCGACCTCTCCATCGCTACCCAACTCTGGCGAGGGGTTTGCCGAACGCTTCAAACGCCATGGTCCTCGTGCTCCTGGAGGAAGCCCTCAAGGCAGGCGCCATAGGCCTGGGGCATCTCCAACAAGGCGTGGTGCGCCGCCCCGGGAAAGACAACAGAACGCAAATCGGCCAGTTCCTGCCAACCCTGCATCGCGTGGAGGGTCACGAAGTCATGCTCCCCGGCAAGCAGGAGCACAGGCAGCTTGAGGGAGGCCAGGCTTTGCTCCTTTGCCCGCCAGTCAGCGATGACCTCCACGCCCCGCCAATGGGTGCCTGGGTGGCCTGGGGCATAAGCCGCCACCAATGCCGGTGGTCGTGGCGACGCTCTGCAGACATGGGTGGCATCAAAGCGGGCACCGTCGCCGCCATGCTCTGCCAGCAAGGCCTCCACATCCTCCAGCAGTAAGGGCACGGAGCTCGGCACGTTGGAGAGGGTCAGCGAGCGAGGGAGCGGTAGGCCACTGGCTGAAGTGAGCGCTTCGAAGGCCAGGATGCCGCCGAAGGACTGGCCGTAGAGGTGATAAGCAGGCCATCCATCGCGGATCGGAATCACTCCCCCTTGCACAAGGGCTTCGACAACCCCCACCAGGTCCTGCACGAATGCCGCGATCGAATACGGCTGAACAGCGGGGCTGGGTCGATCGCTGCGCCCACAACCCAATTGATCAAAGAAAATCACCGGCCGTTGCAGGTGCTCAATCAGGGGAAACAGATAGTCGCTGGGCACGCCTGGACCGCCATGACACACCAGCAGGGGGAGTGACGCTGGGGGGCTGGCTGGAAGGTGATGGCCAGCCCAAAGGCGACAGGCACCGCGGCGCACCGGCAGCATCAACGAAATCAATCCTGGCATCGCCTCCATTCCATCAACCACAAATTTCCCCTGGGTGAGACTGCTGCCGATTGGATTGCCCCCGCTCCAGTCGCGTTGAAATCCGGACCTACGGCATGAACGGGAGTGCAGCTCCTTGATGCCATCAAGGCTGGCAGCCGTTCAGAAGGGAATCGGAAGCTCCGCATCGGCCGGCTCCGGCGCACAGGCCTCCACCCGCTGGGCTACCACCTCACCCACCACCACGATCGAGGGCGAAGCGAACCCCTGGGCCTCCACCCGGTCAGCCAGCTCGGCGAGGCTGGCGATCAACAGGCGCTGGCCCCGCACCGTGCCCTGCTGGATCACCGCAGCGGGGGTGGCGGGATCGAGGCCACCGGCCACCAGTTCCTCGCCGATACGGCGCAGGTTATGGAGGCCCATGTAGATCACTAGCCCATCGGAGCTACGGGCCAAGCCGCGCCAGTCGACACCGGGGCGAGCCTTATCGATCTCCTCATGGCCGGTCACGAACGTGACGCTCGAGCCAGCGCGGCGATGGGTAACGGGGATGCCCGCGTAGGCCGGGGCCGCGATGCCGGCGGTGACCCCAGGCACCACCTCCACCGGGATGCCCTGGCGGGCCAGGTGGGCCGCCTCCTCGCCGCCGCGGCCAAACAGGAAGGGATCACCACCCTTGAGCCGCACCACCGTGTGGTGACGCCCCGCCAGCTGCGCCAGCAGGGCATTGGTGCTGGGCTGGGGCACCGAATGGTGGCCGCGGCGCTTGCCCACGAAATGCTGCTCGCAGTGCTCCGGCACCAGATCGAGCAGGGCCTTCGGCACCAG
>Ga0209298_10002922_pt1 | contig 10429 bp, 17 predicted proteins | sample S_140806_EF_Meta_FD_187325 | JGI IMG/M metagenome (GOLD analysis project Ga0209298, IMG submission 187325) | Freshwater microbial communities from Lake Simoncouche, Canada to study carbon cycling - S_140806_EF_MetaG (SPAdes) (version 2) | ecosystem: Environmental > Aquatic > Freshwater > Lake ... | reverse complement strand
ATCATCGATGGGCTGCTAGCTACGCTGATCAGCAAACAGAATGCTTTTCTCCTCGGAGAACCAGGCACAGGTAAATCCGACCTAGTTCGTAACATATGCAGTGGTATCTCCGACGCTAACTACTTTGGTTACCTTTTAACTCCTACGACTGATCCTTCCGAGATCTTCGGTCCGGTTGCTGTATCCAAGCTGCTTAACGACGAATACACACGGGATGTTGTAGGGTATCTCCCTAACGCACACATTGCATTTACAGACGAGTTGTTCCGTGGGTCTTCTGCAATCCTCAACTCGCTTCTTACTCTGTTAAACGAACGCACATTTAACAATGGCAAAGAGGTCATCAACACCCCGATTCAATCCATTGTCGCTGCTACAAACTCCTGGCCTGACGAAGAATCCTTACAAGCATTCGCTGATCGATTTTTGTTCAGACCCACGGTGGAGTTTCTTAAAAAACCAGTATCGAAACGGATCCTTGATTCGTGGGCTCTTGGGATTACACAGCGACCAACAGTAGGTAAGCACATAACCCTTAAACAGTTAGAACAACTACAACAGGAAGCAGCCACACTGCCTGTGTCTGAGGAGTTCTTAAATAAATATGGTGAGCTGTGGGAGTTGTTGGCTGCCCGAGGGATCACAATCAGTGATCGTCGTCGTGTTCAGATACTTAAGTTCCTTCGTGCTTGGGCTTTAGTTCAAGGAAGTGAAGAGTTGTACCCTGAACACATGCACGACTCGTTAATTCATATTGTGTACAGAACACAAGAGGATCAAGATGTGATTAAAGAAGTCTTAGAACAAGCTGTGCCCACGGCGGAAAAGAAGTTTAGTGATATAAAACGAGCTGCGTCAGGTGTTATGACTCAGTATCAAGCGTACGCACATAAAGCTCAGTCACGTGCCCTTTCCGAACTGAATGAACTAGTCGTTCAATATCGTGCATTCCACAGAGATATTCAAGTGTTGCGAGACAAAACTAGGGAAATGCTAGATAGTGGTAATTACCGTATGACATTACCCGTCCGCCAAATTGGCATGAAGCTGCACCAACAGCTACAGAGTTACACGGACACACTTGCAGTCGCCATAAGCGACTTCTCCAAGTAAGCTGGGATGTCTCTTCAAGATCACATGTCAGTCAAACCCGAAGACCTCGCTTTAATCCGAAAGCGACTCTCAGACTTTATAGATGCTGCGGAAGAAATCCAACCGCCAAGTGCTTATGATCAGTTGGTCAATCTGTTAATTGACTTAGATAAAGTAATCACTCGCTCTAAAAAACAAACATGAACTTAAACAAACACACAGAATTTATTCGGTTATCCAAAAACGAACCACTAACTCTTGCTTGTTCTGCTCTAACAGATTTTTTGTGGGAAGATTTCATCGGAGACGCAAGACCTAGCGTTACGTATTTGATGGATCATTACAACGTGGTTCAGTTAAGTCGCTTTGGCAAGGAAGTTTTTGAGCGTCTTTACCAAGGCGACATGGTGACATGGTTGATATCTCCAGATGATTACGAAGATTACTTTCGGGCAAAACAGAACGGAGAACAAGTTAGTTTTCCACGCGGATATAAACCAGAACATGCGTTGTGGTGGGCCATAATGAATGATCTCAGTGCGGCAGCAGCGTGGCCCCAGCTCCTGGGAAGGAGTGTAGGTAATCAATTTAACGCAGGTAACAATGCTGTAAATATTCTCGATCAACTGTCTGAAGTTATAGAGAAGCTTATTGAACAACAACAGTTTGATGTAGAACTGCTTATACAAGCGGGAGAACAACTAGAAGAGTTTCGTAAACAGTATCAAGAAGCTACTGCTAAAGGTGACAAAGCTGCGGCAGAGGAAGCTCGTACAAAAGGAAAGCAACTAGGCCAAGCGATAGAAGATGCTGTGGCTGAGGTTAAGGATAAGATTGGAGCACAAGCCAGCAATATCGTAGACAAAACAAATAAAGATTCTGACAGCAACGAAACTGCTCTGTCAGACATGTGGGGCACATCTGCAGGCGAAGGATCCCATGGTGTTGATTTGCAGGAGAAAAAAGATTTAGCCAAGAAGCTTGCAACTAACACTAAGTTAAAAGCTATAGCTAAACAGCTAGGAGCACTTAGGAGAGTATGGCGTGAACGCAGGCGAGCAAAGAAAGTAAAAGCAAGCTACGAATCTATTAACGGTGCAGTATTTTCTGATGATATAACCCGTGCTTATCCTGTCGAGTTGGCACTAGCTAGTTCACCTAACGGACGTGCATTATTTGCACTTAAGTACTCCCAAAAGACTCTTTTGACTAAAGATTACACAGCACATCAAAAGAACCTAGGCAAAGGTCCCATTGTTATGTACGTTGATGTATCCGGTTCAATGAGCGGAGCGTACGAAATCTGGAGCAAAGCAATCAGCTTTGTTATTGCAGAGGATGCTCTGAAAGAGAATAGAGAAGTTCAGATACATTTATTCGACACCAGAGTTTCGGATTCCGTGACATTATCTTCTGGCAGAAAGAACAACAAGGAGTTGCTTGACTTTGTAGGAACTTGGCATCTTGGCGGAGGTACCAGCTTCAACTCAGTTATACAGCATGCTGTATCCACAGCAAATGTTGGTGATCGTGCTGACATCCTGATGATCACCGATGGGCATTCCTCTGTCTGTGATTCATTCATCCGTACCTTGAACAAGTTTAAAACACAAACAGGAACTCAATGGAATACTATTTGTTTGGGGATTGATGTACCCGACATTGTGCATTCATTCTCAGATGATGCCTACTCTGTTAACTTATATGACGAGGAAGGTACTACAGACATTATTCAAAAATGCATTAGGTGATTACCATGCCGCGCCCTTCAATGGAACAAGTACTAGAACTGTGGCACTCGCTACAAGACCCCTCGTGCCCTAAACACGTGGATCCCCTCATGGACGAAATGATAGGGCAGTTTGCCGATGCCCTACTGGACAAGTGGCAGTACGCAGACGATGGATGCGAAGTAGAGTGGGAGACTGAAGATTTTGACTGGAAAGCTTGGGAGAATGCCACTCGTGGTAGGCTAGGTATGCCGCCAGACAATGGCGAGCCTCCTTACACCGAAAGTTAAGTTCAGTTAAAAATAAACATACACATTAAATCATCCTTCACTAATTTAAAAAATCACAATGAGGAAAAGTAAATGATTCTTTCCGATCAAGACATACGCGAACTGTGCTTACAAGGTTTAGTCGAGCCTTTTGACGAAGAACTAATAAACCCAGCCAGCTTAGATGTGAGGTTGGGGACAAGACTGCTTATCGAAGCTGCACAGTCACCCGAACTTGTGCCTTACACGATGGAAGAACCTTACTTACTTGTGCCAGGTCAATTTGTTTTAGCTGAAACATTAGAGATCTTCAACTTACCTGATTCAATTTGTGCAAATTTTGCACTCAAATCAAGTCGAGCTAGAGAAGGTTTAAGCCACGCTCTGGCCGGATTTGCCGACCCAGGTTGGCATGGAAGTAGGCTTACACTGGAGCTACATAATATACGGCAGTTACACCCAGTAGCTATTTGGCCTGGAATGAAAATTGGTCAAGCAATATTCCATAAGTTAACTCAACCGCCTTTAAAAAGTTACGCCGTTACAGGTCGATACAATAACGATTTAAAAGTAATGGGAAGTAAAGGATGACTAAAATGACACCAAAATTTCAGCCAATTTTTGATGACTGTTTAGATAGAGGTATTCGTCGTGGATATGCTCGTGCCCACAAACATGTAGAAAATCCTGGGGAGGAAATAATCTTAGACAACATTCAAGAATGCATAATGTCGGAATTGTACGAGTACTTTAACTTTAAGGAGTCAGATGACTAATCATTCAATCACCCCACCGCCTGAGCTGGTGCAGCAGTTATGCGACAGCGCCGCCCTTTCGCGTAGCTTTAAGAACATCAGCATAAGAGAAGTTGACGTTCTACTTATTCTGGAGGCCTTTGAAGCAGGGGCCGCCCAAGAGCTGGAGGCGTGTGTCGAGTGGTTCCAGGAGTTTTATAAGACTGAGTCTTGGGTCAAGCATGACCTAAAGCACTTCCGCGCCGCCCGCCGCCCCAAGCAGCCGAGCTTGAAGGAGCAGGCGCTAATGGCGCTGAAAGTGTTGCCCACTCCTGACGGGCAAGTAACGCTCGACATCGCTGACTTGAACACCGTCCGGCGGGCCCTGGAGGCATTGCCTAATGACTGACTTTCGAGCGCTGTGCGCTGAACTTGCTGACACGTTGGAGTGCGTGCTCGATTCGCCAGATCCACACTGCCTTGCGTTGATCGCCCGCGCCCGTGCCGCCCTGGCTGAGGATCCGGTGGGGCCCACACGAAAAGAAGCTGTTGATCTTTACAGCGAAGTGATGGCAGCTCACGACTGCCAAACCCTTGGCGAAATGGCCGAGCACTTCGCCCGCGCCGTCCTCGCTAAGTGGGGCCACCAATGACCAGTGACACCCGCGCCCAGCGCCTAGTTGACGAGTTTGAGCAAGCTGCCAGTTTCTACGGGGGCTTTAGCGTCCGTCATGGCATCGCGGCAGTGCTGCGCCACCTAGCCGACACCGATGCCCAATACGGCGACATGGAATCGTTCTATGCCGTTCCAACCCACACCCTTGAAGACCTAGCCGACGCGCTAGAGGCTCCAACCCTGATGGAACGCGCCTTGGCCGGTGATGCCACCGCCGCTAAGCAGTTCTTGCATGAGGCTGGCTTTACCGACGAACAAGGCCAATGTCTGCCGCAGTATCAACCCATTCCCGAGGCCACCAATGAATAACTACCTTCACCTTCTGGTTTCCGTCATTCACCCCAGTTACGAAATGACTATAAATCGTTATTGCTTAGGGTTTTCATTGGACGACACACGATTACGGGATTTTGATATTGATAGTTGGGCTACACCGGCTAATCGGCAAAAAATTCTGTCTTTGCTGTGCGAGGATTGGCTAACTGACGATTGCACCGTAGTTGGTTGTGAACAAATTGCTGGCGCTGTTCAGTGGGAAAACACACACAGAATCTGATGACTAAACAACTTTCCCCCGCCGCTCAATCAGTACTAGATGCTGCTATGCAAAATTCAGGTCCAGCGTTTGAACCAGTGGCTTGCAAAATGGTTGCCTCCGCCATCCACGCTATTGCTAGTGAGAATTGTTACGAAGCCTACGGTGATGGATGGTTTGAGTTAGTTGTAGATGTTGCAGATCTTTATTCCATCGCCAACGAACTGAAGGCATTGTCCAATGACTGAACTTAAAATTGACGAAGATTTACGCCCTTTAAGACATAAAATACGTTTTCAAGCAGGTTATAAATCTCCGTTAAAAACGTGTAACGAATGTGGCTGCAATACGTTAAGAGTCTTAGAGTCACTGCCTTACGCCACTTTTATTAAGAGACGTAAGCAGTGCGTATCGTGCGGACATCGCATCTCCACGCATGAAATACTTGTTAGTGAAGGTGGCGAAGCTTTGAACTATGCTCCTAAACATTTTAAAAATAGAGAAAAACCTGTTACTGCACCAAAAGAACCCAAAAAACCAGTAAAATCCAGAGTACCTTTATGTGTCAGAGATGGTTGTGTCCACTGGGATGGTTCATGCACAATGGGGTTCAGTGCAGACGAGCTAGACGGTAAGAACTGTGCTTGCTTTGTTGCCGAAAATGCTTCTGACTTTATTCTGTAAAACTTTTATTCGGAGAATTTAAATGACTGAGACTAACTGCTCAAACAACTGCATCAAGACCCAGCTAAAACAAATGCGTCTTCTCATTCAAGAGGAGATCGAGTATGCTTTTGCAGAGCGCGAAGGGAGACCGTTCGCATTTGAGACCAGGGAAGCAAACGATAAGCTTTGGGAGTTGTTTGCAGAATCTTGGATAGCCAAGAAAGAACATAAACATATATAAAGATCGGAAAAAATCCGATCATGTATTTTAAACTAAACCTTAGTAAAGCACCTCACTAATCAGCCATGAACTTTTCAAAAGAGCCGCCAATTTGGTTACAGTTACATAGTGATTGGTTCCCTCCCACGGGGATCGTTATAGATTGGAATAAAGCTTGCGCCGTTTTATTAGCTAGGGTGGCCGACAAAATTGAGGTTAGGGGCGCACAAGGGCTAGACTTAGACCCAGGCGAAACTGCAGACTGGCTACGGGAAGAAGCGACGTTAGCTCAAAATAATATTGGATGGCCACATGAGTAAGGTAACATTTTCGCTACCGTGGGCATTTAGATGCTGGAAACGTTATATTACGGCACCTTATATTTTAGGAAAGCATACTCTACGTTCTGAATTTTGGTTTTCTATTAACTACGGTTATTATGAAATCAGATGGTTTAGCTAAATGACTTCTATTATTCAAGATACAACACAACTAATTAACCTCCTTTTAGAAAAGTTTCATATGTCATAGGAGTTGACATACCCAGTTCTTTTGCTCTAAACCGTACAATATTGTCATATATGGCTCGCAAGTTAGGCGAACCTTGGGTAGAGGATGCTGCACGATCACTACCAGAACTTAAATCAAAACTCGGAGAGCCAGCGATTAATTGCGGTTCTACGTAGGTTCGTGGTGCCATAAAGCCCGGTTCTTCCATATAACCAGATAAAAAAGCAGAACCGGGATCAAACATTCTCTTAAAACTTCTCTAATAAGTTTAGCGCCCGTAGGGCAGTTTGCCTCCAAGTAAATTATTTAAAACATACTTTGCCTCATTAGTTACACGGTTTACTCATGCGAACGGCGGTTGGAAATATTAAGATTCTCTAAAACCACTTCTCGGGTTGTCTTACTTTCTATACACTGCTCATGTCAATGGACTTTTCAATGGACTTCAATTTCAACTACGGGGGAATGACCCTCGACAAACCCGAAGCGGCAGCATTGCTTCAAGCTTCTTCACCTAAGGGCACCAAGCCTTTTGAGATCGACCTAAGCAAGCTTATCGATGTCCGAGTAGTGGACAGCAACAAGCTGTTCAAACTCAGCGTTGATCAGCAGAACCCTGCCCTGGCATCGCTGGCATTCAAGCTGGCTACAGCAAACGTCCCCACGACGCCTAAGGCTACTCACAAGGTGGTTATTACAGACAAGGAACCAGTACCAAGCTCTACCAGTCGAATGCTTGGTATGGAGCCCCTTGAGATCATTGCAGACCTAAACAAGTCCGCGTGTTACCGCAGTGTGGGTACAGCCGTGCTGTTGCACTATGCAAACACCGTCGATTCCCGAGCAATGCGGGACATTGCCAGCGAGTTTGTCAACGATTGTCTGACAACTCACAAGATGAAGAAGACCTCGATCGCCTTCCGTGGCTTTACTCAAGGATCCGGCGGAAAGCTGGAGCCCATCGATAATGCACCCAAGATCCCACGCCGAGACACATACCCTGTCAGCCCGGTATATATCTCCCTCCGCGAGGGTTTGATTTACTGCGAGCGTCACGGGCTGTTGTCCATCCGCCAAAACTATTCGGTCGGATCTCTTCGCTCCGATGCTTCACCATTAGCCGAAAAGCTAAAACGGATGTACTACACATTCAAGTTAACCGACAAGGGCAACGAAGTTAAAGAGTACTGGGGTGATATGGAATCCTTTATTGTTAAGTTCTTTAAATCCCGTCACGTTTGATCATGACTTCAATCTTTGAACAAAACAAGCTGACACCGGCTGCTGAAGAATGCGTTTCAGGCATAACTGAAATTCTGCAAGATGGGTTTGAAGAAGGTCTGACAGCACACGAATTGCACTCGTGCATACGGTTAGCCGTATTAAGGGAAGTAAACAAACATATAGACGAGGCAACGAATTACAGTATGTTGCTACGGAAAATAGACGAGCCGAGTTTGAACCGCCTTGTGGAGGAAGAAGACGAAGAGCAAGAAGAGGCGGAGGAAGAGGAAGAACGCGACCCGAACGACGTATATTGACCTTATAGTAGATGGCGTCCTCGCCCTTCGGGCTGCGGGGGCGCCTTCACTATATATAACCAAACTTCTAATGAACATCAAGTACATAACGACACCATCTGACTACACCGACTCCATTCAACTTCTAACCGGATACACGAAGCTCTGTCTTGACTTTGAGACCACGGGGCTCCAGGCCAGCATTGCCAAACCCCGACTACTCCAACTGTGCGACTCAGATCCTGCTGTCGAGGATCGCACCGTTTACGTGTTTGACTTATTTAAAGTACCCGCTGACTCATCCCTAAAGGACTTGATCGAGTCGCGGGAGATGATAATCGGACAAAATCTAAACTTCGATTTACAGTTTTTACTTTCTTTAGGCATTGACTTTAAGGGTAAGATCTTCGACACATATGTAGCCGAGCGGATACTACGTGCTGGTTTTAAGGAGAAACGCATAAGCCCTGTGGCACAAAAGCCTTACTTTGCTGATGTATCTTGCAGCTTGAAATCGATAGCTTTACGTCGTCTTGAAATAGAGCTTGATAAAGAACAGCGTCGAACAGATTGGTCACAACCAGATTTGACATTGGAGCAAATAGAATACGCTGCTACGGACGTTGATGTTCTCCCACGGATTGCAGCAGATCAACTGGAGGAACTCCGCGAAGAAGTTCTAACTCCTATATACAGTATTGAATCTAGGTGTATTCGTCCGGTTGCTTTGATGTGCTACACCGGATTTGGTGTTGATGTTACAAAACTAAAAGGCTTGCGGGTAACCCTAGAGGAAGACCTCCGTCTAAAAACGGAACAATTTATTACAGAGTTGGATTCAAGGTTGCCTAACGAAAATAAACTTCCCAGGAACGCTGAAGGTCTGATTGCGATCGGGAAGAAACCAAAGAAAGAGTTTAACCCAGGAAGTCCAGTTCAAGTGATCGCAGCCTTTACAGCTTGCGGAATTGCACTGCCGGAGGACTCGACTTCAGGTAAGCCCACACTTAATCAAATCGCTTTATCCGAGTTCGATAGCGACGACCCGACGATGGCGCTGTATAGGGAACGGGCCAAAATAGAAACAAGACTAGAACATATAAGTAAATTAATAAACAACATAAATCCTATCACGCATCGTATTCACTCTTCGTACAATCAAGTAGGCGCCAACTCTGGCAGATTTACATGCTCAGGTGCTCCGAAAACAAAAGCAAAGGAGGAAAAATCAGTATTTTCTGTGAATATGCAACAAATTCCACGTTCTACAGACTTTAGAGCATGTTTTACAGCTGCACCAGGGTTTGAGCTTGTAATTGCAGACTACAACCAAATGGAGTTGAGACTCTTAGCAGAGCTAGCAAATATACCTCAAATGCAAGATGCGTATAATAAAGATATTGATTTACATACGCTTACAGCTGCTTTAATGAACAACTGTGCTATTAGTGATGTTACTAAAACTCAAAGACAAATGGCTAAAGGCGCAAACTTTGGCATGATTTTTGGAATTGGATTTAGAAAATTTAAAACATATGCCGCTTCATCTTTTGGGTTGCATTTATCGCTCTCAGAATCAAAAATACTTCATTCTAAATTTCACAATTCTTATCCAAGGTTAAGAGAGTGGCATATGGAACGGTCGGCTTTAGTACAAGATGGCTGGTGTTACACTCGCACAGCCATGGGTCGTAGAAGACTTCTTTCTTATGACGACTGCAAAATGACAACCGCCGCAAATACGATTATTCAAGGTACAGGAGCAGATATTTTAAAAGTGGCTCTAGGTGAATTGGGTCCGGATCTAAGCCAAGATGTCCGTCTAGTAGCCGTGGTCCACGATGAAATAGTGCTAGAAGTTAAGAAAAACTTAAGCGATTATTGGAAAGTAAAATTGCCTGAAATAATGACTAAAGCAGGTTCGACCGTTTTTGAAAAGACTAAACTAATTGCAGAACCTGGAGTCGGAAATGACTGGTCAAGCAAATAGTGCTCCGCGCCAATTTGAGTTGTGGCTTTATTATTCTGAGACTAGCAAAACTGGATTACGTTGGTTGCCTGGACAAAAATGGAGAAAGGCTGATGAGACTGCAGGCGGTATAAATCCTAATTCGGGTTATGCGATTTTATTTTATAAAGAAAATAAAAAAAAAGTTAGGTTTCCTTGTCATAAAATAGTATGGTATTTAGAACATAAAGTTTGGCCAAGAGATAATCAAATTAATCATAAAAATTACAATCGTAGTGATAATAAATTAAGTAATTTAGAATTTTTAGAAGGTTCCGACAGTTACTTACACACTATTCAAAAAATAGATCGACGTAGTATAGGAGAACTACCCAGATACGTATCGTGGAACAGCAGAGATAAAAAATATCAAGGAGCAGTTCGTATCAACGGAGAACGTAAAGCCCTAGGTTACAATACTTGCATTAACCAAATTCATAAAAAAGCTATAGATTTAGTAAATAACGAG
>Ga0209298_10002915_pt1 | contig 10438 bp, 11 predicted proteins | sample S_140806_EF_Meta_FD_187325 | JGI IMG/M metagenome (GOLD analysis project Ga0209298, IMG submission 187325) | Freshwater microbial communities from Lake Simoncouche, Canada to study carbon cycling - S_140806_EF_MetaG (SPAdes) (version 2) | ecosystem: Environmental > Aquatic > Freshwater > Lake ... | reverse complement strand
CACTTGAAGGTCAGGGGGGGGCGCAGGCTGCCCTGAGCGGCCAGCAGCTGGTCGACTGCGGCCAGGGCCGGCTCCCCCGCGGGCAACAGCCAGGCCGCCGGGGGGGCCGGCCGCCAACCACCGGCGCCCGGCCCCACCCGGTCTTCCAGTTCGGCCAGGGCCGAGCCGAGGGCAAAGCCCAGCGCCAACGGCAGGGTGGGCAGCAGTGTTTCCAGCTCATGGCGACTGCGGACGGGGCCCAGATCCGCCAGGGCGGCCGCCGTGAGCGGGCAGGGAAGGGCCCGGGGGTTCGGGGTCAGCAGCAACGGCGCCGCCTCCCCCCAACCCACCCGGCCGTCGCCATTCTCCAGGCGCAGCAGCCAACCACACCGCTCGCTCACCGCCCCATGGGCCGTGACCAGGGCCGTTGGCAGCACAAAAGAGAAGGGTCGCCAGCTCAAATGCAGCAGCGCATCAACGCCGGCGCCGCTGGCGTTCATGGCCCCTGAATCGGCCCGAGGCCAACGGGGCCGAGCCGGGCCAGCCAGGGGGCCAGGGCCAGGCCCGCCGCCAGACCCAGGCCGCTGAGGGCCTGGAAGCGCAGGGCCAGAAACTTGCTGCCGGTGATGCGTTCGGGCTGGTCATGGGCCTGGCCCAGCAATTGGATCAGGGCGCGGGCGGGGGGCAGGCCGATGGCCCCCAGCAGGGCCGAAAGGGGCCACCACCCCAGCAGCACCGGCGCCCATTGCAGGGCCAGGGAGGTGGCCACAAACCAGGGCACCAGGCCAGCGGCCCGGGCGGTGCCCAGGCGCACCACCGGCGAGCGTTTGCCATGGGAGGCGTCCTCGGCCACCTGATGGAAATGGGAACAAAACAGCACCAGGCAGGTGGCGAGGGCCGGACCGCTGCCCAGCACCAGGGCGGTGCCCCAGGGGATGGCGCCGCCGCCGGGGGCAGCGGCCGGCTGAGCGGGGGCCAGGGCCAGCAGGGCTGCGGCGGTGGCGCAGGGGCCGAAAGCCAGCCAGCAGAGGGGTTCTCCCAGGCCGCGGTAGCCCAGTCGAAAGGGCGGTCCCTGATAGATGTATCCCAAGCCGCAACACAGCAGCACCAGTCCAAAGACCGCCGCGGTGCTGCGCAAAGCGACCAGCGCCATCAACAGCAGGCCAAGCAGCAGGGCTCCGTTGGCCCACACCGCCACCCGATCCCGCCGGCCGGTGAGATTGACCAGGGAATGGGGCTTGCCGTGGGCATCGACGCCGGTGTCGGCATCAAAGACATCGTTAGCAAGGTTTTCCCAGGCCAGCAGCAACACCGCCGCCAGCAGAAACAACAGCAGCTGGGACTGGCTGACCGGCAGCCCTTGGCTGCGGCGCCAGCCGGCCGCCAGCAGCACCGGCATGACCGCCACGGCATACATCGGCCACTTGATGGCGGCCTTCCAGAGGCGCCGCCGCTCGGGCCTGGGATCCGACATGAAGGAGGTGGGGCAACGGCTGGAACCGGACCATTTGAGCAGCCCTGGCGCCAGCTTCGGTGCCAAGGCAGGGATCAGCCCCGCATCACTTCCGGGATGGGCATCGACTCGGCAACAACCTTATCGAGCCCCATGTTTGGCCCCGGGGAATCGCCGCAAAGCCGCCGCCGTTGCAGCTGGCGATCACTGGGCACCCTCACTTTCCAGGCCAGGCCCATGATCTCCAGCAGGCGGATGAAGCCAAAGGTGGGATCCACCAAACCCACGAGGCGATCGCCACGGAAGCTGAAGCCATGGCGGGCCGAATGCTGGAAGGCGTGGTGCAGGTTGTGCCAGCCCTCGCCGAGGGTGAGCAGGGCCACCAAAGAGTTGTTGCGGCTGTTGTCGGCGGTGCGGAAGGGCTGGCTGCCGAAGAGGTGGCTGAGGGAATTGACCGTTTGAACTCCGTGAAACAGCAGGGTGGTACTGAGACAGAAAGCCCCCAGATAGGCCAGCCCACCGATCTGATACGACAGCAGGGCCAGCAGCAGCAGCGGCACGAAGTGGAAGCGGTCGATGGCCCGCAGCACGGGATCCGCTTCCACATCGGCGGGCAGGGCCTCGGGCAGGAATTGGGGTGACAGCAACCAACCTCCCTGGGACCAAAGGAACCCCCTGAAACCGGCGTGGGGCTGGAACGGTGAATGGACGTCCGCCGCCGCATCGGGACTGCGGTGATGGGCCAGGTGGTGGGCTTTCCACCAGCTGGGGCCCATCTGACCGGCACTGGCACCCACGAAGCACCCCAGGCGCAACAGGGTTGGAGATGTTTCGTAGGAGCGGTGCGTCAGCAGCCGGTGGTAGATGGCAGTGGTGGCCAACATGCGGATCAGATAAAGGCCCAAGACCCAAGCCATGGCCCCCAAACTGAGGCCAGTGGTGAGCAATAACAGGCAACCGGCGTGACTGAGAAGGATAAAAACAGGACCAAGCCAGTAGCCAAATAAGGTCAAACGCGAATAGGCGGCCATTAAAGCGACCCTTTTGCCGAGAAAATTCTAGTGAACTTCAAACAAACCACCCAGGTAAATTCCATTCTATCCACTTCACCTGGCAAAAGTGTGGGCATGGCGTCACGGTAACCCCCGGGGCGTAACGGCTTGCTACGACCTGGGCCCATCCAAGGCCATCAACCGTCGTGGGCCCGACAACGCCCCATACATTTGTCGAGCCTCCTCCCCGGTTTCGAGGTTTCCCGGTGCAGGCTCCTCCGTCCTTCTCCGACCTAGCCGCGGAGGCCACCCGGCTGGCCGCAGGTCACGACGAAGACGGGCTGATCAGCCTGGCCATGCCCTTGGCCCCCGTCGATCCCCTGCGGGTGCTGCCCGAGCTGCAGGATGGCGAAGGCTTTCGCTTCCTCTGGGATGGCAGTCCAGGCCTCTGCCTGGCGGCCAGCGGTCGCGCCCACCACCTCGAACTCAGCGGCCCGCGCCGCTTCGAGCTGGCCCAGCGCTTCAGCACTCTCACCCTCAGCCGCCTGGCCAGCGGGCCCTTGCCCTGCCCGGCGCTGGCCAGGCCCCGGCTGCTGCTGGCCTTTGCCTTCTTCGCCAGCCCCCTGCTGCCGGGCGACGGCGCCCCGGGGGTGCAGGCGGTGCTGCCCCGCTGGCAGCTGAGTCGCCAGGGACACCACTGCTGGCTGCGACTGCAGGGGGGACTGGGTGGCGGCGTCACGCCCCGGGGGCTGGCCGAAGAACTGTGGGAGAAGGCCCGGCGACTGGAAAGCTGCGCCGCCGCAGGCGATAGCCCCAGCCGTGCCCCCAAGCTGTGGGCGACACCACTGGCCATCGAGCCCTCCTGGCAGGTGGGCTACCGGCAGGCCCTGGAGAAGGCCCTCGAACTGGTGCGGGGCGGTGACCTGCGCAAGCTGGTGCTGGCGGCCCGCCAGCAACTGCGGCTGGAATCCGCCCCCGATCCCCTGACCCTGTTGGCCGAGCTGCGCCACAGCCAAAGCGGCAGCTGCCGTTTTCTTTGGCAGCGCCGCCCTGGCGAAGCCCTGCTGGGGGCCTCCCCCGAACGCTTGCTGACGGTGCGTCAGGGACAGCTGCGCAGCGACGGCCTGGCCGGCACCGCCCCCCAAGGGGAAGCCGCCCCCGACCTGCTGCGCTCTATCAAGGACCGCCATGAACACGAGCTGGTGGTGGAGACGATCACCGAAGTGCTGCAGGCGGCTGGCCTGAACCCGCGGCGTTCCCGACACCCGCGCTTGGCGCGCCATGGAGCGTTGGTGCATTTGCATACGCCAATCACCGCCCGCCTGGGGGGGCAGCACCCCCTGACCCTGGCGGAAGCTCTGCATCCGACGCCCGCCGTGGCTGGCCTGCCCCGTCGCCAGGCGATGGCCTGGCTGCGCACGCTGGAACCCTTCGAAAGGGGCCATTACGCCGCCCCCATCGGCTGGCTTGACAGTGAGGGCGATGCCGACCTGCGGGTGGCGATCCGCAGCGGCATCCTGCGCGGGGACCAACTGGAACTGACAGCCGGGGCCGGACTGGTCTGCGGCTCCCAGCCCGAGCGCGAACTGCAGGAGGTGGCCCTGAAGCTGGGGGTTCTGCAGCAGCAACTGCACCTGCTGGGCGATCCCGGCTACCACCTGGCCCCCTGCTGACGGGTCAGACGGCCACCGGGGGGGCCGCGCCCTGCAGCAGGCGTTGCAGCACCAGATCGGCCAGGGGCACACCGGCCAAGCGCTCCACTTCGCGGATGCCGGTGGGGCTGGTGACATTGATTTCAGAGAGGTGGCCATCGATGACATCGATGCCCACAAAGAACAGACCCTCCTGGCGCAACCAGGGGGCGAGCTCGCCACAGATCTGCCGCTCCCGTTCGCTCAGGTCACAGGCCTGGGGGATGCCTCCAACGGCCAGGTTGCTGCGGAAGTCGCCAGCGACCGGCAAGCGATTGACAGCCCCGAGGGGCTCGCCGTCCACCAGCAGGATGCGTTTGTCACCGGCCTCGACACCCTTCAGAAACGCCTGCACCATCACTGGCAATTGCTCCTGGTTGGTGACCAGTTCGAGCAGGGCCCGCAGGCCCGGCGTCCCGGCGGCGGCAAAAACCACCCCCTGGCCGGCGCGGCCGCCGAGGGGCTTGAGCACCACCTCGCCGTGGTCGGCCACGAAGGCGGCCAGCTGGTCGACCCGGCTGCTCACCAACGACGGGGCCATCAGGGAACTGAAGCGCAGGGCGCTCAATTTCTCGTTGTGGCCGCGCAGGGAATCGGGACGGTTGAGGACGCGCACGCCCCTGGCGCTGGCCAGGTCAAGCAGATGGGTGGCATAGAGATAAGCCTCATCCACCGGCGGGTCCTTGCGCATCCAGATCCAGCCGAAACGATCGAGGGGCAGGAGCTGGGCCTCTGCGGCGCTAAACCAGGGGTCGGGAACCTGCCACTGGCCGCCCTCGCAGGCCATGGGCGCCAGGGTGAGGCGACGCACCCAGCCATGGGCGCGGTGGCCAACCGCCCCAAGGGCGTCATCGGCGCGGGCGGAAAGGTCGGCAAGGGTGCAGACCCAAACCTCCAGGCCGGCCCTCTGGGCCGCCTGCATCAGCGCCACGCTGGAATCCTTGCTCGGCCGCAGTCGCTCGATCGGGTCGACCACAAAGAGCTGGGCCGCCTGACGTTCGCCGGTGGTGATCACGCTTGCCGGCCCAGCAGGGCATCGAGCTCGCCACTGCGCTCGAGGGCGTACAGATCGTCACAGCCGCCAAGTCCCATGTTGTTGATAAACACCTGGGGAACACTGGTGCGGCCGGTGGCGCGGATCGCCATTTGGCTCCGGGCCTCCTGATCGCCATCAATCCGGTATTCGCTGTAGACGACGCCCTTGCGGTCGAGGAGAGCCTTGGCTCGGATGCAATAGGGGCAGAACTGCCAGGTATAGATCTCAATCTGGGGTGGCTTCCCGGAGCCCGAAGCTGAGGAATCCTGCCCGATCGTGGACTGGGCCATGGATAAATCAAATGGCAGACATCTCCTAGCGTAGGCAGCTCAGCGCCAACGGCCGGCTGGGGGCCCCGCCCCACTGGTACGGTCGAACTCAGCCATGCATTGCCCCCGTGCTCGACCTCACGGATTTCAAACGCGACCTCTCCGAGCTCACCGACCGCCTGGGCCATGCCCAGGACTGTCTTTGACGTACCGGCCCTGAATGCCCGCCAGCGGGATCTCGAGCAGCTCGCCTCCCAGCCCACGTTCTGGGATGACCAGGCCAATGCCCAAAAGCAGATGCGCCAGCTCGATGAGGTGAAAGCCCAACTGTCCCAGCTCAGCCGCTGGCAAGGACTCATCGACGATGGCCGGGCCACCCTCGAGCTTTACGACCTCGAACCAGACGACGACCTGTTGGCAGAAGCCTATGCGGGCCTGCAAAGCCTGCGCTCCGACCTGGACCGTTGGGAACTGGAGCGGTTGCTCGCCGGCACTTACGACAAGGAGGGGGCGGTGATCTCCATCAACGCCGGCGCCGGGGGGACCGATGCCCAGGACTGGGCCCTGATGTTGATGCGCATGTACACCCGCTGGGCCGAAGACCACGGCATGAAGGTGACGGTGGATGAACTCTCCGAAGGGGAAGAAGCGGGCATCAAAAGCTGCACGATCGAAATTGACGGGCGCTACGCCTATGGCTATCTCCGCAACGAAAAGGGCACCCACCGCCTGGTGCGCATCTCGCCCTTCAACGCCAACGACAAACGGCAGACGAGCTTTGCCGGTGTTGAGGTGATGCCCAAGCTGGATGAAGATGTGAAGCTCGACATCCCCGAAAAAGACCTGGAGGTGACCACCTCCCGCTCCGGCGGCGCCGGCGGCCAGAACGTCAACAAGGTGGAAACGGCGGTGCGCATCCTGCATATCCCCACCGGCCTGGCCGTGCGCTGCACCCAGGAGCGCTCCCAGCTGCAGAACAAGGAAAAGGCCATGGCCCTGCTGATGGCCAAATTGTTGGTGATCGCCCAGGAGCAACGGGCCGCCGAGATCGCCGACATCCGGGGCGACATCGTCGAGGCGGCCTGGGGCAACCAGATCCGTAACTATGTCTTCCATCCTTACCAAATGGTGAAGGATCTGCGCACCGGCTCAGAAACCACCGACGTGCAAGGGGTGATGGACGGTGATCTCGACCCCTTCATCCAATCCCTGCTACGCCAGGGTGTGGGGGTGGGCGCTGGGGAGGCAGCATGAACACTGAAGCATGATTACTGAAGCATGAACACTGACGAACAAGCGCCGAACAACGGGCCGGAAGCCGATGCCGGTTTTGTCAAGCTCGCCATGCGCAACATGGTGCGCAAGGGCCGCCAGAGCCTGTTTCATTTCGGACTGACCGCCGTGGGGCTGGTGGCCTTTCTGCTGCTGATCGCCTGGCTCGGTCGCCCCGCGATGCCCCAGTGAGATCCGCACCCAGCCTGGAGCTGACCCTGCGGCTGGAGGGCGGCGATGGTTCTCCCTTGGCCGGCGCCTTGGCGCCCCAGCTGGCAGCAGCGGCCCCACTCACATCTGGCGACCAGGCCGAGCGTCACTGGCAAACCCTGCTGGGCGACTGGCTGGGCCAACTAAGCCCTGAGCTGCCGGCGGAGCTGCGGGCGCCTGCCTACAGCCTGGGGCTGCTGATCACCGATGACCGCAGCATCGCAGTGCTCAACGGGGAGTGGCGCCAGCAGGCGGGCCCAACCGACGTGCTGGCCTTCGCCGCCCAGGAGGCGCCCCTACCCCCAGGCGCCCTGGCCGAACTGGGGGAAGCTGAACCCCTGGAGCTCGGGGACATCGTCATTTCGCTGGAGACCGCAGCGCGGCAGGCCCAGGAGCACGACCATGACCTGGCAAGGGAACTGCGGTTTCTGGCCAGCCATGGCCTATTGCATCTACTCGGCTGGGACCACCCCGATGCCGCCAGCCTGGAGCGCATGCTGGCGCGGCAGGAGCAGCTGCTAGCCAAGGCGGGTGTTCCCATCTCCTCGCAAGGTTGATCAGGGATCAGGCTTTAACCCGGCATTGGGCTTAAGGTTTGCTCCACATTCTGGCGTCGACTCAGGCCGGCGGGTGCTACATGCTTGCTTCCGATGACCTTACCAATCACCTGCGCGCTGTGAGCGGCAACAGCCAGCCCCAAAAAGGCCGTGGCCGCAACACTGCCTGGAAAGTGGCCGGCGACCTGCCCTCCAGCTTTCGCTATGCGGCCCAGGGTCTGGCCTATGGCTTTGTCAGCCAGCGGAATTTCCGCATCCATGTTTTTATCGGCAGCTTCGCCTTCGGCCTGGGCCTGTGGCTGCAGCTCAGCCTGGACCGCCTGGCCCTGCTGGTGTTGACCGTGACGGCGGTGCTGGTGTTGGAACTGCTGAACACCGCCACCGAAGCAGTGGTCGACCTGGCGATTGGCCGTAAATATCACCCCTTGGCCCGCATCGCCAAGGACTGCGCCGCCGCTGCCGTGCTGGTGGCGGCCCTGGCCTCGATGCTGATCGCGGCGCTGCTGCTGGTGCCGCCCCTGTTAGCCCGCCTCGGGCTTTGAATGGGGCCACTTTCGCCCGCCGTGGCGCCCCATGCTTCTGGTTCTCGATAACTACGACAGCTTCACTTACAACCTGGTCCAATACCTCGGCGAATTAGCCGCCGACCATCCCCTGGCGGCCGATCTCAGGATCGAACGCAACGATGCCCTTAGCCTGGAAGCGATCAAGGGCCTCAATCCAGCCGCGATCTTGATCTCCCCGGGTCCGGGGGACCCTGATCAGGCTGGGGTTTGTCTGGAGGTGATCCAGCAGCTGGGGGCCAGCGTGCCAATTCTGGGGGTGTGCCTGGGCCACCAGTGCCTGGCCCAGGCCTTCGGCGGCCGGGTGGTGCGGGCCCCCCAGCTGATGCATGGCAAAACCTCCCCCGTCCACCACAACAACGGCGGAGTCTTCTCGGGTTTGCCCGATCCCCTCACCGCCACTCGCTACCACAGCCTGATCGCCGAGCGATCCAGCCTGCCGGCATGCCTGGAGGTGACGGCCTGGCTGGAGGACGGCACGATCATGGGCCTTAAACACCGTCAGCACCCGGCCCTGCAGGGGGTGCAATTCCACCCCGAAAGCGTGCTGACCCAGGCGGGTCACCAGTTGCTGGCCAACTTTCTTACCCAGGCCACGGCCTGAAGCCCCGGCGCTCGACGGCCGACCTTTCCCCAAGCGGCCCCTCAACAGGTGGTCCTGGTTACAGGCGTGCGACAAATCAACCCATAGGGTCCCGAGGCACCAAGCCAGCTCCGGCCACCCCTGTGTCGCCGTTCCCGTTGCCGCCCGGCCGGCCCCAATCCTCCCCTCCTTTGCGCATCGCCATCGTCGGGGCGGGCAGCGCCGGCTTGCTGCTGGCGGCGCTGCTGCAGCGCCAGGGCCATCGGGTCAGCTTGCTGGAACGGGCGCCCCGGGTGCGTACCGACGGCTGCGGCATCTTGCTGGTGAAATCGGGGGTGGAGGCCCTGGCGGCGGCCGAGCTGCCCGGACTACTGGAGCGGGTGCTGGCAGCGGGGGTGCCGGTGAGCCGCTTTGTGGTGCGCAATCTGCGCGGCGACCTGATCGAGAGCAGCCCGGCCGCAAGGGAGCCAGGCGACCTGCCGTCGCTACTGGTGCCGCGACGGGCGATCCAGGAGGCGCTGGCGGCCCAGCTGGAGCCAGGGGTGTTAGCGGGCGGAGCCGAACTGCTGAGTTGGCGCCAGGAGGCCCCTCCCGCAACCGCCCCTGCAGCGAGCTGCGACCCGGCAGGCGAGGGGCCGGTGCAGCTGGTGCTGGCGGACGGGGGACGCTGGCAGGGCGACCTGTTGGTGGGGGCCGACGGCCTGTTTTCGAAAGTGGCGCCCCTGCTGGATCCCCGGCGCCATCTCAACTACCTGGGCGATCGGGTCTGGCGGGGGGTGGTGCGCGATGGCACGTTCTGCCGCGACGGCGAATTCTTCGTCTATGCCCGCGGCCGGGGGGTCTACGCCAATGTGTTTGACCTGGGCCATGATGCCCAGGGCCAACCCCTCACCCACTGGGGCCTGTTCCAGGAGGAGCCCCTGCCGGCCGATCGCCAGGAGCAACGGCGCCTGCTGGGCGAACCGGTGCCTGAGGTGGCGTTGGCCAAGCTGCCAGCCGACCTGGCGGCCCTGATGCGGGCCACGCCAGCGGCAGATGTGGTGGCCAACTGGTCGTTCGACATCGACCCCCTGCCCCACCTGGTGGACGGCAGGGTGGCCCTGGTCGGCGACGCCGCCCATGCCATGAGTTCGAGCCAGGCGCGGGGGATGACCGCTGGCCTGGAGGATGCGGTGAGCCTGGCGCGCCACCTGGCGAGTGACACCGACCCGGGGATCGCCCTGGCCGCCTACGAGGCCGAACGCCTGCCGGTGGTGCATGGCTACCAACAGCGCAGCCGCAACGTCAGCGAGCGCACCGGCCGCAGGCGACCACCCCAGGTGCAAAAGGCCTGAAGTTCCACCTAGGGACAGAGACCCTGAAGAGCGATCCCCCAAGGGTGCAGAGGCCCTGAAGCGCAACCCCCGAGGGGACAAAGACCCTGGAACACCCGGCGTACCGGCCAGGGGAGTTCAGGAATCGGCCTGTTGCCAGGCGCTCCAGAACTGCTCCATCTGGGCGCGGGTGCCGATGCTGACCCGCAGGCTGCCGTCGATGAGGGGCTTGCCCGCCATCGAGCGCACCAGGATGCCGGCATCCCTGAGCCGCTGTTCGACGGCGGCGGCCCCCAGGGCCCGGGGCCAGAGCAGCAGATAGTTGCCCCCTTCCCCCTGGTGACGCCACCCTCCCGCCGTCAGACGCTGCTGCAGCAAAGCCTTGGCCGCCAAAACCTCAGCCACAAAGTCATCTACGTAGGCCTGGTCGTCGAGGGCCGCATAGGCGGCGGTCACGGCAAAGCTGTTGATGTCGTAGGGGCCGGTGACCCGTCCGACCCGATCGACCACGGCGGGATGG
>Ga0209298_10002911_pt1 | contig 10446 bp, 11 predicted proteins | sample S_140806_EF_Meta_FD_187325 | JGI IMG/M metagenome (GOLD analysis project Ga0209298, IMG submission 187325) | Freshwater microbial communities from Lake Simoncouche, Canada to study carbon cycling - S_140806_EF_MetaG (SPAdes) (version 2) | ecosystem: Environmental > Aquatic > Freshwater > Lake ... | reverse complement strand
TAACAAAACTTTGCAAGATCTTCTGATATCGCTTCTTTAATAACTATATACTTATCTTTTTTAAAACTCATTTTTTCTCCTTTTTGTTTTCTTCTTTTGTTTGTACTCTTACAGTATCTGTAATCATTTTTCTCACAGCTTGTAGATTAAAATGAATAAATCTGAAATCTTCAAGTCCAGCGTCTACGATATATTCATGTGTTAAATACGCTGGAATAAAAATCATTGTTCCTGGTTTAGGTTTATAATGTATTTTATCAGTTCCTAACGTAATTTCTTTTTCATTTTTTAAAGGTAATTGAGTCATAAGTTTACCGGGTCTTGGATCATGAAATACTGGTAAAGATGTTTTATCTGAACATCTTAAAAAATAAAAACCGCTGATATGGTTGTCATAGTGCGTATGTGGCGTATGCGAGCCAGCGCCTTTTTCTGCAAATTGCTGAACCCAAAATTCTGTCCAAAATAATTCATAGTTAGTTAAATCATAACCCATATGATCTAAAACATTCCAAGATGTTGAACCAATGTATTCTTGTAATTCTTTTAAGTCTGGATCTCCAACTAAAGATGTTGAGTGATGGCTCATGGAGAAATCACCTACTTTTTTACCTAATTCTTTTTCACGTTGTTTAATAACTTTTTTATTATTTTCTTTTGCTGCTTTAATATATTTATCACAAACTTTATCTACATGATCTACCCACTCTGGAATTTCAATAGAATATACAGGTGAACTGAAATAAATTGATGAGTTTAATTGATCTGTTTTTGCCATTAGTTTAGGTCCTTTCTATATTTATTTAAGTAATTCGTCATTTCTTCTAATCTGTTTTCTACTACAGAAACATCTGTATTGCAAGTTACACATAATAAAGCTCTAACTTTATTTGTTTTATGATTATGATCAACACATAAAGTTCTTGTTAATTTGTTTTGATGTCTTTGGCATATTGCACATTTACCTTCTTGTAATTTAAACATTTCATTATATTGAACTAATGTAATACCATATTGATATTTTAACATTGCATTTTTTCTTTTAATTGGATTTAGTTTATTATATTTTTTTTGTTTAGCTCTAATTTTATTTCTGTTTAAATTTCTATATTTAGCATATTGTTTAAGTCTTTTTTCTCTATGTTTAAGATAAAGTTGTCTTCTATATTGTTTTTGTTCTTCTACTGTTTTCATATTATTTAAACGGGTACCCGAGGCTCCAAATTACCAGACTGTATCTAACTCCTTTTGTAACTGGTCGCACCTCGTGCCAAACAAAACTTGGGAATACACATATTGATCCACGTGGTAATATTTCAACACATTTCTTTTTAGGTGTTGGATCATCTTGATTTCTAAATTGAAATTCTAATTCACCTCCTTCATATTCGCTTGGATCTGATAGGGAACATGTAACGGAGAGCTTCCTAATTTTACCAAATGTATCTGGATTATCTTTATTTGCATATGCTGACTCCCATGAATCACAGTGCGCTCCATAGTGCTGTCCAGGACCATATTTTGTAAATTGACAAGACTCACTGAAATCCCAGTCGAAGTTCCAGTTAGCTAATCTATTTGCTTGATGTATGAATGGCTGAATTTCTTTGTAGATCCATCTGTCATTTAACCAAGCTATATTTGAATCTCTTTTCTTTTTTAAATCTAGAATATCTTTATCATCAAGTGGTTTTCCTTTATTAACTTTTTCAGTTTGTCCACCTGTTAATGCAATTTGTTCTTGCTGTAATTTTCCATACTTAACTAACTCATCACAAAATCTAGGTGTGAGTGCACTTTGGAAATAGTAGTAGTAATTCTGAAGGTTCATTTCTAAATACTATATATTAATTTCTATAGGATTTGTAAAGAGTAAATAATTAGCTAACTGTAAGTGTTCCAGAAACCGTGAATGTCGCAACTTTACAACTTCCAGCGGGTGCCGGTAATGTTGTAACTGTGTTTGTTCCTGGCGCTGCTGTAAAAGTTCTAGCTGATGGTGCTCTTACAATAACAATACCCGATCCGCCGGAACCCCCTGCTTTTGGTCCAGAAACCCAACCAGGTCCTCCAGCTCCACCTCCTCCAGTATTAACTGTTCCTGCTCCACTTGGTGCAGTTCCACCACCTCCTGCTCCACCTGATCCTTGAGCTGTACCATTACTTCTACCAGCAGCACCACCTCCTCCACCTGCATAAGTGACTGGTGATCCTGAAATACTATTTGCTGAACCTGCTCCTCCTGGACCTCCTTGGTAAGTACCTGGAGGTGTTGGTGTTCCTGCAGCAGAAGCTCCACCGCCTCCACCTCCACCTGCACCAGTTATACCATCTGTACTACCAGTTCCTCCTGGATTTCCTTGTGGTGGGCTGACTGGTGGAGTATTTCCTAATCCTGCATTTCCTGGTGGATTAGCTCCTGATCCTCCTCCTGAACCTCCAGGAAAACCCATAAATGAAGTAGGAGAACCTACACTTCCACTTCTTCCACCTCCGGTCGCTGTGATACTTCCAATAATTGAATCTGATCCATTTGTAGATTGAGTTGCACAACTTGGTGTTCCTGCTCCACCTGCTCCTACTGTTACTGGAAAGGATGCTCCAGGATATCCTGTTAAAGTTAATTTTGTTCCTCCTGGAAAAGAAGTACGATAGCCACCGGCTCCACCTCCACCAGTTCCAGTATCACTACCATTTTGACTACCATTAGCTCCACCTCCTCCTGCTACTACTAAATAATCTACATCAAATGTATCTTGTGGTAATACCCAAGTACCAGATTTAATTGCACTAAATTGACTTTTTAAATTCCAAACACCACTTGCCTTGTTTAATTCTTTTACGATAACGATTCCCGAACCGCCGGCTCCGCCACTTGCACCACTTCCTCCTCCTCCACCATTACCTGTATTGGCAGTTCCTGTAGAAGGATTATTTCCTGCTCCACCTGCAGCATAAGTTACTGGACTTCCTGATAATGAATTTGATAAACCTACTCCAGCTGTTCCTGTTGGAGCATTACCTCCAACTCCACCAGCTCCACCTCCACCAGCTCCTGAACAACGTGTTCCTGTTGCTCCTGTTCCTCCAGCATTTCCTTGTGGCGGACTAACTGGTGGACTATTTCCCGGAAATGGACCAATATCAGTTGGTCCTGTTGGGCCAACTCCACCTGCTCCACCACCACCTGATCCACCTGCTCCACCTGGATTACCACTTAATCCTGAACCTCCACCACCTCCTGCTGAAGTAATTGTTGAAAAACTTGAAATACTTCCTGATGCACCAGCCGATGTTGCACATCCTCCTTGTCCTGCTCCACCTGCTCCACCTGCTCCTACTGTAATTGAATATGGAGTTGCTCCACAAACTGATGCACAACATAAAGTTCTATAACCACCTGCTCCTCCACCTCCAGCTTTTCCATATCCTGCTGCTGCAGGTGCTGGTGATTTACCTCCACCCCCTCCGCCCGCTACTACTAAAGCAGAAACTAATCTCGTTCCAGGTTGCGTGGTTAATGTTCCAGATGTTGTTTGAGATGTAACCGTACACTTTCCAAACGATGTTGGATTGATTACTCCGATAATACCGCCATTGATTTTGGCCATAGGTCACTTACTCCTGTTTAAAAACTCTTTAACTTAATTGCCTGTAGCAATCCAAGATGAAGTGTCAGGTGACCAAGCGAATGAATTTTGTTGATCGTCTTTACCAATCCATCTCTTTCCAGCTTCATCCCAAGAAATAAAGTATCTTACGTTATCTCCATAAGTTGTAACTGTTGGATATGCAACTGGGGCTTGCCAGTCGTCATTAGAGTCTAGCGACCAAGATGCGAATGGTTGTGGTGCAATGAATTTATTTTTTGTGGAATCAAACGTGTAACCAATTCCAGCGTATTGTTTTCTGAAATTATTGTTATAAGAAGTTTGAACCCATCTAGATCCTGTTGTGAAAGGAACGATTTTTTTAACCGCTTCTTCAGCTCCAGATGATTGATCACCGCCATTTGCGTTTACATCATTGTTATCAATAACAACAACTCTTAATACTAAACCGTAACTGTTTACTTCTGCAAAATGTGCCATATTTTTTACTCCTTAATTAGTTATATTATAAATTCTTTTTAAAAGAAAGTCTATAATTTTATCCTGTAGTTAATGTTCCAGAAACTGTGAAAGTAGCCACTTGACAGCCACCTGCTGGCGCTGGCAATGTAGTTACTGTATTAGTTCCTGGGCTTGCTGTAATATTAGCTCCTGATGGTCCTCTTATAATAACTATACCTGAACCTCCGGCTCCTGCTTGATTAAGATGGGTCATACCTCCACCACCACCACCTGTATTAACTGTTCCTGAATCTGCTGCGGGATTAGCTGTTCCTGGAAAAGCAGCAGTTGTAGTTCCGCCTTTACCACCACCCCCTGATCCTCCAGCTCCAGGTGTACCACCTTGATATGTTGCTCCACCTCCACCTCCAGCATAAGTTACTGGTGATCCTGAAATTGAGTTTGCTGAACCTGCTCCTCCAGCCCCCCCAACTGTATTAGTTCCTGAATTTCCTGCTCCTCCAGCACCACCTCCACCTCCTGATCCATAATTTGGAGCAGTTGTATTAGTTGATGCTCCATTATTACCTTGTGAAGGACTTGACGGTGGTGTATTTCCTGTACCACCTGGAACGTTTTGACCACTATAAGCTCCAGCTCCTCCACCTGATCCTCCTGGTTGACCACCACTTATAGGTGCAGAATAAGTTGGTCCATTAGGTGCTCCTCCACCTCCTCCACCACCAGCACTTGTAATTGTTGAAAAAATTGAACTTGATCCTTGTAAACCAGTTGTTGTAGGTCCTTGACCTGTTCCAGCAGCTCCTCCAGCTCCAACTGTAATTGGATAAGTAGAAGATGCACATAAAGTTAATTTTGTTCCTCCTGGGAATGAAGTACGATATCCTCCTGCTCCACCTCCACCTCCTCCTGAACTATCTCCTCCAGGTCCTGCTCCAGCTGTTCCACCTCCTCCTCCACCAGCCACAACTAAATAGTCAACTGAAAATTGTGCAGATACCCACGTTCCGGCTTTCTTGTAATTATATGCGTCATTAATTGACCAGACTCCTGGTGCGTTAACACCGCTTGCTGGATTTGTTTTTACAATAATGATTCCTGATCCTCCTGCAGCTCCGCTACCACCACATCTAGCACCACCTCCACCGCCTCCGCCTGTATTAGCTGATCCAGCTGTTACTGGTGTTCCACTTCTTCCACCTCTTCCTGCTCCACCTAAAGGAGGTCCATTTTCATATGGAGTTCCTGAAACACTACAAGGGAAAACTCCTCCAGCTCCACCTAAATCATGTCCTCCACCTCCACCTCCTCCACCATAAAGAACAGGTGATCCTGAAATAGAACTTGCAACTCCATATCCACCTGCTGATCCTCTTGTATTACCAAAAGTACCCATACCTGGATAACCAGCTCCTCCACCACCTGATCCAACTGTTGGACTTAATTCAGTAGGTGCACTTGGTTGATTTCCTCCTGGATTTCCTTCCGATGGTGTATAACTTCCTGAATTACCTGCTCCACCTAATGCAGCACATGCAACTGGAGTTCCTGGTCCTTTAGATCCTGCTCCGCCTCCTGAACCTCCTGCTCCACCTGCTTGTGGACTTCCTGGTGAACCTCCTTTTCCTCCTCCTGATGAAGTAATTGGATTTGTTGGAAAATTAAAAGATGAATTTGTTCCTGCTGAACCTACTGCTCCACCACCACCAATTGTAACTGGTACTGATACTGCTGGTGTAATTGAAAAACATGTAAATTGTCTAAAACCACCTGCTCCACCACCACCTCCTCCTCTTGAGGATGCAGAATCTTGTCCACCTCCTCCACCTGCAATAACTAAAAGATCAATTTTAGTTTGCCCTGTTTGAGCTGTAAAAGTTCCTGGTGCTGTAAATGATTGTGTAGTTGAACTTACATTGAATGCTGTAGGATCGTTTACTGGTCCGATAATTCCGCCATTTGCCATAGCCCGAACCTCCGATTAACTTATATCTTCGTAACTAATAACTACTTGTAACGCTGAGTTAGCACTAGCTCCACCAACAATAGATTGATTTTCCATTAGGTAGAAAGTATTATTTTTGTCGATCACGGATAATGTTGCGCTGGATGGAACTGAAATTACGTTAGCGAATGAATAAGAAGTTCCTGCTGTTCCATTAGCTGCTGTGTGAATTTGTACTGTAACGTTGGTAGCTGCTGATGTTACGTTAGCAACCATGATAGATTCTATTTTTAAAACTTTTCCCGATGCTGTAGCATTAGAAAGTAATACGTTTGTAAGAGTTGTAGTAAGAGCAAATACAGTTGTATTACCGTAGATTGAGTTTACTGATACTATATTTGGATTAGCCATATTTTATATCTCCTTGTTGATTATTATCCGAAAACTAGAGTTAATGCAATAGATTTTCCAGCTGTAATTCCAGCATTACCAAAGCTTAAAGTACCAGAACCGTTGGTAATTATAGCTTGTCCATTTGTACCATCAACAGATGGTATAGTAAAGGTAGCTGTAGCTGCTGCTCCTGCTGCTACTTTTAAGCCAGTATAAAAAGTACCTGCAGTATTATATAATCTTAAAGCACCATTATTTAGAATGGATACGTTAGTTGCATCATATGTAAAATTAGTTGAACCTGCAAAAGAACCTGCAGAGTTATATTGAATTGAATTTGTAGTTCCACCAGGTGAATTAACTTGGTCAGCTGGTAAAGCAGATATTACAGAAGTTACACTTGGATTTACAACAACGATATTTTTAGATCCTGTTGCAATAGATACAGTTGTAGAACCTCCTGAAGAAATAACTGCTGTTCCTCCAGAATTGTTTATGATGTAATAATCTTTTTCTATATTTGGAACAGTTACTGTAACTGTTGTTGCAGATAATGAACCAGATAAAATAATTGTTTTATTTCTACCTGCTTCGTCAGTATAAGTTGTTGAAGATGAATTTGTTGTAAAAGCTAAAGTTGTATTTCCTGTTAATGTAACAGTAACAACACCTGCAATCGCATTATCAATTTCTTGTAGGTTAACGTTGGTAATGGCACCCCATGTTCCAGAGTTTTCGCCAGTTGCTTGTAAGTTTAAACCTAAATTACTAAATGTACTTGCCATATTATAATCTCCTTATCACTTTTTTAAGGTTTTGTCATCATGGTAAATTAATCCATGTTTGACCACCTGATGCATTTATAGTGCTCCAAGTTTGTGTTGTAGTAGCATTTATAGTGTTCCAAGTTTGAGAAGTTGTAGCATTTATATTGCTCCAAGCTTGACCCGTAGTTGGATCTATTGCAGACCAAGACTGACCTGTTGTAGGATCTATTATAACCCAGCCATACACAATAAGGTTTCCTGTGCCTATTGTCAATAAACTTCCAACAGGTTGTATTACTTGTTGTGTAGAAATACTTACATTTCCAACCCCTATATTTATGTCATTTCCTGTAACTTTATAAGTAGATACTATTGTAGGAGTACCAGTTTCAACATTTAATGAAGATCCAGTAGTTGTAACTCCTAATCCTAAAGATAAAGTAGGAGTTCCTGTAGAAATAGATACTTCATTACCATCTACATCAATAAAGTTTTTAGCAATTACAGTAGCTGTGCCAACAGATAAACTTACACTAGATCCAACTGCATCAACAATTGTAGGAAGAGCAACTGTAACTTGACCTGTTGCTATTTGAACAGTTGATCCTGTTGCAGTAATTATATTATCAATTTTAAATCCAACAGTTCCAACACCAATATCTAATTCTTGTCCAACAACTGCATCTGTTACATTACCCCCTGCAATAATATTTGGATTCTGAACTAAAAAGTCTAATAAGTTTGTAGTTGTTCCAGCATTTGCTTTTGCAACTATAACTGCATTATTAATTGTTAATGTTAATTGTTCACCAATTAAATCAACAGTTGCTTTACCAGAAAATTCTAATGTACCTGTAGCAATACCTAACTCAACAGATGATAATACTACATTAGCTGAAGCTCTAATAACAATTGGTTCAGCACCACCCCAAGGATATTCACCCCAAGCATTTAATCCCCATCCATCAAAAACTGGAGGAGTTGCAATATTTAATTCATTACCAGTTGCGATTTGAATTTCAGAATGTGAAAACGCAGCATCACCAGTTTGTAATGCTAATAAATTAGTAGTTACATTTATAATTTGATCTAATGAAAATTCTAATGTCCCAGTTTCAATATTTGCTTGTGAACCTGTAACTGAAATAATTGCTGGTAATGCAACTTGAGTATCTCCAGTTAATGCACTTAATTGTAAATCAGCGTCAGCTACATAAGCACCAAAACCACCAGAACCCCAAACAGATCTTCCCCATCCATCTTGAACTCCTACATAAACTGTAACGTCTTGAGATTGTCCTCCCCATGAATAGGAACTCCACCCCTCGTATCCCCATGAAGTATCTGTAGCCATATAATTCCTATGGCGAGATTATTACGATATTCTTAAAACTGCACTCGTAGAATTTGGTGCTGGAAACTGAATAGTAAAGTCGCCGTTAGTTGAAGTTTTGCTTCCACCGAAATCTAAAACTACAACTGCTTTATTAGATTGAGTTGTATTATAAATTAAACAGCAAGAAGCTGTAATAGTTGCAGTTGAGAAAGTTGCATCAGTAAAATCTACAAACGAAACGTTGTTAGAAACTGATACACCTAAATTAGATAAAGTTGTTCCACCTGCAGAATATCCTGTACCACTAACTTCATTAGTAACTGTATATGCAGTTGTTCCTGTTGAAGTAAAAGCTGTAACAGTTGAATATAATGCTAGTTGGAAAACGTTTCCTGCTGGCGTATTGAAATTGTGTGTTGCTTGAAAAAGTTCTTTTTTGAAACTGTCTGGTACTAAATTTGCCATATTAACTCCTTAATTATTTTCCTGGTGGTGGAGAGTCTACCACAACTCGTGGCTCGCCATCAACATATTCGTCTCTTCTTCTTCTACCTGCTTGTTCAACACCGAAAGATTCTCTCGCTTGTTGATATGATTGTTCGTAGACTTGTATCATATTATCAGGACCTTTCAAGTATTTATATGCTTCTACTAAAGAACCGTAAAGAAGTAAATCTTGGGCATAAGTAGATATATAAGTAGTTGAAGTTGCTGAATTTCCAGCTGTTATAGAAGTTCCTTGTGAATAATAAGCAATATTAATTGTATAAGTAGTACTAGGAGTTGGTGCTACAAACCAAGTTACATCATTCCAGTTTGCCCAAACTCTAGGTTTACCATAGTAAGTAGAAGAATTTGGAAAGTTATTAAATTCTGCCATATAAGAACTATCTTTTTGTTCTAATGTATCTATCTCTCCAGTTGAAGAAATCATTTCAACATACCTAATATTACGAAGTCCTGCTGGTACAGAAATTGTAGTTGTTCCTGCAACAGTTACTGCTGATGCATATAATCTAAAAGCATCAATATTTAATTCTCTATAAATTCTATTTTCTGTATTTTGTACAATAACTGAAACTGTAGAATCAGATAAACCATTGCTATCTACTTCTGTGTAATTTCTAATTTGAGTTACTAATTGTGAATATGTAAGTGCCATAATTATATTGTCTGTGCTGTTGCCGATCCGCCGCCAATTGTAGTGTTTATAGCACCAGTTCCTGATGATGCATTAAATCTATAATTGTCTAGATTGACAACTGTTATACTATATCCTGTTGACGTTGTTAAGACAGATTGTTGAAATCCTGAAGAAGTTAAAAAAGCATTAACTACAGTTAAGTTTTGAAATTTAACAGTATTACCAGTTATTTTTCCATGATTTGGTTGATTTACTGTAATTGTAGAACTTCCAGCAGTAACTTCAAAAGCATTATTAGGTAATGCAACAGCAGCAGGTCCTACAGATACTCTACTACTACCAAAATATCCATTAGCATTTGCAGTTCCACTAACATTAAAATTATATTGATTAGTATTAAGTACAGTTATTGAATATCCAACTGTTGTATTTAATACTGCTTGTGTAAATCCATTCGCTGCACTTACACTTGTAAATACAACTTGATTACCTGTTGTCTTTTCATGACCTGGTTCATTAACTAAAATTGTAGAACTTCCAGAAGTTGCAAGTAAAGGATTGTAAGCTAATAACACAACCGATAATGGTTCTGTTCTGTCTGGTCTTGCATTTAATAATCCTTGTGGATCGTTGCCTGGTACTTTTGGTTCTAATTGAGGCTGCTTTGGTTCGTATTCTGAAGTGTGAACGAATGATCCATTCCACTCGGTAACCATTTCGTCATACGGAAATCTTTGTCCTGATCTATCAGAGATTGCCCACGATTTTTTACCTGTGGCAAATGTTGT
>Ga0209298_10002905_pt1 | contig 10455 bp, 7 predicted proteins | sample S_140806_EF_Meta_FD_187325 | JGI IMG/M metagenome (GOLD analysis project Ga0209298, IMG submission 187325) | Freshwater microbial communities from Lake Simoncouche, Canada to study carbon cycling - S_140806_EF_MetaG (SPAdes) (version 2) | ecosystem: Environmental > Aquatic > Freshwater > Lake ... | reverse complement strand
AGATCTCGATAATTTACGGCAATGGTCGATGGGTGGAGATAACCCAGCCGGTGGAATCGGAGAACGTCGCAGTGAAGTAGGAGCACGTGGCGTGGCCGCGATTAACAGCGCTTTAGCTGGTAAAGATAATCAACGACTTGTAGTTGCAACACATGGTGGAACAGCGCGCACAATTATTGGCACCTACCTTGATCTACCAATTCCATTCTGGTCACGCATCGGAGGACTCTCCAATGCGCAATGGTCGATTCTGGAAGAGTCTCCAAAAGGTTGGCTTTTGGTTGAACATAACGCGGGATCTATTCCAGAGCCTGTAATGGGTGAAGAATCCGGCGGAGTTATCCCGGATTCAGTGCGGTAAAGTTCGCACTCCGATAAGACAACGGGGATATGGCGCAATTGGTAGCGCGCTTCCATGGCATGGAAGAGGTTAGGGGTTCGATTCCCCTTATCTCCACGTGAGTACTGAACGCGAACACGCGGCCTACGATTTTGCATACGTGCAAGAGAAGTGGCTTCCCATCTGGGACACACTCCAACCTTTTAAATCTGGTCGCAAAGAAGATACTCGTCCAAAGAAGTACGTGCTGGATATGTTTCCTTATCCTTCCGGTGATCTCCATATGGGCCATGCCGAGGCATACGCACTCGGTGATGTCATCGCTCGTTACTGGATTCAAAAAGGATTTAACGTCATGCACCCAATCGGTTGGGATGCATTTGGATTACCGGCTGAAAATGCGGCAATTAAACGTAATGAAGATCCACGTATTTGGACATATGAGAACATCGCAACCCAGAAAGCATCAATGCGTCGCTATGCATGTTCCTTCGACTGGGATCGCGTCTTTAACACTTGTGACCCTGAGTACTACAAGTGGAACCAATGGCTCTTTACCAAATTACATGAACGTGGCTTGGCATATCGCAAAGACTCTGCCGTTAACTGGTGTCCTGGATGTCAGACAGTACTTGCTAATGAGCAGGTAGTAGCAGGGCTCTGCGAGCGTTGCGATACTGCAGTAACAAAGAAGAAGTTAAACCAGTGGTATTTCAAGATTACTGATTATGCCGATCGTTTACTCGATGACATGTCAGAGTTAGAGGGCAAATGGCCTGAGAAAGTTCTGATGATGCAGCGCAATTGGATTGGTCGCTCACAGGGCGCAAATGTGCAGTTCGTAATTGAAGGCCGCACCGAGCCAGTAACTATCTACACCACCCGCCCGGATACGTTATATGGCGCAACATTTATGGTCGTGGCAGCGGATTCAGCGCTAGCCGCCGAACTCGCACATGGCACACCAGTCGAAGCAGAGTTCACCTCTTACTTAGAAAAGATTAAAGCGGCCTCTGATATCGATCGCCTTGCCACCGATAGACCTAAATCCGGTGTTGATTTAAAGCGCTTTGCTATTAACCCAGTTAACGGTGAGAAGTTACCTATCTGGGCATCAGATTATGTGTTAGCTGATTACGGAACTGGCGCAATCATGGCTGTTCCAGCTCATGATCAACGCGACCTCGACTTTGCCAAAGCGATGAAGTTACCGGTGCGGGTTGTTGTCGAAACTGGTGAAGAAGATCCAAGTGAGACAGGCATTGCCACAACAGGTGATGGAAAAATTGTTAACTCAGGCGCACTTAATGGCCTTTCCAAGGCAGATGCAATAGCAGCAATTAATAAGCAGTTAGAGGCAGATGGACTTGGCAAGAGTGCACGTAATTACCGCCTGCGCGATTGGCTGGTCTCGCGCCAACGTTATTGGGGCACACCTATTCCTATCGTTCACTGCGAAAAGTGTGGCGAAGTAGCTGTTCCAGATTCAGAGCTTCCGTTGCTTCTGCCGGATGCAAAAGGTTTAGATTTAAAGCCAAAAGGTCAATCACCACTTGCTGCGGCAACTGAGTGGGTCAATACCAAGTGCCCAAAGTGTGCCGGGCCTGCCATGCGCGATACCGACACTATGGATACCTTCGTGGATTCATCTTGGTATTACCTGCGTTATCCATCGTCAACGAATGCGACTGAGCCATTTAATCGCAGCGATATCGACACCTGGTTACCTGTGGATCAATATGTGGGTGGTGTAACCCATGCGATCTTGCACCTGCTCTACTCTCGCTTTTTTACCAAAGTCTTATTTGATATGAAGATGCTCTCTTTTACTGAGCCCTTCACCCGCCTGCTCAACCAAGGAATGGTTGTTATGGATGGCTCGGCGATGTCGAAATCTCGCGGCAATCTTGTGCGCTTATCTGATGAACTAGAAAACCACGGCGTTGATGCTATTCGTTTATCGATGGTCTTCTCCGGCCCACCAGAAGATGATGTTGATTGGTCAGATGTCTCGCCATCAGGCTCAGTTAAGTTCTTAAGCCGTGCTTGGCGTTTATCAGGTGATGTCACATCAGCTCCAGGAGTTGATGTGACGAAGGGTGAAACTAGTCTGCGCAAAGCAACACATAAAGCGCTCAACGATGCCGCCTTCGCGGTTGAGTCATTTAGATTTAACGTCGCAGTCGCTCGTGTGATGGAGTTAGTCAATGCAACGCGTAAGGCAATTGATTCAGGGTGCGGTCCGTCAGATCCGGCCGTGCGCGAGGCAACCGAGGCAATTGCCATCATGCTCTCACTCGTTGCCCCCTTTACGGCAGAGGAAATGTGGGAGCGACTTGGTCACAATCCAGCAATTGCCACCGCCGGCTGGCCAGAAGTAGACCCAGCACTCTTAGTTGATGATGAAGTAGAGGCAGTAATTCAGATTAACGGCAAGATTGTTGATCGTATGAACGTTTCACCATCTATTGCAGATGCTGATTTTGAGGCTGCCGCGCTTGCTCTTCCTGCTGTGATTTCAGCAATTGCAGGTGCCACGCCTAAGAAAGTGATTGCAAGAGCCCCAAAGCTTGTCAACATCGTTCTGTAATCAACAGCTACACCATTTCACCTCTGTTCTTCGTGACGGATAGCCCACCATCTGCGGATGGAAAATCAATATCTTGAGAAGGCACATAACTGGTGGAGTGATCTCCACTATTCATCAACACAAAAAAGAGCGCTAGCAGTCGTTGCACTGCTAGTCCTACTCATCTCTGGCCTCTTTGTGTCCCGGGGAACCTCACAAGAAGTAATTGCCGCACCTGTTGCACTTGAAATGCAGGCCATCACTCAGGAAATCATGGTCGATGTTGCAGGGGCGGTGATAACTCCTGGTGTGTATTCACTGCCTCTTAATTCACGAGTCTTTGAAGCAATCAGAGCTGCTGGCGGGCTAAAGAAGGGCGCTGACACTTCAGATATTAATCAGGCGCGCATCCTTAGAGATGGTGAGCAGATCTATGTTTATTCCGCAACAACATCTTCAGGTGGTGTGGCAAAGAGAGTAGTGCGCAATAACGGACCGGTGATGATTAATCGGGCAACGGTGAAAGAGTTTGAATCACTCGATGGAATAGGGCCAGTGCTGGCTAATCGCATCGTGGCCTATCGAAAAATCAATGGACCATTTACTGTCATTGAAGATGTGATGAAAGTTTCCGGAATTGGAGCGGGAACATTCGCAAAGTTCAAAGAGAAGCTGCGCGTTTAATTGATAGCCGCGCCCTCGCATTAGGGGGCGCGGTGTGGGTGGGGGCTCTTGTGCAGAGTTGGAGTCCCACCTGGGCAGTCAGTTCAATTGCCGTGCTTGCTGCAATTATCTGGCGCAATAAGCGGCGTCTAGCTGTTCTTCTTATTGCCATTGTGCTGGGCTCAACGATTATGTCGATACGCATTGCAGCACTTGATTCCAGTGCGATTAACCAATTTAGAGGCCCAATTACATCTGTTGAATTACAAGTGACGACCGACCCTAATCGGGTAGTGCCGAAAGTATTTGGTAGCTCCTTTGCACCTATCTCATATTCCTTTATGGGCCAAGCACTTCTTGTTGATGACAGATTCGAGATGCGTATTCCGGTGCGCGTGATTGTCTCCAATAAAAGCGTTGCAGGGTTATTGCCGGGGCAGAAGATTCGCGTGGAAGGCAAGATATTAGAGAGTAAAGAAGGGCGGGTGGCTGCCCTTCTGATTGTGAAGCAGCGAGTTCAGATTATTACTAACCCTTCTAGGTGGGCGAAAGGTCTGGCACATATTCGCTTGGGATTGCGTAATGCAACAGGTGGCGGCAATGCTGGCGCGCTTATTCCTGGGATGGTGATTGGCGATACCAGTAAACAGAGCGTTGAGTTTAAGAACCAGATGCGTAGATCTGGTCTGACGCACTTAGTCGCGGTCAGCGGTGCTAACTTCGCCATCGTTTCAGCTTTTGTTCTGTGGGGAATGCAATTTATCTTTCGTCGGCTAAATCATCGACTGATTGCAACAGCCTTTGCGCTAGCTGCATTTATCGCACTGGTCAGGCCATCGCCTTCGGTATTGCGAGCTGCTGCCATGGCTGCGGTCTTACTTATTGCTTATGGCACCAGGCAAGGGCGAGATCCGTTGCCGGCGCTGGGTTTTGCGATTGCCGCAGTTGTCATTGCCGATCCATTTCAATCACGTGATGCTGGCTTTGCACTCTCAGTTCTTGCAACAGCTGGGTTATTACTGCTGGCACCGAAGATAAAACCAAAGATTTTGGCGCCGCCTCTTGCTGCGATGGCCTTCTGTGCTCCTGTCATTGTGGCTCTCTCTGGATACATCAGCCCCATGAGTATCGTGGCAAATGTATTGGCAGCACCTGCCGTTGCTCCCATCACCATTGTTGGATTTATTGCAGCACTAATTTCACTGATTGCACCGTGGCTTTCACATCTACTTGTCATGAGTGTGAAGCCACTTGCCACCTGGATTGTCTGGGTGGCGCAGTGGAGCGCCGGCTTTCCGGTCTTTACCTTAAAGACTGGCTTAAATGGATTCCTGATTGTCGCTGCGCTCATTCTTGCTATCTACATCGGGCGAGCAAAGGTTGGCATCGCGCTACTGATTATTGTTATTTCATTTTCGTGGGTGCAGCGATTTCCAGCAGGGGATTGGCAGATTGCTAATTGCGATGTGGGGCAAGGCGATGCGATGGTGATTAATCTCAAGCAGCGCCGCGCGATTGTGATTGACGTGGGCCCTGATCCACAGTTAATTGATAGGTGTCTGCGCCAGCTGGGAGTGAGGGAAATTCCGCTATTGATTTTGACTCATATCCATGCAGATCATGTGGGTGGGTTAGCTGGTGCAAAGAAAAATAGAATCGTTGGCACCACTTGGTATGGAGATGTATTTGCCGGAACCCGGGCAAAGATAGAAAATCTAGAGATTGAAGTGAAGTGGCCCGATAGCAGCCAGGGGCTGACACCGAATAACTCGAGTATTGCATTGCTGATTTCTTCGCCAGATTTCACCCTTTTTGCCGCCGGTGATATCGAGCCGCCAGTGCAGAGCCAATTGGTTTCACGTATTGGAGCGGTGGATATCTATAAAGTGGCGCATCATGGTTCTCGCTATCAAGACCTCACCTTGATGCGAGAACTCTCACCGCAGATTGCAGTAGTCAGCGTGGGCGCAACTAATTCCTATGGACATCCGGCACCCAGCACCATCTCGGCCTTGACGCAGTTAGGCGCTAAGGTATTGCGTACTGATATTGATGGAGCAGTTGCAATCAGAGCAGCTAGCCATCAATTTTCACTACAACGCAGCAAGCGTTGGTTTAGATTTTTCTCTTGGAGTTGAGCAACGGGAGCTAGGAGGCAGGTGAGATGAACGCTTTCTATCTCCTGCTTGGCCCGGAAGGCGCCTTAGCAGATCGCGCCCTGACCAAACTTCTGGCACAACTTAAAGATGAGAGCGCTGAAATCACCACCGTAAGTGCTGGCGATGCCATTGTGGGCGACATCGCAGATGGCCTAGCGCCATCGCTATTTTCCGAACGCCGCGCGCTGATTATTAAAGATTTGCAAGATTTACCCGATGAATCAAAAGATGAAGTCAGTCGCTATTTAGATTCTCCTGATCCCACCATGACCGTGGTCTTTGTCCATAAAGGTGGCGTGAAAGGCAAGGCGCTGCTGGATGCAATTAAGAAAGTGAACCCGGAAATCATTGCGTGTGAGGCGATGAAGAAGGAGGCTGATAAAGAGAGCTTTGTGAAAGATTTATTCCTTGATGCCGGGCGCAAGGCAACACCGGGTGCTATCAAAGCTCTGGTGGGAGCACTGGGAAATGAACTGCGCGAGTTACAATCAGCGGTTTCGCAAATTTCACTTGATGCACCGGCAGGTGCGATCGATGAAGCAATCGTTGATAAATTCCATCAGGGCAGAATTGAAACAACCGGATTTGATGTTGCCGATGCAACAATCGATGGCAATTTGCCGGTGGCACTTGTTACTTTGCGTAGTGCGCTAGAGACCGGAACAGATCCGGTGATGGTTACCTCTGCTATTGCATCATCACTTCGTAGTTTGGCTAAAGTCTCTGGCACAAATAAGGGGAGTAAGTCTTTTGAATTAGCGGGCCAACTTGGCATGGCGCCATGGCAGATTGATAAAGCGCGCAGACAGTTGCAGTCGTGGACGCCCCGTGGAATTGCAACTGCCGTTGAGGCAATTGCTAAGGCAGATGCCGATGTGAAGGGCGCCGCATCGGACCCGATATTTGCCCTGGAAAAGGCGCTAGCGACCATCACCGCCGCTCGCGCTGCCCGCTAATTTGAGGCCTATTTTCTCGATTTTGGGCTGATACCCCTGCGCTGATAACCTACGCCTCTGCACAAATCATCAGGTTTGGCTAAATAATCGAAAGTTCGGAGCTATCCACGTGGCAAATATCAAGTCGCAGATCAAGCGTATTAAGACAAACGAGAAGGCATACCTTCGCAATAAGTCTGTCTCATCTTCAATCAAGACTGCTGTTCGCAAGTTCCGCGACGCAGTTGCTAAGGGTGACGCTTCTGCAACAACTGCTGAACTGCGCGCAGCTTCAAAGGCGCTCGATATTGCAGTCTCAAAGGGTGTTCTTCATAAGAACGCTGCTGCAAATAAGAAGTCTTCAATGGCTAAGGCTGCTGCTAAAGCCGGCGCACGTTAATTCATATCTATCAATTCACGATAGAAAGATAAAGGTCGCATAAGTGCCTGCAATATCCATTGCGAAGGCGCCGCAACCAGCAGCAACAAATCCAGCGCAGATTCGAAATTTCTGCATCATTGCCCATATCGATCACGGTAAATCAACGCTGGCTGATCGCATGTTACAAATTACCGAGGTAGTAGAAGCACGCAATATGCGCGCGCAATACCTAGACCGTATGGATATCGAACGCGAACGCGGCATCACCATTAAATCGCAAGCGGTGCGTCTGCCATGGCGCAGCGGCCTAGATGGCCAGGAATACATCTTGAATATGATCGACACACCAGGTCACGTGGACTTCACCTATGAAGTCTCTCGTTCACTTGCTGCCTGTGAAGGCGCAGTGCTCCTCGTTGATTGCGCTCAAGGCATCGAAGCGCAAACGCTGGCAAACCTTTACCTTGCTATGGAAAATAACCTCACTATTATTCCGGTGCTTAACAAGATTGATTTACCCAATGCACAACCAGAGAAGTTTGCAGCAGAACTTGCCGGCCTGATTGGCTGCAAGGTAGAAGATGTATTGCGTGTTTCTGGAAAAACTGGCGATGGCGTTGCCGATTTACTTGATCAAATTATTTCTCAAATCCCAGCACCGGTGGGAGATCCAGAAGCACCGGCCCGCGCTCTAATCTTTGACTCTGTCTATGACTCATATCGTGGTGTTGTTACCTATGTTCGAGTTGTCGATGGTCGCATTAGCCCGCGCGAACAGATTCAAATGTTTTCTACCGGTGTTAAACATGAGGCACTGGAAGTGGGCGTTATTTCGCCAGAACCGCTGCCATCTAAAGGTCTTGGTGTGGGCGAGGTGGGATATTTAATTACTGGTGTAAAAGATGTGCGCCAATCTCGCGTGGGTGACACGATTACAAACTTTGCTCGGCCAACAAAAGATCCACTCGGTGGTTATAAAGATCCGAAGCCGATGGTCTTCTCTGGCCTCTTCCCACTCGATGGCGCAGATTTTCCGGTGTTGCGAGATGCGTTAGAAAAGCTGCAGTTAAATGATGCAGCCCTCGTCTATGAACCAGAGAGCTCTGCCGCGCTCGGCTTCGGTTTTCGTTGCGGCTTCCTTGGACTATTACATATGGAGATTGTGCGCGAACGCTTAGAGCGTGAAGCAAAGCTCAATCTTATTTCAACGGCGCCGAACGTGGTCTATCGCGTGACTATGGAAGATGGCAAAGAGTTTGTGGTGACAAACCCTTCAGAATTTCCCGATGGCAAGATCAATAGCGTGAAAGAGCCAATTGTGAAGTCAACAATTCTGGCTCCGGCCGAATTTATTGGCGCCATCATGGAGCTCTGCCAAGAGCGCCGTGGTGTCTTGCTCGGTATGGATTACATCTCCGAAGATCGAGTTGAGATTCGTTACACCTTGCCACTTGCCGAAATTGTCTTTGACTTCTTTGATCAACTCAAAAGCCGAACCCGCGGCTATGCCTCACTCGATTATGAAGAGCTTGGTGATGAAGAAGGTAACTTGGTTAAGGTCGATATCTTGCTCCAAGGTGAGGCAGTCGATGCATTTAGCGCAATCGTTCACCGCGATAAGGCTTATTCCTATGGCGTGATGATGACCGGAAAATTACGTGAACTCATCCCGCGCCAGCAGTTCGAAGTCCCGATTCAGGCAGCTATTGGCTCTCGCATTATTGCCCGCGAATCTATTCGTGCGATCCGTAAAGATGTTCTGGCTAAGTGTTATGGCGGAGATATTTCACGTAAGCGCAAACTTCTTGAGAAGCAGAAGGAAGGTAAGAAGCGGATGAAGATGGTGGGACGTGTTGAAGTTCCACAGGAAGCCTTCGTTGCTGCCCTTGCCACCGATGCTGATATTGAGAAGATTAAAGCAGCGCGCAAGCTCGAATCTTAAGGACCTTTACTTCACCCAAGTGTCTAGCATGCTGAGTAGTTCATCAATCCAGGCAAGCAGTAGGTTCAAGTTTTTCTCGGTAATCGCAGTAGTGATTTCATCCTTGGTTTTTGGAGAATCAAATGCAATGGTTTCTACCTGAGGCTCTGATAATCCAAAACCTTCGCTGACGTAATGGTAGACATATAGCTCTGCTCCTGTTTGGTCATCAATAACAGGAGTAAATTTCATTTCACCATTGACAAAGTTTTCTGGCCCAAAGCCAACCATCTGAGATTTCACTGTTGTTTTTAAAGTAGTTATTGAAGTTCCATCTTCAAAGTTCTCTACCTTTGTTACATTTGCAGGAAATTTTTCAGATCCCCTTGTAAAAATTTTTGCTTCACTGTCATAGTGAACTGCTTGTGGGGATTGAGGATCTGGCCCGCCATAGTAACCACCTTGGGATTGATGGGTTACTGGATTCGCCGGAACTTGAAGAACCACTTTTGATCCGGCAAATTCTCCAGATCCACATACCGATGGTTGGCACACAATAATGTTTGTTACGAGTCCGCTCTCATTAACCACAGCCCAGGTTTGGCATGGATCTTCAGCAGTGCATGGGTCTGAATCGGCAGCGGCGGAATTGATTGGAAGTAGGGAGGCAGAAATCAGTGCCAGCGCAATCAACGAAGCTTTTTTCATATTCTTAGTATGTACCCAAAAATGATCCACGGCTAGATTGGCGCTATTCGACCGATACAATAAGGACAAATGGCGCTCTCGTTCTACGTTCACATCCCTTATTGCATACGTCGCTGCGGCTATTGCGACTTCAATACCTACACGCCGGCAGAGCTACAAGATGGTGCAACACTTGAAATTGTCTCCGGTGATTACATCGATGCGGTGCTCAAAGAGTTAGCTGCGGCGCCTCTCGATGTGGTGCCGACAATCTTCTTTGGTGGGGGAACACCATCTTTATTGCCGCCAAGAGATTTAGGTCGCGTGATTAGCGCAATTAAAGAGCGCAACGGTGTGACCGAGGATTGCGAGATCACGCTGGAGGCCAATCCAGATTCAGTAACACAAGAAAAGCTGGAGCAGCTGATTGCGGCAGGCTTTAATCGCGTCTCCTTTGGTATGCAATCATCTAACCCAGAAGTATTAAAAGTTCTAGACCGCACACATAATCCAGAGAATGTTCGTAAGGCTGTGGATATGGCGCGCGCTGCTGGATTCTCATCAGTTTCAGTTGATTTGATTTATGGCAGCCCGGGAGAGTCATTGGCTGATTGGGCAGCAACTATTAGAGAAGCGCTCTCACTAGATATCGACCACATCAGTGCGTACGCGTTGATTGTGGAAGAGGGCACAAAGTTAGCCGCGCAGATTAAGCGCGGTGAATACACCATGCCAGATGATGATCTCATGGCCGATATGTATTTACTCATTGATCAACAATGTTTACAAAAAGGCTTGA
>Ga0209298_10002903_pt1 | contig 10458 bp, 14 predicted proteins | sample S_140806_EF_Meta_FD_187325 | JGI IMG/M metagenome (GOLD analysis project Ga0209298, IMG submission 187325) | Freshwater microbial communities from Lake Simoncouche, Canada to study carbon cycling - S_140806_EF_MetaG (SPAdes) (version 2) | ecosystem: Environmental > Aquatic > Freshwater > Lake ... | reverse complement strand
TCAACATCGATCCCGACAATCTTCTCTGCTTTCCAGAAGTACTTAGCCCAGGTCTCTAGTGACCCACCGTTCTGTACTCCGATCTCCAGCAAGTTGATCTTGCTGTCCTGTAGATACCATAACTTGTCATCATAGAAACTTAGATATGTTGACCACTTGTCCGAGACTTTCCCGGTCTTGATACGATGAATACTTGCTAACGACATCCCCATCTTCTCCTGGCTGCTTTCCCGCGCTCCCCCGTCCACCCTCTTGAACGGGCGCAGAAACTCTTGTGGCGTGGTCCTGACTTGGTAGGGGCTTGCAGGTTAGAACCAGCAGCACGAGCCTTGGCTCTACCCTTGGCAGTCAGTCCAGCACCACGGCTGGCAGGCAACTTCTCACCCCTGCCAACACTTAAATTAGGAAACTTCTTCATAGCAGATCAGCCTCCGCTTGCCTGCGTTTTAGTAGGCCGGGGAGAACCTTTCCTCCGCCCTTGCACCACTTCAACAATTCTACCTTGGCTTCTTCCCAGTTCTGCTCGTTAATCTTCTTTTTAAGAGTAGAAGTCTGGAGCTTGCCTACACCCAGGTTGTAGCAGAAGTCGACTATGGCGTTAAGTCTTCTTGTGTCCGTTATTAGACCAGGACAGTGGCGCAAGGCTCCCAGTAAATAGGTGTGCCTTAGTTCGTATTCCAATAGCGCCTGGGCTTCTGCTTGCGTTATCGGCGGGTCTTCCAAAGTCACCTTCTTTCCGTTGCTGTACCGAGTCGACCCGAAACCAATTGTGGGGATCGAGGCAGGACAAAGGTACGGCGACCCTCGGAAACCTTCGAAACGCTGGCATAGACCTATTGCTATAGAGAGATCAAAGTCCACGCTTGGCGAGCGTCCTGTCGAGGAACCAGTAGTTCAACGTGCCAGACACGAGAGCAGAGAAGTCTGCACTCATCATCAGTTTGAAGACCTCGGTTGGCTCCATCCCGGTACGCCATGAAGAATAGCCCATCCAGAGGTGCACGCAGGACCAAACCAACAAGATCCAGTAAGTGACAACAGGGCGCACACTAGCAGAGAGAGAAGCAGCAAATCCACCAGCGGCCTTAACCATCTCTGTCTGCTGATTGATAGCATTGTTAAACGCATCCATAACCCCTGCATCAACTGTAGCCTCGTGCTGTGCGCCGATCTCGGCCATCTTCTGCTGGCCTCTCTGGGCCTCCAGCTCGCACTGGCGGTTGAACATCTCTAGCTCATGGCCTCGCTCGTTCTTCTTGTCTAGGAACTTTAGAACCTCTGGCGCCAGACGGAATAGACCGCCCAGCAGGGAACCAAAGATGCCACCAGACAAGAGTTCAAGCATTACCTTCCTTCACCCGGAGTGACGTACACGTTGGCCGTGCCAGCAGCAGTAATGTAGGTGATAAACACGTTTGACGAAGAGGAACACTGGGGTCCACTCAAGACCAGAGACTCTGCTGGCCGGATAGGCACACCGTAGTTGCCAGACGTAGCGTTGGCTACAGCAGCATTGTTTCCGGCAGTGGAAGAGATCCTGACGTACACCGGCTGGCCAGTAGAAGCAACCTCATGATTGACAAACAGATACTGTCCAGATGGACTGTCAGCGTAGATGTTTGCACTCTGGTTGGTTACGTTACCAGTCAGGACAAACGTCCTGCCCATAGGGTAGAAAGCACCATTGATAGACATCAGTAAACCCTCTTTCCGCCGCCGCTGGTTGGACTCTGGTGGGTGTCATACGGACCCTCGCAGAAAGGAATGATGGACCGGAATCCACCTACAGGCAGTTGTCCTGGTTCCCACCTAACCATGCCCTTGCTGCCGTCTCGGGGCAACTGAGGCCGCACAGCCTTGGCAACCTGTTGGTTGAGATCATGGTCCCGTTGCTGGGGTCGATTCTTCATTTCGGTGCTCCTTGGCAGTGACTATAAGGTAACAAAAGACAACATAGATGCCCAGTGTCGCCACTCGCTCCCACGTTGGTTCCCACATTGTCCAGCATCCTAGACCACACGAGGTCAACAGGGCTAGAATGGTAATAAGCCTGTCCGTCACCACGGTCAAGGCTAGTTTGATCAATTGAATAGCTTCCATATAGATTACTCATCGTCATCGTTCATAAAACCCGTACCCCAGTCAGAACCCTCGTCTTTCAGGCGCAGGGCTTCTAACTTCAGCGCACGGTCGATAACCTTCATCTTAGCATCAAGACTGGCTTCCGGGTCAGAAATGGTCACGCGCAGCATATCTGCGATAGCCTTCTCCAACTCTGTACTGATGCCACGTTTCTTGCTCATAGACCTAATAACCCAGATGCTGTTCTTGCAACACCATAAGCACCACCAACAGATGCAAGACCCAACATTACTTGTCTTACTTTTTTTGCTGCTTCTTGCTGTTCAATACCAGTTTTCTCAATGTCTTGAATCTGTTTTGACAAAGACCGATATTGATCTGTGGATAACCTTCCACCTTTTTCCAACTGCTCAATAAACTTTTTGCTGTCTGCAATAACTTGTTTGGGAGCGGCATCTCTGATGTTGTACAGGAAATTGTCAACATCTTGTTTGAGTGCGCCCAAAGACTCAGGTGTGAGTTTGGTAGTAGTACTTGGCACTCCCAACGCTTCACTGAGTCTTTTGGTTTGCTCTGTGGTCATCCTAGACGCTTTCTCTACAGCTTCTCTTGACTTGGCAAGCACCTCTGTAGATTGACGCACCTCAGGGAATACTGATAGCAAACCTTCGTTTTTCTGTACAAAATCACGGATAGATTTGGAATCCATCCCTTCTACTTTTGATCTGATGTTTCCAGCAACCATCTTGGTTACTTCTGGAGATTTGCCTCCAACCAGATCTAGCAAACGATTTGCTCTTTGTGCTGTTCCATCAAGGTAGTAATTTGCTACTGCCTTTTTGTCTTCTGAAAACAAAATGTTAGGTTCTTTACCTAATTCTGTTTCTATTGCTTTTTCACCTCTTCCTGCCAATGCCTTGGTTACTGGCACAGACCTGCGTTCATATTCTGCGATGTAATCACCAATTCTTGGTTCATACAACTTCATAGACTCAAGCAACCTATCTCCCAAAGCGTTCATGCGAAATGGGTCAATAGCTGCAAACCCTTCAACCTTAGACAAATCTTTGTCTTTCAACATCCTGCGAAGAAACTCTGCTTCATCTAATGTCAAAGGTTCTCTAGCAACAGTCTTTGGTTGATAACCAGGAATGCTTACTGCACGAAATTGTTCAACTCGTTTTTCAGCCTCTGTCAGAGGACGCTCATTCCCTTTGATAGAAGCATATCTTGCTTTCAACTGAGATCTAAAAGGCTCAGGAGTCTTTTCTATTTGATTTTCAATCTCTGCAATTGTTTGTCTAAACTGATTAGAACTTGCAGGGAAACTTTCTATTGTTTGACCTTTAGCTTCTCTTGATCGTGCTTGTTCAAAAGCAGGATCTTTGATCTTTGTGATCGCTTCTGTCTGTCTTGTTTCTTTCAGTCTTTCAACATTGGCTCTGCCTTTAGGCTGAATGAACCCACCAAGTTGTTCATCAGTTACTTGTTCAGGAGCAACTTGTTGTAGTGCCTGTTGTTCAGATGCCTTAGCCTGATTGGTGCGTTCTTGCAGTTGCGTCTGCACTTTGCTTTGTGCGCCTTTGATATCACGTTCTGCTGCACGTTCAGCAGCAACACCAGCCACACGGCCTCTTTCAATGGCACTTCTTTCTTGCTCTAACGCAGGAGCGGCTTCTTCTGCAATACCAGTGATTCTTTTCCGGAGAGTTTCTGCTCCAGTTTTGAACTCTCCTGGCAGTGCTTTGCTGACAACCTCTCCAACCTTCCTACCTGTTCTTGTCAGGGCAGAACCTAATCCAGCAGTGGTCAACCCTCCAGCCATCTCGGCCAAAGTTTGACCGCCAATGCCTGCTCCACGTTGTTCAGCAGAGTAACGTGCAGCTTCGGCAGGAACGGATGCGGCGACTGCACCAGCACCCATCTTAGCTAATTCTTTACCTGTTTTAGGAATGACTGCCTCTGCAAGTCTTCCCACATAAGGCGCTGCTCTTGTACCGGCACTTGCCAGTTGCGCCCCACGAGCAAGTCCTGCCGCCACTGGGATACCACCAGCGTACATGGCAGCACGTTCTGCAAACTTAGGCTCTCCTGCCATCTTCTCAGGAGGGATAGGAGAAACAGCAAACCTAGCCTCTTGACCGGGGATCTGGCTGACCAGATCTTTAGAAGAACCCTTTTCTTTTTCGTACCTGTTACGAAATTCAAACTCTTCTTGCTCGGTCATTTGGGTTGCCTCGATTTCCAGTCTTGATACCGACGCTCTTTATCTGGGTCGATATAGGGTCCGGTACTTGGCTGTGCAGGACTAGGTTGTGGTGCAGGGCTTGGAGCACCAAACGTAGATTCATAATCTTCTGGTTTGGCCTTTGGTTTGTAACCAGCAGGAGCAGTCAAATCCAAAATATCTTTTGAATAATTTAGCTGATCGTCAATAAACCCACGGACTGTCTGTGCCGAGTCAGATGGTTTAGCGGTGAATGACAGATAGTTTTTCAACTCATTGCCAGTCAAGGTTGCACCAAACAATGCGTGTCTGTTAGGTGCTTGATACTGGTTGTATCTGCCCCACCAACGTGCAGCATCATTGGCTTCCTTCTTGCCAAGTCCTCTTCTTGCTGCTTCCAATTCAAGATCTGCACCAATTCCGAATACACCAAGCCCAGCGTATTCTGGTTTGAAATCTTTTTTCAACTTGTCCAAACCACTTGTGATGGAATTCAAACCATCAATTTTCTTTTCTTTTGTGGCGCTAAGTTTTTCTCCAGGAGCAAGTTTCTCAGGTCGATTTTCAACTCTAAATCGAGCCATTTCACGTTGGAAACTCTGGGTGTCTTCTCTACTGCGATCTTCCCTTTCTCTCCGCAGTCTATCTTCAAGTTCAAGTCTTTCTCTCCGAAATCTATCTTCAAGTTCAACTTTATTTTGAGCAGCAGCAGTAATTGCTTTTTTGGTTTCGTTCGCAAACCACTCTTTTTGCATCTCAGCAGCGTAAGCTTTTTCTTGTTTGTCCAGAGCATCCATAACAGTCTGCAATCTCTTGTTGTTAGACCGTAGTTGTTCTAACGTAGAGACAAGACCGTACTTATCAATGTTGGCGTTGATGAAAGAAGCATCACGCTCAAGAGCAGCGATTTTGGCATTCCTTGTTGCAGACTCAAGATCGTTCTTGTTCTGCTCAAGTTCATAAGTGAAAGCTTTTTCTAGCGAGTCAAGCGTCCCTCTAAGAGCCTTTTGGTTGGTGTCAAACGCCAGACGCTGGTCTTTAGCGTATTGGTCTCTACCCTTTGCGTACCCTTCTGCCATGCCATTCATCGCGGCGAGAGCAGACTTGGCCGTGTTCTTGTTATTCCCGCCTAGCAGAAACCCAGCAGCACCAATGATGCTGAACACAGCAGCGAGTGTCTGAGCATTCTGCTGATCAGGATTGAACGTAGACTTCTCTGCTAGTTCTCGACTCTTCTCTTGAATAGTCTTGTAAGCTGGTGATTCGTAAAGACTTTTCTCTAGTGCTTTTCTGGACGTATCAAGTTCACGCAGGCTCTGGGCTTCTGACTCTGCCTTTTGTTTCGCTTGCTCTCCTTGAAACCTACCTTGTTGGGTTAGGTTATCAATGATCTGAACATCTATATTAGAAGACGTAAGACCAATTTCTTCGCGTTGTCTTTCTATTCCAGGACGAGGATCTGCTGGACGTTCAATGCTTGGGAATGCGCCTTGATTTGACGGAACAACAGAAGTCTTGTCTTTTGCAACACCATCTGTAAAATTTTTAATCCCTAACGGATCGTTTATCAAATCAAGCGTAGCCATGATTACGCCTTTGCAGGTTGGGTTGCCTGGACAATCGTAGGTGTAGCCAAACGAGTGAGGTTTCCGTAGTAATTGCTGAACAAATTGCTGATCTCTGCATCAGCACGGATACCTTCTTGGATAGCCTTGGCCGTGTACTGATCGCCAATACCAGACAACTTTAACCCAAAGTCCTGCTGTGCTGCTAACAGACGGTTACGCAGATCTTCCTCTGCTCTCTGCTGTTGGGCAATACCTACGCCACCACGGGCAACACCAGCCTGGGCAGCACGAGCACGTTGTGCCTCTAGAGCCTGCTGGTTAATCGGGGTCAACTCACCACGAGCGGCAGCAGCCTGTTCTGCCAAACCACGCTGTTGATAAGGTGCGCCGATATCACGGATTTGTTGTGCTGCCTGCTGCGAACCCTGACGGGCCTTGCGAGCTGTCAATGCAGTCTGTAGACCACCTAGTGCACCTAGTCCTAGACGAGTTTTGTCACCACCTTGCAGGGATTCCAAGAAACTCTTCTCTGCTGGTTGCGGAGACGTAGGAGTTTCTGTTGTAGTTGGAAACGCAGAACCCGCACCATAAAAACCTTTTGCAAGACCGGCAGCGTCAGGGATTGGGACAGGTGCTGTTTGCCTGAACCCAGTCATATCTTGGGCGGCAGTCAAATCAAGTTCTGGGCGTACATACTGTGCGCCTTCAAACAGACCCTCAGGAACAGATTCATACCCTGTGGTTTCCGGAATGTAAGCCGCCCCTTCAAACAGACCTGCTGGCACATTTTCGTAACCAGTTTGAGGAATGGGGTTCCCGTAATCGTCATCGTAGAACTCTGGCAACCCTGTCTCTGGGTTGATCTCACCAGACCCACCTTGCTCACGCAGGAGTGCAGCCTCACGGGGGTTGATGTGCGCCAGGATCGTATCTCCGTTCCTGCCCTTGTCTTGCAGCAGACGGGCAATCTTGCGGAGATCTCCACCCATACGGGTCATCTTGCGTAGTTCACTCATTTACAACCCCAGAGCGTCTTTGAGACGCAGTGATTTCTCATTCCAGACATTTTGCCTTTCTTTCCCAGACTCTTCACCTTCTATAGCACCTGCTGGCCGATAAGCAGCCAGAGCGTCTGCCAGTAATCTAGCGGGACTAACGCCGGTTATTGTACTAGGTGCACGAGGACGAGGCTCTGGCGTAACACTTATAACAACCGGATATGTTGGTTCTTTTGTTGGTCGACTTGTTGGTTTGCTTGTTGGTGGAGCTGTCGTAGCAGGAGGAAGCGTAGTAACTGGTGGCGTTGTTTCCGGTGGCAACGTAGGAGGTAAAGTAGGTGGTTCCGTGGTTGGAACAATAGTCAACGGAGGTAATGTAGGAGTAGCAGGCGGTAGCGTCGGAGGTAATGTAGGTAATTCTGTCGTTGGAAAAATTGTTACTGGACCCAAAGTAACAGGTGGCAACGTAGGCGGGAGCGTAGGTAATTCTGTAGTTGGCGAAATCGTTACAGGTGGCAACGTAGGAACCGCAGTGACCGGCAATGTAGGAGGTATTGTTGGCAATTCTGTAGTAGCAGAAACGGTGACAACAGGAAGCGTTGGAGCCAATGTCACAGGCCCTGTAGTTTCTATTAAAGTCACAACCGGCAACGTAGGTGCGGCAGTCATCTGATCCCACCAAGGGGGATTTGTTGGCAAGCCAGTTGTGGGGGCGACTGTTACTGGTGGTAAAGTTGGTGCAACTGTACCAAGAAACAAAGTTGGAGCTTCTGTTGCATTCATCAAACTCAATATTTGAGTATCTAATGATGGAGGCAAAGTGGTTGCAACAACGGTCTTAGGAGCAAGAGTGGGAGAGGCTGTGCCTCCTAACTGGTTTTGCTCTATTGCCCATTCCTGAGGAGACAGAGTTCTTTTTGTTCCTCTGTCATCAATATATTCAGCACCGCCATTAGACAACAAATTATAAGTTGTATCTAATAAAGTTGTTGACCCAACAACAGTAACAGGCGCGAGAGTTCCTGCTGGAGTTTGGCCTGCAAGAACGGAAGGCTCTATCCCTTCTTTTATTTGCGACCAAGCATCAGAAGATATGACAGCAGTTTTCCCGTTTTCTTCATTTATTCTTTGAACTGTCCCATCAGACATTTCCGTATACGAATACCCACCGTAACTTACTGGAGAAGAAACGGGTGTGGCACCAGCAGTTGTTTGGACAACATTTGTTGTTGCAACTCCACCTATTCCGGTTTTGCCTTGTGTTTGTGCGCCTATTTCTGTCAACGCAGCAGACAACAATGATTGCTCTACGTTCCCGGTTGCAATAAGAGTTCTGACAGCAGTACCAGCAGTTGTTCCTAAAACTCCAGAAACGCCTGCTCCTGCACCAGCAGCAACAACATTGGTCAAAATTTGTTCTGCGTCGCCACCCTTAACAATTGTTCCAGCAGTAGATCCAACTACCGCTCCAGTAACTCCACCACCGAGACCTAAATTTAAACCTGCTGACAGCCCAGCTCCAGCAGCGTTTTTAAGAATGTTTTCCGCAGACCCACCTTGTGCGGCAGTTGATGCAGCAGATAAAGCGGCAGATCCAACAGCGGTGCTTACTTGCGCGGCAGACAAACCAACAGCCGCTCCAACAGCGGCAGCAGATTCACCAAGTATTGCTGAACCAATAGCTGCCCCAATACCAGGGACCGCAAGTGCAGCAACTGCTAATACAACACCTAAAAATTGACCTAAATTAAACCCGCCACCAGAGTCTATGGGCGGATACGCATATAACTCTGGGTGTGCTTCTCTGTACGCTTGTTGGCGTTGGGATTCTTCTAGCGTTGTCGATCCTAAACCCGGACCTTGTGCAAGAGTTTGTTGCTCAAGAAGGTCTTCTTGCCCTGGCGATAGTACTAGTCTAGCCATTACTGACCTCCTGCCAGAGCGCCCATAGTCGCAAGTGCGGCCAAGGTCATGTAGTTGACTTGTTCTGGTAGTTCTTTTTCTGTGAGGATTTGTGCGCTCAACAACTGTTCACGCAGGAGCGCATACAAGCTCTGATCCTGTATTGCTTCCTGTGCCATCTGACCTATAGACTCCATCGTCCTAGCATCCAGCCCATACTGCTGCATGAACTGCTGGGTTGCGGCCTGCGCTTGTTGAATTTCATCCATAACTCATCTTCTGATAGTTTTGTTGATGTAGTCAATGCCAGAAAATTCAGCAAATTCTTCTAAGGTTCTTTTGAACCCAAGACCGTAAATTCCCAAAGGTGCACGGTCGTACAAAAGACGGTGCATACGCTGGTTACACTCACGGTCAAGCATCACCCATGCTTCTGACCTTCCAGTGTTCTTGTCTTCGTTCCAATGCCGTTTCCGATCATCCTTGTAGATGTGATAGACCGGAATGTCAACTGGATGATAGATGTCCCAACCGTGCGTGAAAGCACGGACAGCTTGGTTCTGTTCCTCGCCATGGAAATACAACCACGGGTCATATGGAATCTCTTGCGTCAGTGCAGCAGGCCCAAACAAGAATCCACCACCTGTGTGATACCCAGGAATCGCAACTTGAGATGGCGTTGGATGAGCCTGAAAGATCATAATTGGAGTGTGAATTTGCAACTTTGCGTCTGGCAAAGGCTTCAGCACCAGGGCATGACCGGGAAACTTTTGTTTCTCAATGGTCCCGTCTTCTTTCTTTTCAAACCCGCAGACGTATGAACTCAGAATTGTTCTGACGTTCTTGCTAGACAGGTCATCGTATTCTTGTATGAGTTTGTCATCCCAGCCGGGGTCAAACCTCATGTGGGCGTCGAGCTGGAGATAGAACTCCTCGTCTCTGACGTAGCTTTGAAGAACGTGTCTAGCCCAGCATGGACCGCGAGAGTACTTTGGAGAGATGTTTGTGTACGTTATCTTGTGTACACGCTGTAGAACACCTTCCGTTGGAGGAGACGGAGTGTCAGACTGATCAAGAATGGCAATGTGTAATCTGCATGGCCTTGAAGCGTTAACCACAAGATCGTTTACCGTATACCAAAGATCTGCGTCTTGATACGATGCAATAGAGATAAATATTTTTCGATTAAACATAAGATTACAAGTTAAGTATTTTGACAATCTGTTGATGGATGCTCAAATGTACCCCTATCCAATCATAGAAGTCATCTTCTACGTTCCAATCTGCGTTGATCAACTGAAACGGATTGTCTAAATTCAGTTGACTTGCCAGTCTTTCATGCTCTTGGTTGTGAACAAACAACCAGTCATCTAGGTTATCCGGGTCTGCGTCTATTAAAGGATACTGAGGTATCAGGATTCCCTTGTCAGCCAACTGCTCGTAGAACAATTTGTGCTGCACACCATTCTCAAACAACATTGTCCCTAACCCGTCTACGTCTCCAAACTCCACATACGATAAATTATCCATATCCATAGCGTGTCATTTTTTCAATCGTTCTTCCAAGATGACAATACGCTCACGATTGACATGGATAAGATCTCTGTTTGCTTGGATCTCTTTCTCAAGATCTTGACGCAACTTCTCTCTTGCTAGTTCAGCACCAGAGTTAACTGCCTGC
>Ga0209298_10002902_pt1 | contig 10458 bp, 10 predicted proteins | sample S_140806_EF_Meta_FD_187325 | JGI IMG/M metagenome (GOLD analysis project Ga0209298, IMG submission 187325) | Freshwater microbial communities from Lake Simoncouche, Canada to study carbon cycling - S_140806_EF_MetaG (SPAdes) (version 2) | ecosystem: Environmental > Aquatic > Freshwater > Lake ... | reverse complement strand
ATGTTTAGATGAAAAACAAAATAAACCTTCGCTAATACATGCCAAAATGGCTGGCTTTACGAGAGATTGTTATGGGTAAAAGAGAGTTACCTGATATTTTACCTCAAAATCGGAGAATTTACAGCTCTAAAAAATCCAAATAAAAATAGTATTTTAGCATTTTAATTAATTTTGAATTTCAAATGCCAAATAGAACAGAAAAAGAACTTTTAAGTGAGATTGTAAAATACTTTGAGATATACATATTTGAAAATCACATAAATGCATCGCTTATAATTCATTCTAGACTTAAATCGTACAACATAAATCCAATTGTTGTTAAATATTTATCTAAAGTTTTAGAAGGTAATTATAGTCCAGAAGGAGTAGCAAAAGCACTTTTCTATCCAAGAGTTTTAGGAACATCAATAAACACATCATTTGGAACTAGAATTCAGAATATGTTTGTTCAACTTCAAATCGCTGATGGATCATTAATTGCTGGAATGGATATTGAATTTATTGACAAAATAGAAAATAGAAAAAAATGGTGTCAATTAAAATCGGGACCAAACACTATAAATTCTGAAGATGTAAAGCCTCTAATAAGAAAATTCACTAATACCATTCAATTAGCAAGAACAAATCAAGCACTTAAAAACATAAATAATACAGATTTTATAGTAGGTGTTTTATATGGTGAAATTACTGAATTAAGTATGCATTATAAGGAAATAGACAAGTTTCATCCTGTAATAATTGGTCAGGATTTTTGGCATAGGATAACGGGATTTCCAGATTTTTACAATGGTTTAGTAGCTTCACTTCAAGAATGCATAAATAATCTTGATACAAAGGAATTTATTACTAAAGGTTGCGATGAACTAACAGAAGAAATTAGAAATTCTCCTTTATTTCATTTTTAAACTAGAATAATAACTATTCAAAAACTTAATAATTGAATAGCCAACTTCTTTACCTAAATTAACAGGAACAGCATTCCCAATTTGTTTATATTGTTGAGCAATAGAACCTTCAAATTTCCAATCATCAGGAAAAGTTTGAATTCTCGCATATTCTCTAACTGTGAAAGGTCGAGTTTCCTCGGGATGACATCTTTCAGTTTGCTTTTGAGCAGGACTACAAGTCAAAGTTAAACAAGGTTCATCCCACCCTATTCTCCTTGCAATTCCTGTTTTTCCACCACCAAGATGAAAACTTCCTCCCATAAATTCTTTTTGAATATCTATAGGTAAATCTCTCCAATAACCTTTTGGCGGAACTAAGTCTAAAACATCTATTTTAGTTTTTGGATATTTTGAACCATCTGATTTTGGAACATCGCAATCAAACAAATCTCCTTTTTTTAAAGCATCTTTTAGATTAAATATTTTCTTATAAGGTTTCGGATATTCATACTTTAAATCAATATCTTTTCTAATTCCAACTAAAATCAATCTTTCTCTCTTTTGAGGAACATTAAAATTAATCGCTTTTAGAACTTGTACAGGAACAACATTATAACCGATTTCATCTAAAATTGAAATCATTCCTTGTAAAGTTTTACCGTTTTCGTGGCTTAATAAACCGCGAACATTTTCACCAATACAAATTGGTGGATTTACTTCTTTTACAACTCTTGCGAACTCATAAAACAAAGTTCCTCTTGCATCTGTTAAACCTAATTTTTTTCCAGCATAACTAAATGCTTGACAAGGAAAACCACCAGTTACAATATCAACTTTATTTTCATAATCCGTAAAACTATGAGTTTTTATGTCGCCTTCCAAAACATTCCAATTTGGCCTATTTTTTCTTAACGTTTGACAAGCCCATTTATCAATTTCATTTAAAGCTACGCACTTTAAACCAGCTTTTTCCATTCCAACAGCTAAACCACCAGCTCCAGCGAAAAGTTCTAAAACAGTATATTCATTTTGAGGCTCAACATAATTTGAAAATATTTCTTGAATATTTTCATCCAAAAAATCTGCAAATAAAGTATCAACATCAGTTTTTCTGTAAACTCGATAATTGCTCATTGGCTCACGTACGGCAGATAATTTACCTTCTTTATCCCAACGTCTCAAAGTTTCCTTACTTTTTCCAATATATTCAGAAGTTTCTGAAAGTGTCATATATTCATTCATAACCAAATTATTTAACCTTACACAATGGTTACAAATTTAAAAGAAAAAACGGAATAACCAAGGAGAATAGAAAAGAAAAAAACATCAGGTAACAAACGCTACAACGGATTTGGGCAATTGGCTTAATGGAAAGTTGGTTTTGTATTTGGAATAATTTGGCAAATCCGAAGAATAAGCTTATTTTAGTCCCAAGCTCACTGTATCGAGAGAACGTTATGCGGTAATTATAGAACGACTTACTGTTCACAAGACGGCAGACCGACCAAAATCTAAACATTAAAACAAAGACAAACCATTTTGACGGGTGACCTACATATCGAACATATTCTAACTGGACAGCTATTAATCTGACACTCAAGCTGACAAAAAAATTAGGTATTTTCTACCATTAAACGTTTAGAAATCTCTTCTTTTTTTTCATTATCTATTAAATCACACAATTGCACATAATCATATATGATTTTTTTATTTTCTATACACATTTTTATCAGCCGACCAGTAGATAACGAAGTAATTCCCTCATTTTCAATATTTGAAATAGTATTTTTACTAAAACCCAAAATAATACTTAATGTAGATGCCGATATATGATATTTGAGTCTAAAATCAATTATTTCTTTTGGTGCGGCAGCCCCTTTAGCAATAAGATATGCATTCTTAAGTGCTTTCATATTCCGTTCCATCTGAGTCTTAGTAAAATATTTTTCCTTTAAATTTTTATCTACATTTTCAGTTTCTTCATTAACGGAAAAATCTAAGTAATAGACTTCAGTATACTTTAGTCTAATACCTTTATAAAGCTTCTCCACGACGGTAGTTAATTCTTCAGTTGGAATATTTTCTCTTGTCAATACCTTTTTAGTTTCCATCATTTTAATTTTTAAAAGGATATGTCATTTGGAAATCTGGTACATGGTTAGAAAAAAGCAATATTTGTAGTCCGTCAACCTGCACTCCGTACTTCAGATAAATTTCTAATTTATCTTCCCCCACGGTAGTACAAAAAGCACAAACATTGAAATCTTTACCTCCTGATGGATCTATTCCTCTGAAATAATTTTCAGGCGATAGATTTTCAATGGCAGCCTCTACATCTGACACATTAATATCAAAATCAAGCATTAAATCCTGAAGTTCATCACTCGCCTTTTTAGTAAAAGTTATTTCTACACCATTGGAGATTCTCTTTATAGTTTGATCTAAAAATTCTTGCACTAATGCGAAATTCTCTGTGGTATATGGCAATATTGTCATTCAATCAACAATATGAAACAAATATACAAAAAATCTAAAAATTCCCAACCATTGGGAAAAATATTCTCTTTACCTAGAAAATTATAGCCGCAACTGTTCATAACACGCGTTTGGCTGCAACTTTAAAAACGACAACAAATAGAGAATATGCCATTCACGACAGCAACAAAGACATAAGTAGAAACATACATAAACAAACACTTGCCAGACAAAAAATGGTTTGACGATTTTTTTGACTACATACAAGACAGGTACCTTTCAAATCGGTTAGCGTAAGAGTTTAAAGAAATAAGGTATATCTATAAGTTTTTAGAGGGTATGCAAGCAGACGAATGACTTAAGAACGCTCAAATTAGAATTCAAATTATTTATTACGCATCAATATATGAAGCCAAAATTCACTATGTTTTGTTTGACTTATTCCCGACAAATCCTTTGGTTTTAAAATTTTACGCGACAAAAACATATAAATGGATATCTGTAAGTGGATATTCCGGGATAAAATTTCACCGGATTATACAAAAACCTATTTGCTTTGTATAAAATTTGTAATATTGGGAACCATTAAACCTAATTCAATGATGTAAATGTTTTTGACATTTTGAACAGTTAAATATATCATGTAAATTATGGAAGTATTAGCATTACTTGAAATCATTGGTAATGGAGAAACTACAAAAGTCCAGTTTAAGAGTGATGTGCATAATGTCATAAGTATTTCTCAGGAGATGATAGCATTTTCAAATACCCGTGGAGGGATTATTATCATCGGTGTTGATGATAAAACAGGTGATGTAGCTGGTCTTTCATTTCAAGATATTCAAAGAATTAATAACCTCATTTCTACAGCAGCAAATGACCACATTAAATCACCTATATTTATTACCACTGAAACAATTAATATACATGGCAAAAGGGTAATAATTGTGACTGTTCATGAAGGTACGGATAAACCACATACAGATAAAGATGGTCTTATTTGGATTAAAAACGGATCCGATAAACGCAAGGTAATCAGTAAGGAGGAATTGTCTCGTCTTTTGCAGCATAGTGGTAATTTTTACTCAGAGGAAATGTTGTTGCAGCATAGTTCATTGGATGATTTTAATTGGGATAAATTCCAATCCTTTTATGAGGAAAAATACAAGGACGCTGCCATTAAAGAAGATACTTTAAAGTATCTCGAAAATTTGCGACTGGGCACAAAAGGCAAATTAAACATTGCAGGTGCTTTACTATTCGGCAAAAATGTCCAAAAACTAGTCCCAACTTTTTTTATTACAGCCATTTGGTTCAGAGGGAACACTATTACAGACACAACCTACAGAAGTAGTGAAAATTTAATTGGAACGCTTGACGAAATGTATAAGAAAGGCTATGATTTTATTTTATCCAAATTACAAAAAGTTCAGGCTGGCCAGTCATTCAACAGTCTCGGTAAGTCAGAAATACCTGAAATTGTTATCACCGAATTATTGGTAAATGCGTTAATTCACAGAAATTATTTCATACACGATTCAATTAAATTATTTGTTTTTGAAAACCGCATTGAAATAACAAGTCCGGGTAAATTACCGAATAGTTTAACTGAAGAGCAAATTAAAAAAGGAGTCCGACGTTCGAGAAATCATATTATTGCATCCCTTGCTCCTGATTTATTAGCCTACAGAGAGGTGCGGGTAGCGGAATTTTACGTGCCTTACAAACATACCCTAACATTGAATTTCTAAATGATTCTGATGGGGAACAATTTAAAGTTACTATTCATAGACCAGCATTGAACTGATAAGTTTCATTGATTGTATTCGTAACTATCCAATCCAGCTTTCAAATAAAAAGGACTTTCCAAAGTAAATTGAAAAGTCCTTTTATTTATTTTAAAAAGATATATTAAGCCGCTTCAGAAGACTTCATACTTTTTACCCAAAAGTATAAAATAGTAAAGGCTATGATTAATATCGCAGGAAAAATGATCATGGTACTGAGCGTAGCTTGACCTGCTGCCAATTCCAAATCATCACCGGTAAGACCCAATGCTGCTTGCTCAACCCTATCACTATTAATCCAATTACCTATAATTGGTTGAAAAATAGAGGAAGAAAACATACCAACGGCGCCAACAATAGACATACCTAAGGCACCACTTTTAGGAATTTTGGCAGCGACAAAACCAATCATATTTGGCCAGAAATAAGCAATGCCTAATGCATAAATGATAGCCGCAGCGTAAGCCATAGTTCCTGTTTGGGTACTGAACAAATAAATACCAATGGTAGCCAACACAGCTGATCCGAGTAAAACACCTGTTTGATCTAATTTGTGTACCACTTCACCTCCAAAATAACGGGCAACGGCCATTAAACCTGTAACTAAAGCAAGGATTAACATAGGTTGGGCACCACTTTTTGACAAAATGATACCTGTCCATTGTTGAGGTCCAAACTCAGTAATGGCCGTTAATGCCATACAAGCAAATATAAATATGAAGAGCGGAGATACCATTGCCTTCAGATTTTCGCCAATTGAAACAGACAAGGCAACCTTTGGTTTTGGAAATTCCTGACCGAAAAATAAGTAAGCATAAACTACTGTTGGTATCATTATCACCCAAATCTGGGATTCCCAACCGAAACCAGCGTCCGTCATAAATTTAGAAACCAAACTTCCAATCACTATACCACCAGGAAACCACATGTGAAAACGATTCATCATTTTGCTCATTTTCACTCCCTCATAAGTATCTGAAATCATTGGATTACATGCAGCTTCTGTACAACCATTTCCTAAACCGATAAGGAAAGTAGAAATCAACAAGCCCATATAACTTCCTGAGTAAATAGTTAGCAGAATACCTACTGCATGTGCAAGGAATGCAAATTGCATGATTTTTTTAGGTCCAACCGTATAATAAACAAGGCCGCCAACAACCATGGATAGCGGAAAGCCTAAAAACCACATGGAGTTAATAAATCCGAGTTGAACAGGTGTAAGACTTAATTGCTCGCCTAACTGGGGCAAAATACCTGCTCTTATACTAAAAGAAAGGGCTGTAGTTATCAATGCGAGGCAACTACCATAAAAAAGTCGTTTGTCGTTTACCATAATGAATATTTTAAGTTTTTTTAGGTTAATAAATTACATGCAGTACCAATATACCTTATTTTTTAAAAATTTTGTAACCTTTATTCTATAAATCTACTTTGGTTGGTCAAAATAATATTTTTTTAAGCTCTTATTTCAAGCTTACCGTTTTTCCTGTAGCCGCTGAAATTTTTGCCGCCTCTAAAATCCTGTTCACGATAATATTATTTTCGAGGGTATAAAGACCAAAAGGTTCAGGTTTTTCAAGCCCCCGTAACACAGCATGCAAGTATGAAAATGGATTGGTATAAACGTGAATTTCTTTATCCGTCACCATTTTTTCGTATTCTGATCCATTCTTACTATTTCGAAGACGCATTTTATTCGCATTTACTGCTGTAATAGCTCCTTCATCTCCATATATTTCCATATCCTTCCTGTTGAATGTCCAATTCCAGGAAGCCTGAATAATTACTTGCAGAGATCGATAGTTTAAAATGATCGTAGCATCATCATCTACTTTTGGATAAATATGGGGTTTAAATTGATTTGTAACGGCCGTTACAGAAACAGGCTCCTGCCCTTTTAAAAGACTGGTAATAAGGTTAGCGCCATAACATCCAAAATCCATCAAGGCTCCACCACCATTCAAAATTGGATCTGTTAACCAATTAAAAAATTCTTCCCCGACCTTAATTTCTTTTGGACCTTGGTGACCATGATGAAAGACCACTTTTCTTATTTGCCCAACAAAATTACTATCTCTGACTAATCTGAAACTTTCCGCAGTTGATGGATACCAGGACGTTTCATAATTAGTCAACAGCATAACCCGATGTTCTTTTGCCAGCTGTTGCATTTTTAAAGCATCTTTTAGGTTTGATGCCAGCGGTTTTTCAACCATGATGTGGATACCTTTTGGTGCGGTAACCTCCACCACCTGCAAATGGTCTTTTATGGATCCAAAGGCTAAAACTGCTTCTGGCTTTAATTGATCTAAAGCTTGTTTTAAATCATTGAAAAACAACTTTTTAGGAATTTTATATCTCAAAGCCTGTTTTTCAGCCAGTTTCAAGTCAGGTTCATAAATACCTACGACTTCCATTTCTGGTCGTATCAATTTATTTAAAATCCACCCGGAATGTCCATGTGAAGTACCTGCAACAACCACTTTGACAGCCGCAATATCTTGGGCATTTAGAGAAATTGTAAGGATGCTCCATAAAAAGGTAAGCTCAAGGAATCGTATTAATTTTTTCATTTTACATAAAGATTTACTTGTAAGTTAGTAAGCAAGGAGTTAATTCCTATTATATGCCCGACTTTTTTTACCTTCGCGTTTCAATAATTATGATATATGGTTACAGTAAATGACGTTTCGCTACAATATGGTAGAAGATTTCTTTTCAATGAAGTCAATATTAAGTTTACACGTGGAAATTGTTATGGTGTCATTGGTGCAAATGGGGCTGGGAAATCAACCTTTCTAAAAATATTGTCTGGAGAAATTAATCCAAACAGAGGTTCCGTTTCCATTGAGCCTGGAAACAGGATGGCCGTATTAAAACAAAATCATTTTGAATTTGAGGAATTTACCGTTTTAGATACGGTGATGATGGGACATAAGGAAATGTATGCCATTCAAGTAGAAAAAAATGCTATTTATATGGATCCGGACGCCTCCGAGGCTGATGGATTAAAAGCTGCGGATCTTGAAAATAAATATGGTGAGATGGGTGGCTGGACTGCTGAGAGTGACGCCGCTACGCTATTGAGTAATCTTGGTGTAAAAGAAGACTTACATTATCGACTGGTAAAGAATCTGAGTGGTCCGGAAAAGGTAAAAACCTTATTGGCACAATCCCTTTTTGGTAATCCTGATATCTTATTATTGGACGAACCTACCAATGACCTGGATGCTGAGACTATTACCTGGTTAGCCGATTTCCTTGCCGATTTTAAAAATACGGTTATTGTTGTTTCTCACGATCGATATTTTTTGGATATGGTATGCACCCATATTTCCGATATTGATTTTCAAAAAATAAATACTTATACAGGAAATTATACCTTTTGGTATGAATCCAGTCAGTTAATGGCGCAACAAATTGCCAATAAGAACAAGAAAATTGAGCAGAAGCGTCAGGATATGCTAGAGTTTATCCAACGATTTAGCGCCAATGCTTCAAAATCTAAACAAGCGACTTCGAGGAAAAAAGCCCTGGAGAAATTAAATTTAGAGGAGATTAAGCCGTCCAGCAGGAAATATCCATTTATCCACTTCCAGATGGAAAGGGAACCTGGAGATCAACTGCTAGCTGTTAAAGATTTAAGTGCCAAGGATTCTGAGGGTAATATTTTATTTTCCAACGTTTCTTTTACCGTTAATCAAGGAGAGAAAATTGCCGTTATTAGTCAGAATCCTATGGCTGTTTCCTCTTTTTTCCAAATCATTGCTGGAAATCAAGAAGCTGAAAAAGGGAGCTTTGAATTTGGACAAACAATAACCGTCGGCTATCTGCCTAACGAAAATCAGGAATTTTTTTCAGCTGAAAATGATATCGATTTAATTAACTGGCTCAGACAATTTGCACAAAATAAGGATGAACAATTTATAAGGAGCTTTTTAGGAAGAATGCTTTTTAGCGGTGAAGAGGTCCAGAAAAAATCAAGTGTCCTTTCAGGAGGAGAAAAAGTGCGTTGCATGTTAGCCAAAGTCATGTTAGGTTCTCCTAATTTTGTACTCTTGGATGAACCTACCAATCACCTCGACCTGGAATCTATTACGGCTTTGAATAGCGCTATGCAGACCTTTAAGGGAAATTTGATGTTCTGTTCTCATGACCATGCTTTAACAGCTTCCGTTGCCAATAGAATCATTGAACTGGCGCCTAAGGGAATAATTGATAGTTTAATGAATTATGATGATTATCTTGTTTCCGAAAAGATCAAAGGTGATCGTCAGGTTCTTTACAAAATCAAATAAATATGAAATTAGTTAACTTGTTGGTAACCTGGTTGTTCCTTGCTGGAATGATTGTTGCCAATGCGTTGGCTAATATATTACCTATTAACCAGTTAAATACTGGGCAGATATCTGCTTTTTACCCCAATTTATTTGTTCCTGCTGGATTCACCTTTTCCATCTGGGGTGTAATCTATTTATTGTTAATAAATTATACTATTTCATTCACTTATTTTACGATATTATCGGACAAATTTCCTAAGATTAATACCTATTTATCTTCTATAAATAAATGGTTTTTAGCTACTTGTTTTTTAAATGCGTCCTGGATTCTGGCCTGGCACTATTTATGGATTTGGACGAGTGTGCTGATAATGTTACTCTTTTTGAGTGTCTTAATATACCTTTTCATCCTTGGAAAGAAGCATCAAACCTTGCTTAATAAGACACAATCTTTTCTTTTATACACGCCATTTATCGTTTATTTAGGCTGGATAAGTGTGGCCACCATAGCCAATACAACGGCATTACTGGTTAAAATAGACTGGAATGGATTTGGTATTTCTCCTGAAAGCTGGAGCCTCATCATGATGGTTACGGCAACTATTTTAGCCATTTATTTTATTCTTGTTGAAAAAACAGTCAGTTATTCGCTTGTCATCATCTGGGCATTATGGGGCATTCGCGCGGCAAGAGCTGCCGAACATCCTTTTCTAAGTCAGGCGGCCTTGGTTGGTCTTGTTCTGATATTAATTACTCTGGTTAGTGCCCTTTGGATAGCAAAAAAAAATAAACCCTTACATGACTAAAAAACTGATTCGTTTTGATTGGGCAGTGAAAAAATTACTTCGAAACAAGGCTAACTTTGTAGTCTTAGAAGGCTTTTTGTCTGAACTTTTGTTTGACGACATCAAAATCCAAAAAATTTTAGAAAGTGAAGGCAATCAAGAAACAGAGAATGACAAGTATAACAGGGTAGATATCCTGACACAAAATTCAAAAAATGAGCTAATTATCGTTGAGATTCAA
>Ga0209298_10002895_pt1 | contig 10478 bp, 8 predicted proteins | sample S_140806_EF_Meta_FD_187325 | JGI IMG/M metagenome (GOLD analysis project Ga0209298, IMG submission 187325) | Freshwater microbial communities from Lake Simoncouche, Canada to study carbon cycling - S_140806_EF_MetaG (SPAdes) (version 2) | ecosystem: Environmental > Aquatic > Freshwater > Lake ... | reverse complement strand
ACAAAAATCCGTTCATCAAATGACATCGTGGGCTCACAAGGCGTCTTTAAAATCGACTTCCTGGGCATCACCAACACTGCTGTTGATGCAGGAGCACTGCGCCCAGATGCCACATTCAATCGTCAGGGACTCAACACGCTGCAAGTAACCGGACGCAATGCGCCATCGGTGATTAACGCCATCTTCAACCACCGAAACTTCTGGGATGGCCGTGCGCACAATGAGTTTAATGGTGTGAACCCGTTTGGCGACTCAGATGTCAATGCCCGTGTTTACAAGACAGACCCACTCACAGGTGAAACGGTGAGCACACATCTCTCTATTAAAAATGCAAGCCTTGCAAGCCAAGCGGTCGGGCCAGTCAACAGTGATGTTGAAATGGCACATGGCGGACGTGACTTTGCATCTGTTGGACGGAAAATGCTCAGCCTCAAGCCTCTTGGAACGCAGCGTGTCGATGCAACAGACTCTGTCCTAAGTGGAATCATAGACCCAAGTGGTGTTGGTCTCAGCACCTCGTACGAACAGCTGGCTAAGGATGCCTTTGTTGATTCCTGGTGGAATGGAAGCGACAAGTTCACCGTCTCCGGTGGACGTATCGTCAAAGATTCAAATGGCAGCTACAAGCACTTGGAGGCCAACTTCTCGCTGATCTTCGGACTTGCAGTCCTGATGTACGAATCAACGCTTGTCTCAGACCAGACACCTCTGGACAACTACCTCCGTGGTAACAGCAAGGCTATCTCCGAAAGCGCCAAGCGTGGCCTTGAACTCTTCAATGGCAAAGCAGGCTGTATTAGCTGCCACAAGGGTGCAACACTAACAAATGCAGCAATCCCTGTTATCTGGCATGAAGCACGTGATCAAAACCGCTCTGTGATGGTCGAATCGATGTTGATGCATGACAACAACGTCTCCGTGTATGACATCGGCTTCTACAACATCGGTGTACGCCCAACGGCGGATGACCTCGGTGTAGGTGGAAACGATCCATTCGGCAACCCACTGTCATTTAGCCGCAGCCTTCAGCTTGGCATCCTGACCGACAGCATCGGTGATGTAACCCCATCCAGCCGTATCGCGGTAAATGGTGCATTCAAGACCCCTGGTCTGCGCAATGTCGCATTGAATGCTCCTTACAACCACAACGGTGGCTATGCAACTCTGCACGAAGTCATCAACAACTACAACCGTGGTGGCGACTTTGGACACCAGAACAAGCCTGATACATCCCCGGATGTCAAGAAACTTGACCTGTCCGTGTTCGAAAAGCGTGACCTGATCCAGTTGTTGCTGGAGATGACCGACCCACGTGTTGAAAATCGCAGCGCTCCGTTTGACCACCCTGAGCTCCGTGTTCCAAATGGTCACTCGATCAAAACGGGTTCAACATCGTTGACCATCAACAGTGGGAATGGAACATCGACGGTGGACTTGATCACAATCCCTGCCACTGGTCGCACTGGAGGGTTAGCTCTTCGCCGCTTCCTCGGCAACATCGAAACCCGTCTGTTCCAATAAGCTTGGTTCGGAAACGGTGCCCCAGCCTCTTCGAGGCTGGGGCTTTTTTTATGCGATACCTCACCACGGAATCGACATTGCCTAGAATGATGCTGTGAACCTAAAACCACTGTCCATCAATGTTTCCCCAGACTGGCATAACATCCTCGAACCCACTTTCGCATCCCCGGATGGCCAGCTCCTCCTCGAGCGCCTCGCCAACGAGAGGGCATCCGGCACTGTCTATCCCCCAGCAGGGATGGAGCTCCGTGCGCTCTCATTGACTCCTCTGGCGAAAACAAAGGTAATCATCATTGGGCAGGATCCTTACCACGGTCCGGGCCAGGCACAGGGCCTCTGCTTCAGCGTGCCAGATACCATTCCCGCACCGCCATCACTGAGGAACATCCACAAAGCACTCGCACTTGACCTTGGTGTGCCATCACCTACACACCACGACCTGACTCCTTGGGCACATCAGGGTGTTTTACTCTGGAACACCACGCTGACCGTGAGAGCAGCGACGCCTCTATCGCATGCAAATCTGGGTTGGGACATTATCACGAGTGCCGTTCTTGCAGCGCTTGCAACCCGTGACAATCCACCCATCTTTGTGCTTTGGGGCACGCATGCAGCAAATGCAGCAGCGCCATTTCTAACCAACCGGCATGACACGATCCGTTCGGTTCACCCAAGCCCACTTAGTGCACATCGAGGGTTCTTCGATCACCGGCCATTTTCAACCGTTAATGGCATCCTGCGGCTCCGTGGCGAGCAGACGATCGATTGGCTCGAGGAACTGCACTAGGGGCTAAAAATCTCACAAACATTCACACCCACCAAGCGAGGGAATTCTGTGTGCGCTGCCAGATCAAATCCGAAGTATCCTGCGGCTCCGTGGCGAGCAGACGATCTATTGGCTCGAGGAGCTGCACTAGGGGCTAAAAATCTCACAAATATCTACACCCGCCATGCGAGGGAATTCTGTGTTCGCTGCCAGATCAAATCCGAAGCATCCTGCGGCTCCGTGGCGAGCAGACGATCGATTGGCTCGAAGGTTTGGTCTAGACCTTGTGATTGTCCTGCCACAAAAGTGCGTACTACATCACGCATACGATTGCCTCTGCCGTGCAAAGCCTAAATTGGACATTGTGCGCTTGGGTAGGTCTAATCAGCAGCTTGGGCATTCTCAGCCCACGAACTAGCGAACTACTTCGCGATTAAAAATGCGTTTACGATGTCGAAGGTTGACACCACTGCCAGCAGGATGTGAACCACAACCCAGAAGCGCCACGTACGGCGAATCGAGACCCCAGCAGCAACAAGTATAGCGAGGGGAACAATTCCAGGTAGCAGTGCATCACCCAAATTTTGCATCGATGCAGCAGGACCAATAAGTGCCGCGGCCAACGCTCCGCCTCCCATGACACCTATCGCCATCGGGAAGACGAGAATAAATGTCGCCCATGCGGGCATCCGAACACCACTCGTAATCACCATCTGCAAACTTGCCAAGATTCCTGTTACTGCCAACAATGCCATCATCACGTTTGTAGGCACCGCCGTACCAACAAAGTGCGTAAGGACACCAACCATTACCGGTAAAGCAGTCACGAACAACAGAGCCCAATACCACCAGCGCATGATGATCGGTTCGGCAGGCGCCTGGTAGCGTGGAACCTCCCTTTGTGCCTGTGGTTGATAGAGCGCATCCGATGGCCATGTCGTAGGAAGATTATCCCCATTATTAGTATTAGAGCCACGCATTGAGACGGTGGCACCCGTTCCCGCATTTTGACGCGCACTGTCGGTTATAACGGGGCTTACCGTTGCGACCGTACGCGGCTCGGCAGTAGCCGGCGATGTGGTATCGAGTGTCACAGTTCCGACTCCTTGTGGTGGCAAGACATCCGTAATGCCATCACCCTGGTTCATCGTCGCCGAATGCACGGCGACTCCTGTGGTGGCGAGCTCACGCACAATACCGATACTCGTCGAATACGCCGATTGCGGACCTTCACTGCCAGTGATTTCCCTAGCACCCGAGTGATTCTCATCGGACTGGGAATACTCGATACCAATGATCGTTTCGTACTCTTCCACCATGTCAACCTCAGGGGCATCCGGGTCCGGCTGACTGTACTCAAGGAACATCCTAAGCCGGCGGTCGGGTGAAAGGTCATCGTTTGCAGCAAGGCTGCGCGCAAGGTTTGCGACTTCATCCGCATGGAGCTTGAACAAGAAGTTTGCAAAGCGTCCATCCGCGAGGGCTGTACAGGAAAAGTCCCAGTTCCGCGCTGCTGCAGCTAGAAAGCCTTCAATGTCTGCCGTTGCATTGCCATCCGGGAAGACAAAGAACGGGGACATTTCCGTTGACAGCTGTGGCTCAGGCGTCGGGATACGCATCCTGGTATCCGCATTCGGCCTAGACTCCGTAAGGACTGCAGCAGGTGCAATCCCTGCCGATGAAAGCAGTGCATCCCGGAAAGAACGCGCATCCTGATAGCGGTCATCTTTGTTTTTCGACAACGCCTTGGTAAGAACGACATCCAGTTCAGAAGGCAACCCAAGGCCCAAATGGCTGACATGCATGGGCTCGGTATTATCAATCACGCGTTTCCACGCAAATGGATCACGGCTTTTCTCAACCACAAATGGTCGTCGTCCAGTCACCATTTCGTAGACCACAACTCCGACCGACCATAGGTCTGATCGACGGTCACTCCCTGCTGTCTCATCGAAGTCTTCAGGGGCCATATACGGGTATGTCCCACCACCACCCGCGAGTGATGAGCTGCTCAGTAGCTCTGCAAGACCAAAATCCGTGAGTTTAACAGTGTGGCCATCGCTGCCAATCAGGATGTTCGCTGGCTTTATATCCCGATGGAGCACGCGATGATCATGGGCGTGGGCTAGGCCATCAAGGATACCGATCGCAATTGTCAGGGCTTCCTCAAGAGGGAGGGGGCGACGATTACGTGCGCGCATCACTTCTGAGAGATTGCTCCCCCGGATGAGCTCCATATCGATGATTACAACTCCATCGATTTCATCCACGGCGTGGACGGCAATCAGGGATGGATGTCGTAAGCGATCGAGGAGACGTGCTTCAGAGAGAACGCGGTCCAGCTCAGGCCCTGCGCCACGCACTTCCTTAAGGGCAACCTGCCGACGTAGCAGGGTGTCATAGGCGAGGTAGACGACTCCGGAAGCTCCGCTTCCAAGGACATCCAGACGCTCGTATTTTCCGAGGTGACCAATCGCCATAGAGTATTAGTTCGCTGCGTAATCGATTACTTTCCTGCAACAACAGGATTCACAACGTACAAAATACCACCATCGATGTAGTAAATGGCACCATTACCACTGTCGATAATCAAACTGCTTGGATTCTTTAAGCGCGAAACTAAGGTGGTCCGATTCCCGGCAACCGTGATTCGCTCAATGATTCCGCGGGTTGCATCCGTGATATACACGTTGCCATCCGGGTCCACAGCCATGCCGGAAACCTGCTGTCCACGACGCTGAGCAACGCGATCTTCCACGATACCGGCCATGTTTTTCACGAAGACCTTGCCTGTGGATGCGCCGACCCAGGCTGGGCCAGTCGCAACCGACCACGACAACATGCCATCGCGTGCTGGTGAGCGGTCACTGAATACAATTGGATCCTGGTACTTGAGGCGTGAGAACTCAGGTCGTACTTCGGGTTCAAAGACAGTTGTTGTTCCGGTGAGGCGCTTACCAAGACTGACACGCAGCGGGTCGATGACCATTACACTGACAAGCAGAACCGACATCAGCACGCCAATCAGCGCAAAGGGGAGCATCCACGCTTTCGATGTTGACTCTGACTTTCGTCGTTTGACCGGTTCAGGCTTTTGGATGGGTCGATAGGCTTCATTGATAGCCGTTCCAATGGAGCCATGCGCATCCGGAGCCGCACTCGCTGTGGCAAATCCATTGGATGCAAACTCGGAGTACTCAGCAATCGACCGCATCACGTGTCCGCGGTAGTCTCCACTGACCAAGGACGGTCCCTCTTGCATTGCAGTCACATCGATGACGGAGACGGTGATGTTGTCACTGCCACCCGCTTGTAACGCCGCTTGTATCAATGCCTGAGTCGCGCTTATGTTGCTGTCCGCTTTGTCCAGAATGTTGGCAATTTCAACATCCTGAATCATCGTCGTAAGGCCATCAGTACAGACCAGAATCCGGTCAGCATCCTGAAGCGTGTGTGTTGAAACATCACAAAGCACGGTCGGACTGATGCCTATCGCTCTTGTGACGACATTGCGGTAGCGTGACTTCCGGGCTTCATCCTCGGTCATATGTCCAAGTTTGACTTGTTCCGCGACGAACGAATGGTCATCCGTAAGGGGCATCAGGACACCCAAGCGCATCAGATACGCTCGTGAGTCGCCGATATGTGCTACGATTAATTCACCTTGGTGGACAACAACGACAACTCCGGTGGTTCCGGCAAGGGGTTTGTCTTCCGAAGGAAGACCGGCTACCAGCTGTCTTGCGACTCCGTGAACGGCGCCATTTGCGGCTGCAAGTGCATCCCGAAGCGCATCGACGACCGCATCGCTGGATATTGCACCCGGAAGGCTAATCTTGAGCTTGTATTCCAGCGTATCGACAGCGCTCTGACTTGCAAGCTCGCCAGCCTGAAGTCCGCCCATTCCATCACAGACAATGGAGATCGTTTCATATCCATCGATGATGAAGTTGCTGAACGCATCCTCATTCTTTGCCCGGACGCTACCAATGTGCGATTTAGTGCATGCGTTTACACGCATAGTCATTGACATCAGGCGTAAATAGCATCCAGATACACACTGGATGCCACCACTGTCATCAGGCACGACCCGAGAGCAACCGTGTCACCGGCGCGGATCACGACAGGGTGCCGTGCAGGAATCCGTTCGCTGTTCACAAAAGTCCCGGCAGGTGCATCGAGGTCCTCGATTGTAATGACATCATGTCGGATGCGCAAGCGTGCGTGCTGTGGGCTAACACCAACCCCGGTAACGACGATGTCATCAGATATCGCGCGGCCAATAACCATATCACTACCAATCGCATGCGGCTGGCCATCCGCAGTGGTCAGCGACAGAGCGCGTGCCACAGATTGAATCGCATAGTTATCGACTGCAGGAACCAGCTTGCTTGCCTGAATCTTGACCACCGTCACTTGGGTGTTCCCAAGAAGGAAGACATCTGCTTCGGATATAGGCCAGGCAATGCCCGGTGGAATGGGAGCGCCGGAAAGCCGTGTTCCATTGGTCGATTGGAGGTCGACCATAACAAGCTTGTTATCAGAGACGCGCATTTCCGCGTGGCGTTTGGAAACCATCGGGTCAGCAATCACGAGGTCGTTCCCCGCGGTCCGTGACCGACCAATCCGCAGGCCCGTAGATCCCACGGAATACTCATTGGACTGGCCATCTGGAGTCGTAACGCGAACCGCTGCCACTGCCTGAGGAACGGCTGGAACAGTGCGCATTTCCTCATCCAAATCAGGATAAGGATAGGAGCGGCGTGCATTTGGATGAGGAACAACTGGTTCCGATGCAACTTGCGTCGTTGGGGTGCTCGGTGTCCGCAGCTCAGGAACCTGGAGCTCGGGGACATAAACCATGGACTCGGAGGATGTATCAGATGTCAGACTATGGCTAGCTACTGCAGGGGTCGGCTCAGGTAAATCACCACCACTGACATCGATGTCAGCACCCGCCGTCGGCACTATTGTCGCCTGGCCCACCGTCTTCCGATCATCGGTTTCCTGCATAACTGAATCAGCATCCGTGAGGTTGGCCTCAAAACGAACATGTATTTCAATCGGCTCATCACCGGGGACGGCATAGGAAATTTCTTCAACGACAACATGTAGGGGACCACGCGTGCGATAGTTACGCTGCTTCATCCACGTAGCGATTGACTCTGCGATATCATTCGCATCCATGAATTCACGGACATGATCACGGTCGGAAGCACTGTGCACAGCAACACGCAATGTTATTGCATTGGCAACATACCAGCGACCATCGACACCTTGCCGCTTACGACGCTCAAGTGCCTGACAGACCTGCCGGACGAACATCTGAGGGCGAAGTCGACCGGGTGAGCGGTTAACCCACTGCTGGAAGAGATCACGAACGGGCATGCGCTAGTATATATCCTTTCCCAGTTCGTGTGTCACCAAGCGTTCCTCCATACAGACCAAGGCCCGTACAATCAAAGGTATACTCTACATAGCATAAACGTACAAAGCATTGTGCACACCATGCTGTAAACACCTTCGCAAAACTACTTGCAAATGGGAGTATATCTCAGTGATTTCTATGCAACGCCGAGCAATGCTACTGGTTTTCCCAGCGGTTGCTCTCAGTCTCCTCACAGCGTGTACAAAACCTGAAAATGGCAATGCCGGTGTGAATGCCTCCGCAACACCCTCAAAGCTTGTTTTTGGTTTTGTCCCCTCCGTTGAAGCAGACAAAATCGCAGAAAACGCTCAGCCGATGGCAGACTTTCTGTCGAAGGAGCTCGGGATTCCTGTGGAAACATCCACAACTCCCGAATACGCTGGCCTGATCGAAGCGATGGCATCCAAGCAAGTAGATATCGGATCCCTCCCACCCTTGGCCTATGTCATCGCAAAAGACCGTAATGCCGCTGAAATCATGCTGAAAACCAGCCGGCGCGGGAGCCTTACCTACCACGCGATGTTCACCGTTCGCGCCGATAGCGGTATCAAGACACTGGCCGATACAAAAGGCAAGCGAATCGCATTCGTCGACCCAAGCTCGGCATCTGGCTACCTCTTCCCAGCTAGTTACCTCAAGGGCAAGCAAATGGACCCTGAGAAGTGGTTCTCCCAAACGATGTTCGCTGGTGGACACGACTCTGCAATCCGTGCTGTGTATAACGGTGATGTCGATGTGGCTGCAAGCTACGATGATGCCCGGAACAAGCTGGAGAAGCAGTCCGCATACAAGGATGTCAAAACCAAGGTCGTGAAAATCGACCAAACACGCGAGATCCCAAACGACACGATTTCTGTCCGGACGGGCCTCTCCCCTGAGCTGACCGCCAAAATCAAAGCTGCCTTCCTCAAGTACAAAGCGACTCCCGAAGGCAAGAAGACACTGGACGATGTCTACGAAGTGGATGATCTTGTAGACGCAACGGATGCCGACTTCGATCCGGTACGTGAAGTCGCAGCCAGCATGAATGTCCAGCTTGAAAACTTCAAGAAATCCACCGCGCCCAAGGCACCGGCGGCGGCTCCCAAGAAGTAAGATACAGACACAATGTCAGATGTTTCCACAGGGGTAGCCGCGAAAGCCGCTACCCTTGTCTCGTTTGAAAACACATCCGTTACGTACCCAAATGGCTTTACCGCCCTCACGGATGTCAACCTCGAATTCCATGAAGGCGAATTCATCGTCGTCGTTGGCCTCTCAGGCGCAGGGAAATCAACCCTCATCCGAACGATCAACCGTCTCGTTGCACCTACAAGCGGCGATGTCAACGTGCTCGGAACGCCCATCAAAAACATTTCAGATGCCCACCTCCGCAAGACGCGCAGACGCATCGGGATGATTTTCCAAAACTACAACCTCGTACGGCGCTCTAGCGTGCTGGCAAATGTCCTAACAGGGCGCCTCGGAGATCTGCCAACCTGGCGCGCACTCCTCGGCCTTTACACAAAATCCGACACAGACCTCGCCATCAAATGCCTAACACGTGTCGGCATCATCGACAAGGCCTACAACCGCGCAGACCAGCTTTCGGGCGGACAACAACAACGCGTCGCCATCGCCCGCGCACTCGCACAACAACCACGCATCCTCCTCGCCGATGAACCTGTCGCAAGCCTTGACCCCCCGACGGCCCATCAGGTGATGCGGGACCTTAAGGCCCTCTCACGCGAGGAAGGCCTCCTTACCATCGTCAACCTCCACTTTGTCGACATGGCAATGGAATACGCCGACCGGGTTATCGGACTCCACGCTGGCACTGTCGTTTACGATGGCCCCGGCGCCGACATGACCGAAGCCGACTTCGAACGCATCTACCAGCGGAAAATACGCCCAGATGACATGCGCGGAGCCGCCGAACACTGATGTCCACCCATCCGGCACTCCCGAAGCGCCCCTTTCCCTGGATGTCAGTTGTCGGCACCGCCATCACCGCCATTATCCTGATCTGGAGTGTCCAAGGCACCAAATTCAACCTCTGGGTCCTTGCGGATGGCCTCCCCAATGTGCTGCGCTTCTTCAAAGGGATGCTTCCTCCGTGGCCGATGGACTTTGTTACGGGACAGCTCATCCCCCCGATGGTCGAAACGATTCGCATAGCCCTTGCCGCTAGCATGCTCGGCGCAGCCCTCGCGCTCCCTGTCGCCTTTATGGCCAGCAACACCGTTGCCCCAAATAAATGGGTCTACCAGATCACACGTAATTTGCTGAACCTTATACGGACCATCCCAGACCTCGTCCTCGCGGCACTCCTTGCGAGCGCCTTCGGCATCGGGGCCTTCCCCGGCTTCCTCGCACTGCTCGTATTCTCATTTGGTGTCGTCGCAAAGCTCCTCGCAGACACGGTTGAGACAATTGATCGCGGACCCATGGATGCCATCGCGACCACAGGTGCCACGCGTATTCTGCAAGCCCGGCATGGCGTATTTCCACAAATCGTTCCAGAGTTCATCGCGTACACGCTCTATGCATTTGAAATCAATGTCAGAGCCGCAACGGTCCTTGGACTCGTCGGCGCCGGCGGCGTCGGCGTGCTGCTCAAAACGCAAATCGCATTCCTCAACTACACAAATGTCGGCATCATCACTGCTGTTACATTTGCCGTTGTGATGCTAATCGATACACTTTCTAGCACCATCCGGAGGCGGCTCGTATGACGCAAAAGCTGCGCTCGACGCTGACACTCCTGGTTGTCACGCCAGTGCT
>Ga0209298_10002892_pt1 | contig 10485 bp, 22 predicted proteins | sample S_140806_EF_Meta_FD_187325 | JGI IMG/M metagenome (GOLD analysis project Ga0209298, IMG submission 187325) | Freshwater microbial communities from Lake Simoncouche, Canada to study carbon cycling - S_140806_EF_MetaG (SPAdes) (version 2) | ecosystem: Environmental > Aquatic > Freshwater > Lake ... | reverse complement strand
GCCTCTATCACGGCTATCGTCGTGCACGCAGTTGTGCAGGATTATATCGCCAGCCCTGGCCTGCGTATCGGCGCCATCGGTGCAATTTCTTACGCTTCTCCAGAGGCTTTAGACGCGCTACTACGGTGGATAAAGGCTAAGGCCGAGCGCGAAGTCGATAAGGTCGGAGGCAAAACCAATGGCAAGAAAAAGCGACCAGCCAAGCGCGGACGATAACCTCGTCATAGTGGTTTGCTTCCTGACGGCTTTCGCTGGGCTGTCTGCGTTCGCGTCGGCCTACATCGCTGGCGTAGTTCTCGATACCTTGCAGTCTCGGGATGCCTTAGTTATGATCGTCACTGACGCCGGGATTAAGTCTGACTCACTGAGCGTAGAGGCAGGGCTTTCATCCGCTACAACTGCACTGCTTGCCGTCCGTGACCTAGGCATGGCTCTGTCCATAGGTTGCTTAGGCATTGGACTAGCCTTGGGTATTCGACAATATAAAGCCCGTAAGTCCTTGCGCTCAGACATCGAGTAAGCAGGCTGTACCTAGCCGCTATCTGGGGACGTCAATAGGTTGACTCATGGGGAGAAACGGCGAGGACGCTGGCTTGTCCCCGAGCCTACCGTCCGTTCTTTATCTGATCTATGATGGCCTTAGCCTTCTTGTTTGGGCAATAGTGCCTGACGTTCCGGCAGTAGATGCCAGTCTGAATACGGTACGTCTTCTTCTCTGCCATGCCAGCCTTGACGAGCTTCTCAAGCCAGACGTACGTCTGCTTCTCCCCGAGTTTAAATAATTCAGCGAACTGGTTCACAGTTAGGAACCCAGCGTCTGCCTTCTCAGCACGCCCCTCGCACTCAACCAGGGATACTAGAGCCGCGAATAGGTCGTTCCGGCTTCTTGCTTTCGGAAGCGTAGTTCTCGACGTGCATTTTGCAGGATTGTTTTTCTTGGTCATAAGGCATTGAGTTCAGCCAGAGCTGGAGGAGGTCGTTAGATTTCTTAGTGAACCGTAGGCATTGGTTCTTGATTGGACATCCAGCGGCATGGCATTTAGCGAGTTCAGGCATTGGTAGGGGGAAGGGAGCCAGCAGTCGGGATTGAACCGACGACCTTCCGCTTACAAGGCGGATGCTCTACCGGCTGAGCTATGCTGGCGCTCGTCTTGTCTGATGGCTTCTTCTTGAGGGTCAAGCCAAGATAAGCAGCGGCACGATACAGGCTCTGGAGTTTGTGCCCGTACTTGGCCTGAGCTTCCTTGTAGGTCAATCCGTCGGTATGACTATCTACGACAGCTTGCTTAACCTTGCCGTAATTCTTGTTCGGGTTCACTCCTGGCATCAGGATGCCGCGTTTGCTGGCAGACATGCGCATGGACTCTTGATGCACCTTGAAAGTCTTAGCGACATCACGGAAGTCTGTGCCGGTCTTGACAGCGTGATCGACGGCTGCTATGGCTCGACCGTACTGGCCTGCCCATTGGTTAGCTCGGGTCATCGGAGTTTGTTAAGTAACTCCTTGTAAGTTATTGGTATGCCACGCCCGAACTTCGCCCTGTCTTCAAGACACTTCTTGCGCTCGGCTTCAGGCACTCGGCGCATGATGGTCAGTGTCATCTTCTCCCAGATGGGTAGGACTAAGTTATCGTAGGTTGTATGGGTTTCCTCGGTCATAACGACCCAATCCTTTTTCTTATACTTGATGCTCACGGCTGCTTGCCCTCCTTGGCGGCGTGCCAGTTAGCAGTGGATTTATTCTTGTCCGTGTTGTCAAAAATGTCGTTGGGCTTATTGAGAGCCAACAGCATCGCATCCCCGGCCTTGGTAAGCCGCTCGACCTCGGCCTTAAATCGGTCAGCGTCAGCCTTTAAATTAGTCACCTCGGCATTGAGTTCGCCAATGCGTTTCATCATAGTTACCTCCAAGTGAACCTTGCTCACGACTGTTTTCCCTTCTTAATTAGTTTAACCATTAGGTACTTACAGGCACTGGTGATGCTGGACTTCTTGAACCCGGTGCGAACCTGGAGCTGCTTAGATGTCTCACGGCCTACTAGGGCTTCCAGTACGGCTTGTTTGACTTCGCCGTAACCAGCACGATTGGGGTCACCAATGATAGGGATCTGGAAACGATAGGCAGCCTGACGAATAGACAATATTTTCAAGCCAGTAGCCTGTGCTGTTTCAGCCAGTGTCCATTTATTATCCTGCATCTTGAACGCAGCGTCACGGGCTTTACCCCATCGCTTCCTGTACACAGTAGGCTCGCTCATAGCCCCCTGCCCTCTAGGAAGTCGCATCGGTTCTGGAGCACCTCGTTCTCCGCCTTGAGTTTCTCGTACACCTCGCTTGGTACTGCGGTGACGAAGGACAAAGCCCGGAGTTTCTCCAAGTCCTCTAGGCATCGGAGCCAGCGCCCGTGGTCGCACTCAGCCTCAATCCTCCAGTAGTTCACTTGGCCTTTGAGGAGTTCGATCTCCTTGTTCAGTTCGCCAATGCGTTTCATCATGGTCACCTCAAGATGGACTTTGCTCATTGTGCATCCTCCACTCTGATGCCGAACGTATCGTTTCTGACGAGCTTGAATTGGTCAGTCGTCATGTGCCGGATGACCCCATCCTTATCTATCACCACAGCGAAAATATCGTTGGCGAAGGTGCCGCCGTCTCTGACATAAATAAGCATGCCGTAACCTATCTCAGTCTCGACTGGCATCGGGTTCCTGAACTCGTAAATCATTTGCGCTCCCCCATCTTGATGACGCGATCGTGGTAGTGCCAGCCCTTGCCGGGGATGTAAGCCCGGACGGTTGCGGACACGCTGCCGTCCTGAAGACGGACGTGCACAGTGACGTCATCCTCCTCAGCGACGTACTCGAATGGAGTTGTCCCCAAGTCCTCGATGACGTTCACGATGATGTTGTCAGCCCAAGCCTCGAAGCCTTGGCGCTGGATTAGGTTATTAGGTTCATTCATGGCTCATGTATCCTTACCCAGCCATGCCCTGCGTCAACTAATTATTTCCGCCTACGGCCAGACGACCAGAGCTCGCCATCAAACACCCAGTGCTTAGAGTCCCAACGGTGGATCTGGTAGCCCTTGTACTTCTTGCCGTCCGTAACGAACCGTAGGAAGCCGTTCTGCCATCGGAGCGTGGCACTGCGCCGGAGGGCGTAGTTCGCTAGGCTGATATCCATAGCGCACCCGCATAGGAACGCTGCCCCGCCATCGATGTGCTGGTAGTTCAACTGCTCTTCGCGGTGCAGATGCCCCATGGCGAACCCATGCCCAGGCGTCCCGTAGGTGGCTTGGTCTTGGAGCAAAGCGTTCCGCCCGTGGCTCATGCCGTGAATGAAGTCGATGCCCTCAATGGTAATCTTACAGTCCCGGACGTCGTAAGGCTTGATGACCTTGCACCCCACCGCCCTGAGCTCGCGCTTCATCTCGTCGATGACGTCCTGCGCCTTGCGCGCCTTGGACATGCTGTCGGTGTTATGCAGGAGGTCGTACACCCGCCACTCATGGTTCCCGAACAGGAAGTGCGTTGGGCGATAGCGCCTGATCCACTTGATGCCGGCGTCCATGTCCTCACGGAGATTGTCGATGGCCTCCTTAGAACCATTCTCGATGCCCTTACGAAGACAGGTCATGTCCCAGTTATCTCCCAAATGCACACGCACTTTTGGTTTGTACCGGGACACCCCCTCCATGATTGCGTCTAGGGTGTCATCACAGGCCAGATGGCCGTGGTTGTCACCCATGGCGATGATGTTCGTTAGCATAAGTTCCAGAGTGTAGAGAGAACCCGAGCTTGGTCAAACAGGGCTTGGCGGTCGCCGAGGTCTGCCTCGACTGGGTGCGTGTCCACGTTCGCTAGACACCCCTGGACGTTCTGTTCCTCCCATGGGGACTGAGCCATTTGGCCTGCTTGTGCGACGTGCACAGCCCTGACCTTGACGTCGGGCATAGAGGACAAGCCAGACCGGATGATCTCGTATTCAATGGGTCGGCGCCAGTCAGTTAGGACGACGTGGTACCCTTGGTTCAGGAACCGCTTGACGTTCTCCATAGCCGCTTCAGCGAACACCCCCGTCTGTACATCGGTAGCCGCCTTGCCCATGGCTAGGAGGACTTCCCTGTAACGCGGCTGTTCCTTGATTGAGTCGTCGAAGAAGTCCACCTGTTGACCGAAGTGTCTGAAGGCTAGGCAGGCTGCTTCCTTCAAAGGGGAGCTGAACTGAACCCTGACCATGGTAGGGCAGCAAGCCTTGAGCCCAGAGGCGAACGTGTCCTTGCCGGCCCTAGCGTACCCAGTCACTAGGATGACGTGCCTCATTGGTAGCGCGCCCTCTCAGGGGATAGCAGGCGGTACCGGCGGGCATAGGCATAGATAGCCTCCCGTGTCACGCCAGCCTCGGCAACGGCCTTAGCCATGCCATCCTTGCAGGCGATGTCGTACCCCTTGCGGCTCTTGCTGTCAGACCGAGCGTGGTAGTTACCGACCGTAGGGAAGCCGTTCGTCTTGGCGAACTGATCGACCTCGGCAATCCTTACCCCCCATGACTGGCAGGCAGTGGATACATGCGAGCCCTTCTTGACCATATCGTAAGCCCTGGCTACTCGCTCCCAGCGCTTGAGCTCAGTGTGCTTGTCGTAGCCAAGGGGAGACTTGAACTTAGGGGCGGCACCCACAGAGAGAAGGCTCTTAACCTTCTCCCTGGAGAGTCCTACCATCCTGAGCATGTGCTCGGCCATGACTTAGAACGGAACGTCGTCGGAAGGTTCTTCAAAGGCCGGGACTTCGATGTCCGCTGGGGGCTGGGGCTTGGCAGCACCACCCTTGGTCTTGTTCCAGAGAGAGACAGCGGCGTCCTTGAGGGCGGCATCCTTCGGGCTGACCTTGCCGGTCTTTTCCCACGGGCGCGGCTCCCACTTGTTCGCCCAATAGTCGAGGTCGCGTTCGCTGAGCTGGCTGATGGTCTTGCCCTTGTTGTTACCGAAGGGGATCATAGGGTCGGCGCCAGAGCCAGACGAAGCGGTGATGCCATCATGCGGGCGGGCGATGACCTTAACGCGGGTAGCGTTATCAAGGACTTCATCGACTTCCCGAGGCAGGACTAGGGTAGCCTTGGTCTGCTTGGCAGGGGCGGAAGTCGGGCGAGGAGCCGGGGCGACGGTGCGGACTTCGATGACAGGGGTGGCAACGGCAGAACCGCCAGCCTGAGCCCACTCAGGAAGGATAGGAGGGTTCCAGCGGAAGCGGTTCCCCTGCTTGGTCTTGCCGTCGTACTTGCCAGAGGCGTCGATGACAGCCCATCCTTCAGGGAGATCGTACAGGTAGCGACCGATGCCGAGGTTCACGACCGCGCGCTTCATGGCGCCAGAGGCAGCGGACTTGAACGGGTCGATGTCGCCGTTGGCTTCCACGCAGCAGGAGCCGGTGACGATGCGGCTGAGGAAGGCGTCGCCGTGAGGATGGTTGCCGATGCTGATTGTGACCACGCAGACGGCCTGAGAGCCGACCTGATGGAACGCTTCAGTCTGCGACCAGTTCATGCCGAACACTTCGTCCAGGCGTTCCATGGCGGCGCGGTTGTCGATGTAGGCGAGACAGCGGGCCCAGATGGAGCCGTCCTGTTTTTCGCCGCAAGAACCGACGCGCCACTCAATGCGGTCAGCACTGAAAGGAGCTCGGAGTTGATTGATGATTTCGTGACTCATGGTTATGTAGGGTTAATGTAGAGTATGTTTATTCGTCTAAGTCCCAGTCTTGGTCAACCACAATCTTTGGGTTTTTTGTAATCTCGAACTCAGCCAGCAGGACGGCATGCCGTTTGACGATAGCCCGGAGCTCCTCGGCCTCCTCGTTATCCATGTCCCTGGCGTGCTCCAGCACGAACATGTGCAGGGAGTGCAGGAGGTCGCGGTGGCGGGTGTAAAGGAACGTGTTCTCTTTCTCGATCCTTTCGTGGTATTTCATCGCGTCGCTGGCGATGAGGTCTATGCTGCGAAGCATAGCCTGTGCGTCTTGTAGGTTCTGTTTCAGGGACATAAATTACGCACGCGCTCAGCCGCATCCCGCTTCCGGGCGGGAGCCAGCCTAGGGTTAAAGCCTATGCCCTTGAAGGCAGCATGGCCCATGGAGAAAGAAAGGTAGAGTTGCTGGACAGTAGGCTTAGGCACCCCATTGGCGACGAGGCGCTCATGGTGCCAGCTCAAGAGGGCGAACCCAATGCTCTGCTGAGCAGCGGGCTCACGCCAGCGGCGCCGGGAGATAGGGGTCATACGATGTTTGACTCGCCAGTCGTTAGCCGTGTCCCAAGCCACCGACCATACTTGCCAAGCCCCGACTGCTCGGCCTCCGTCCCCGACCGCCCGGTAGTCATGCCCTGACTCCACCGCTGCCACCGCCGGCATAACCGACTCGATGGTATAGGCGCTTAGGGAAAGCCCCCAAGTCACGGCGATAATTTTCGTAAAAAGACGCACGTCAGTCGCGTACCTTAGATATAACGTAGTCAGCGAGCCACTCACGGCATGCCTTGATGTGCTTGCACCGACGCTCCTCGATGGGCTTATCAGCCATCTCTGGCCGACCGAGCTTGCACACCCAGTTTTCGCAGGAACAGCGTTCGTCCTTCAGGTCAACCATGTGCACCACGTTCGTGCGGCTTTCGGAACGCACCTGGAAGTTCAGCCCGATGCCATGCTGGGAAATCTTGTAGCTCATGCGCCTACTGCTTGGAAGTAATCCTTGAGCCGGCGGATAAACGCAGGGCCAGTCTCGGCGTTCGAGAAGCGATCCTGTAATCCTTGGCTGGTATAATTCGTCGTGATAATTGTAACCTTGTTGTTCGCTGTCCTCTCATCAATAATCGCAAATAGGTCAGTCTCAAGGCGTTGCGTCATTTTCTCCTTACCCAAGTCATCGAGCACTAGCAGCGGGACTTCAATGAGATAGTCAATAACCCCGCCGTGATCCCTGTCGTCGAACCCTTTCTCGATAAGCCCGTCCACCTTACGCATAGGCAGGAACTGAGCCTCAAGAGGAAAGGACTGAAGCCAGAGCCGGTTGAACACAGCCCAAGCCACACGGGTCTTTCCGCACCCGGTTGTGCCATGCAGTAGCAGACAACGCTTCTCCCCTGGCACCCAGTCGAACGCCTTACGCATGCGGTCGGAGGGGAGTTGGTCTTGCCGCGTTTCCCTGTAAGCTTCAGGCATCAGGGGGTGCACATCAGCAAAGACTAACCCCTTCTCAGCGAAGATGCGGAGGAAGTCGAAAGGAAAGGTGTGCCAGGTGGCCCTGTGCGACTCAGCGCACGAACGGCAGACACGGTAAATGGAGATAACCTTTTTCATGTTCACGTCCCAGACCGGGGTGGCTGGCCCCTTGCACCCACGGCACTCAGAAGCCACGGTTGTGATCCTCCGCCTTGAGGGTGGGACGCTTTGGCATCAAGACGTGCCGAGGCGGGAACAACCCTTGCCAGCCATTCCGGATAGACTGCTGGATGCAATCCACGGCCTCGTCTTCGGAGGACAGACTAGCGAGGAGCTCGAACTGCTTCAAGATGCTCGATGCCGTGAGTTTGGCTTTCTTCTCTTTCCTGAACTCAACCCACTCATTCCATGCCTTAGCCATACCCTCCCCCCATGGGGGTAAGGGGGTGTTCTTATCCTCTTTCTTATCTTCTTTCTTATTAGGGTGCACTGTGGTGCATGGGGGGGATGCACTGTGGTGCATGGGGGGATGCACTGGAGTGCATGGGGTACCAGCCTGTAAAGCGAGGGTGGCAGCGGTGGTCAGAAGCCGGGTCTTAGCGTTCCCTGAACCTATCTCCGAGCGCACGACTAGCCCCCTCTCGACGAGGACATTGATCAGCCCTTGGATGTGCCGCTTGTTGCACCCCACGACCTCGCAGAGATAGGCGTTCGAGGCGTAGCATCCCTTGGTGTCCAGCGCCTGAATGACCGCGTACAGAACCTTAGCCAGAGGGTTCAGGTCTTTGTCCAGAGCGACCTCCCTGGGCATCCAGATACCAGCGAAGGCTTGGCTGATGACGTGCATCAGAACTTCTCTCCGAGACTTAGGGTGAGCTTCTTGCCGTAGTTCACACCCGGCCAGACGCCAGACTCAACGCAGTCAGCGTACTGTTCGTACAGCCCGTCGAGCTTCATCTCAGCCATGGCAAGCCAGCCGTCGTCAATGCTCACGGTGCACACGTCATGGCCTGCCGTCTCTGTCTCAGCGAAATACAACTCCATCGTATCAGGAGTGCGGTTGTAGATCATCTGAACCATGCGCCGGTAGTGCGCAAGTTGTAGGTCGTATCCAGACTCGATGATCCGATAGTACAGCACGCGCTTCGTCATCTCGGCACCAAAAGTTTTTATGTCCCCGATGGTCGTGCAAGGAATGAACAGGTCGAGCTTAGCCTTCATCGGGAACCCAAACTTCGGGTGCTTGCACTGGAGCACGACTTCCTTGAGGACTTCAGGATGATTAGAAACACCAATGAAATCGGTGTGCTTCTTGAGCTTCTCAATCACAGAGTGCCCGTTGTCCATCTGGCTCGGCGACAGCAAAACGCCTTCAGGGTTCTCTTGCTTCCAGGCTTCACGCGCCTTCTTGCTTCCTTCACCCGTGGTCGGGAGGCACGCGAAGTTCGAGAGCTCAGACGGGCTGAGCAGCGAGGCGTGGATGAATGAGCCGAGGTCAGTAGCGGCGGAGCCGTCGAAGTCGTCGGTCTGCGCGCGCAGGGGGCTGACCCGGAACTTCTTCAGGAACGAGGCGGACAGTGCCTTGATTGCGAAGTACTCCTTATCGGGCATGCCAACGGTGACGCCGGCGGGGTAGATGATTTCTGACGTGGATTTTGATTTGGGTTTGCTCATGGCGAGTTCACCCTAGACCAACAGTTATTTACTCGTCAACCTTTTCCGCTTCAGTCGAGCGCGCTTATTCCGGAGCACGCGCTTCTCGTCTGGCGTCCTGTGCATGGGGTGCCAGAGGTCATGCGGGTACATCTCTGCGGCCTCCCAATACGACAGCACCGACGCGATGAACTCAGCCGACGTGCGCTGCCGTCGGGCTCTCCTAGACAGATTGAATATCTTACCCTCGATGCCGTTGCAATTCCCGCACAGCACCCCACGGATACGCCCCGTTTGGTGATCGTGGTCGAGGCAGGGGTTATTATTCTCCAGCGGAATATTACATAAAAGGCACACATTCCCCTGCATTTGCATAAATTTAAGGCGGATGGCAGGGATGTCTTTGGTCTTCAATCGCATGGCATTAGATTGACAATCACTCAGCATAAGCCAAGTTAATACTATGGATTTGGAACCAAAGAACGAACGGCTGGCTGGCAAGGCAGGGGACGCTGGCGTGAAGTCACCGAAGCCGGCTAAGCGGAAAGCCGAGAAACTCCTTCAGAACGGCGTGCCGCCCTCCGAGGTATCTGCCCTGACTGGCATAGACAAAGGCGTCGTCGCTGACATCCGCAAGAACCTGGAGGACGAGGGCAAGCTCGACGTTCTGGCGTTCAAGCGGCGCACTGCTGCCCGCCTAGCGTCCTTCATTGGCAAGGCCGTAGATCGCCTAGACAGCGAGGTAGAGAACATCCCTATCAGCCAACTCATGCTCCCAACGGCTATCGCTATCGACAAACTGAATAACTTGACAGAGGCTACTGCTGTGGTGACAATTAAGGCAGAACTCAGGATTAGTGCCGATGATATCAATAAGATGCTCTCCCCGAACATCATCGACGCCAGCACCCTGCCCGACCCGAAAGAATATCAAGGGGAGTAATTTTCTTAGTTGACTGCTGGTGCAGGGGGTGGGATAACCCCTGTGCATGAAACCTAAATCCCCTAAGAAGTCGGTGCGCTTCAATAGCGTTACCGAAGCCGTACAATACGGCGAACTCACGCGCCGTTGCGAGATGCGACTGCGCATGGCCTTGAACGACGAGAGCGTTAAGCGCATGACCAGCGGCACCGTCCGGGCGCTAGTGTACGCCTGCCGTGACCCGAAGACTTCCTCGAAGGAGATCACCGTCTCGCAGAAGGTCATGAAGTACCAGCGGTACGCTAAGCTCTGGGACAACCTCGCCTGGGCTGTGCGCCTGTACGACAGCAAGATCAACAATGTGAAGGTCGAACCTAATCCCGGCGAGGACTGCTCGAAGTTCCGCGCGCGTTATCTTCAGGCCGTCCTCAACGCTGACATCCGATGAAAGGCTCCGTCGTATGGGTGAAGATTGACGTGCTGAACGAGCTGCACATCAAACCTGATCAGCGTAAATACATCAAGTTCACTAACATGGACATGCCGTTCGTGTTCGTCGAGGTGCATGCCACTGAGCTCCTTGACGGCGACTGGCACGTCGAGGTGTTCCACCGCATCACCAAGCCCCAGCCCGAACTCATCCCTGTCCTTGGCCGGGTAGTAGGCAAACGCTACTGGCATTACAGCCAAGACCGACTGCCTG